>Ga0209367_1001613_pt1 | contig 28171 bp, 19 predicted proteins | sample WorMetLIZISLAND2_FD_187412 | JGI IMG/M metagenome (GOLD analysis project Ga0209367, IMG submission 187412) | Marine gutless worms symbiont microbial communities from Max Planck institute for Marine Microbiology, Germany - Olavius geniculatus... ...
CACATCTAAATCTCCAAGGTCACTGGACCAAACTTCACCGTACTTGTTTCGCCTAACGCAGGAGGAATCGCCATACACGGAATGACTATCCAATTTTGAATATCTTCATCCGTTTCGGAGATATTCGTCGCTGAACTTCGAAGTCGTCCGAAATCGGGCCAAATTTTGCATGTTTTTTGCCCCCGAAATTTTTTTGGGGTGTGCCCCCCCAAAATTTTGGACCGGCATTATAAAATACTGCCTAGTCCTGACAATCGTGCATAATTTCACGCCGGTCGGCCCACTCGTCTCGGAGATTTCGCGTTGACAAAAAAAAACATCATGCATAAAACATAAGTCCTTCCGAAAACTATCGTTTTCGGGCGGACTAATAAACGAAACGTTTAATTCAAACACTCGACAAGATATGTGTATTGATGAAGCATTGCAAATGGTATGTTCCCAGCTTTGGTCTGTCTTATAAAACAGCACGGAAAATAGAAATGCTTATATGCTACACCATCTGCTGCACAGCTTGGGGAAAGAAACGAAAAAAAAACAGCCAAAAGAAAACATAATTCCACAAATGTACGCAAAATACCAAAATACATAGCAACATCAAATAAAAATGCCAACCACATTTAAAATAACACGTGTGCGTATTTCATAAGAGTTTGAAATTGATGACATATGAAAATTAATAATATATTGAAATTCTACAATTATTCCATGCCAAAATTTGCCATCTGTTAAACAAAAAGTTCTAACTTCACAATAATACAAAACACTTCTGCCACACAATGAGCAGTTGCTAAGAACCTGACTAAAACACACTCAAGATTCCACATGGTGAACCATAAAACAATGCCAAAAGAACTAGATGACTTGTCGCAATACAAGGTAGCCATAAATATCATCAAGCATTAAATATAAAACTATTTTAGCCTTATGTCTAATCGGCCAATCTCTATCATCCAAAATTGGAACACAGGTCAGCTCTGAATGGCTTAGGAGTTGTCAAACATGCTTCCCGCTGCCAGCAAACTAGCATCAAAGGCCTAGAAAAGCAATCAGAGTATCTGTTTGGTTCACAACACCAGAATCTATCCTAGAAAACCTTCCTATCCTATGTTCTATATCCAATAATGATGTAGCGCAGTTATCGTTTGCGGACAGCATTAACCAAGTAGTTGTATCAAGTAATCCAAAATTTCTTGAAGCGGCCAATGGTAACACAATCTACAGCAAGGTTCACTAAAGGAAGGTTAGATGCAATCCAGCACAGGGAATAGTTGGAAAAGAATGCGGTGAACACATGAGTTTGAGTCAGTGACTGGATAATACTCTCGGGCCATGGCCAGTGACCTTCGAGGCCGAGGCCAGGCAAGTGGCCTTTGAGGGCAACGACAAGGCCAGCAGCAGCCAACAATTCAGCTAAAGTCATGCTGTCTGGCCAATCATTCCAGATCTGTGGGCCAACAATCGGGAAAGCCCGGTTGGCGACGGTTGTCAATTTGCCAGGAGGCACCACTGCCAGATGGACGGTGCCAGTAGAATGAACAGGGCGGCAGTCGTCGTATCTGTTTGTGTTGTACTATCCCAACGTATCGCAGTAAACCTTTGCCCATTCTCCACCCAATGGCATCAAGTGGTGCAGTTATTATTCGTCAATGGCGCTGAAGAACCGGCTGATAAACCTACGAGAAGTTACACTGTCCCAATGTATCCCAGGTAGCTCTGCTGTGCTCCAACCAATGGAGTACTAGTAGACGGTAGTCATCGTTTGTCGATGGTGTTGAAGAACCAGGTGCTGAAGTGACGTAGTTGAGAGGCAGCGAGTTCGGACTCTTCGTGAAGTCGCGCGTTCTCATGACGCAGGTCAATGACCTCTCTCTCCAGCAACTCACGCTCTCGGTTCTCCTGCACTCAACAACCGCTCCCTCCGTGCAGAATATACACGAATAAATGTAAATGAACACAAATACATAAATTATAACGCAATTCTACTCAATACTGTAACATTACAGATTACACAGACGTCAAATCTGATAAAATTATTTTGCTTCCCTGCGGTACAAATCTGACGACCCATTATTTATTTTCTATGACTTTTCACCTCATAATACACCAACCAGAAAAAGGCAGTAGTTAATGATTATTCAGCAGATTGTCAACGCTGAGCGAAATTTGCCAACGATTTCAATATCGCATAATAAAACATGACATGCAGCATTTTAATGAAAGTAAACGGCAAGAAAGAGGCTTGCAATTAATCAGAAACCTTCCAGACACCAAGACTACAGTGTCAAGCAGCAATATATTGCAATGAATTAAGGCTGCAAAAATTAACGATTAATTGATCAACTGACTATTAAACACTAATCGATTATATTGTGTTAATTAACTAAAACTGAATTAAAATTGGACTTCTTAATCATTCAAAATGACTGATAATGAAGGTCTGCAATCTAATTTGTGCTTCATGCAAAACAGCTCATCAAGATTTCTACTTGTATAGTGGTAGTTTAACAGTCTGCACTTTGTGAGCTTTGATAGCACAGTTTGCGTACTACATCATCATCACCACTTTATCGATGCTGCTCGAGTTCGCAAAAGATAAGAATAACCAATAGTGGAATTCTGCAGTTTTCATTGTTTTTCTGATTGACTACAAAAATAAATCGACATTAATCAATTAGTTTGGATTAATTTTTGGAAATCAATCGATTAAAAAAATTCAATCAGTACCAGCCCTACAACAAGTGTAACAACAAGAGACAGACGCTGTGATGAAGGAGGGTCAGAGAGACATTCATGTCAACACACCTGAACGAGTCTTTGTTCTAAGTCAGCGACTCTCTGCTCGAGACTTGTCTGCGTATTGTCGACACTAGCAGGACCAACCGCTTTCCTACACCAATGACATGCTGCATGTACAGCATTCACAGACATTAGCCGCCAGACCATATTGAGAATGAGCTGAGGCTGATTTACTAACTCAAATGAAAATGAAAACAAAAACTATCGGTCTTCGTTTCATGCGAATTAATATGTTTAGACTGAAAAATCAAATATAATGTGTTTAGAAATGATGCAACACACGTCACTCATTAGACTTTCAGTAAGTAAGCAAGCAAGTTTACAGAGCATGAAATCTCAGCGAGGAGCCTGCTGAAGACTACTAAAGAGACCACAAAGTTAGTCTATGGCAAAGTTTTTAGTTGGCGACAAAAATGGCACACACTTGCAAACGAACAAAAAAAGCGTATTCCAAATCTAGAAATCGGCTGGTACAAAACCACGAGAGCTGAAACATCTAGCGAATATTTCACAGAGTAATATAGCGATGAGCTTTAATCACTATATAGCCATTTCGTGGAGAGTACAAGTGTGCAAAAACTCAGAAAATGTCGGTATAGTATTTGAGGCAGTTATAAGAAAATCTTGAAGGCGTAGTTGTTTTTGACTGACTGTGGTGTTTCACTGAACGATCAAACTATGCACTAAAGCATATGCCGCTGTTAACAAAATTAGCCTGCAATGTAGCGTGGAAACAATGTGCCGACAGAGGCATCACTGTTTGTAGAAAATATGGCTGAACTTACATTCAATATTGACAGAAGCTGCAGCATAAAACAAACATACCATCACCAGCAGCAATAGCAGCAAAGTCATGGGTTAAAAATGTTAAGGGTGAGCAGTCGGAGGAAAAGGGGGGGAACATTGCAATATTCCGACAGACAGACAATCGGCAAATTTCTGACGATGGAGATATGAGTGCTCTGAATTTCAATTCCCCATATAATTTCTTCCAGAATAATGGGGGTACTTCCAGCCCCAAATTTGGTATTTTTGGAAAAAGATGTCCAACAAAAAAAATTTTTTCCGATAGCCTAAAATTTTGGGGGCCTGCCACAATGCCACTGATAGCAGGGGTATACAAAATTTAAGAAAACGTGGTTTAACTTATATTACGCATGAAAGTTGGAAATAAATGTCATGTAAGTAAGTAAGTAAGTAAGTAAGTAAAGTGTAAATTTATATAGCGCATACTCAAAAAGATCTCTAATGTGCATGTGACAGATGCAACAGCAGAAAATAAACATCATCATCATCATGATCACATCATCGTCACAGCGTGGTGACACATTAGCTGCGTTTTTCATCAGCTAACAGGGCATGTCTGTTCTACCAGACTGCATCCCTGTTGCCTTATTTGGACGCTCATTATTCAACTAGGTCAACCACTAACGCGATCTGCCTACCGAGATAAAACTGTGGTCATAGTCGTTCTACGGTAGTCTCGTGACTCTGTGGTGGGCATGTCTGTTGTTGTTTTACTTTTTATCATTGAACTGAGCCTAAATATTATATAATAATTACATATAATATTTAGTTCAATGGTTTTTATCGTCTGTAACATTGAACTGGATTAAAATATTCAATTATCTCTGTGCGTTAGACCAAGTTCGTTTTTTGTGAATATGTAAATGAACATGACGTCAGCAGTGAACAGCCCCGCCCCGTTCACTGATGAAAAACGCAGATATTGTGCTGCTGCTGACTAGGCAAGTGCTGCAGTGGTAAAGACCTGTTAGCGGTGGCGGTGCTGTTGAGATGACTCAGATCCATGGATCGACTGGTCACCATCTGACCACGCCCAGCCACTCCTCCACTAGACCTGCCGGCTCTCTCTCCTGATGCACCAGCAATACAGCACAGACAATGCACTGTTCAATGCTGCATGCTATACTGTCTGCGACTTGTGTGGCGGCTAGAGCATTGGACTTGTTATCAACAGGTCACACGTTCAACTCATCCAACCAGTTTGCAGACTGGTCAATCAGGTATCGCATTCCATGCTTCTTCATTCTATGTTTACTTATGTACCGATGACATCAGGCAGTATAATTCGGTTCCAACCAAAGAACAGTGATGCCATATGCTTGTAAACCGAGTAAGAGACCCTACATTTTCCCTTACGAACATTTTGTGCCACGCACATATCGGCAACTAATCAATGCACCATTTACCCAACTGACTAAGTGACAGTCAAAAACCCACAGGCTCTAAAATAATGCCCCCTAAAACATATTAGTATCTAATTTAAATAATAGAAAAACGACAGAAAATAGAAATAATTCAGTTTTGCATCACCCAGCCTAATCAGGAGTGAGTTGCAGTAATATTACTGGCAGTAGCAGCAGCAAAAGGTGTACTAGCAGTAACAGTGGTAGTAGTCATAGTAGTAGTATTAGTTACCTTCAAGCGTGCGGTTGGCCACACTTACGAGGCTATTCCAGTCAATGTTGCCAGTCGATGCGTCGGGAAGTACAATCGGAGGCAGTGCTGACCTGTGTGCTGTTCTACAGACTGCGGATGGATCAGCAGACAGACGGTACTCGGTGCCTGGGATATCAATTGTTGTCCTGTATACATCATCACATTTCAACTCAGCCTTCCATCCCTCAGGGATAGGTAAATAAATCAAGTACTGGTCTGTCTTGCTGAGGTTAAGATTGGGCATGTTCACCCATATCAGGTGGCAAGTATTTTGTGTGATTGGTGATCCCATATGGCAGGTGACGCTCTGTAGCTCTGAGATGGGTTCACACGAAGAGCCTTTAAACTTTAATACTTACTACTTGTTATGACGTGGTATGTGGCATTCGTTCTAAAACCTTTGAGAAGACAGTCGTGTTTTTGCTTCTGTCCATTTGTATGATAATGCAAGGAAACTCGAACAGTTATGAACGGATTTTGATATAATTTTTTGTAAGTGTTGGGCATGACCCAAAAAGGAAGCGGTTAGTTTTTGGTGGCGATCCACATTCTTTTGTAAATTGTGGATCATTATCTGGGATTCTGTGCCATTAGGAGCTGCGGTGTAAACTGAGACTCTGTTGTGTTCGCCAAGTGACAGCACCATTCTTAGCAGAGAATTGAGAGCTGTGGCAGCTTCTAAGTGTAACTACACGGAATGATGTGACAAGTATGTGTTTAATTGAAAACTCAGCAGCAGCATTAAGTCAGTTGCATCTGAGTTTAAACAATAATTAAATGGCACAGAATTAAAGCAGTATTGGCACTATTGACTATTTTTATCACATCTTATTCTCAATTTAGGGTTCAGATAGCTAGGTATATACCCTAAAACCGACCATGTTTAGGTCCAGCTAAAGCCATCAAGAAACAAAAACACACCATCTAACTTAAATGCAATTTTAGTTTCTTGTGCCACTATTATTACTATTTTATTTGAAACTTCTGGCATCGTTTTCTACAAAATGGTTATAATTCTATACTTGACTTTCATCATGCTACACTTTGCCATGCTACAGCAGAAACTCAAAACTGTCTGCCGTGTTTTTCTCTTCCCAATGCTCATCCAAATGACCCACAAAAGATTGATAAAACTCAAATCCAATGATACAAAAAACGTGCTGCATTGGGCTTTTTAAAAGAACGGGATAACTGGGCTTTATTGAACCGTGCAGGGTCACCTTACCGTTGATCATAGTGCTGTGCCAATGACGAAGATGAAGTGTTAGACAGATTTGTATCGGATGACTTCAGCTGTCCATCATCCAACTGACCACGCCTCTTCACCTGATATACAGCAACGCCACTGAACGAATATTTATAGCCACAAACTGCTCAAAGGTTAAAGGTGGTGATATAGCTCTTAATGGGAAGCCCATCTCAGAGCTATGGAACGTCACCTGCCATATGGGATCACACCTGACATAGGTGACTGCGCCCTGCCTTAACCCCAGCCAGATAGGCTGGTACTCGATTTACCTACCCCAGACAGATGGAAGGCTGAGTTGACCTAAGCGGTTGGTTACATACCGAGATGGTTTACCTGCCCACAGGCAGTCACCCACCAAGGTGCTAACCAGGCCCGGCGTAAAGTAACTTCGTTGATCGGATGAAACGCGTTACCGCTGCACCAAGCCACCAACCCTTAGTGCTTAATGTACAAAAGCAAATTAATATCATTATTTAGCCTAAAAAGCTGACAGTCATAATATTCTCCCACAAAGGGTATGAGGCTGAGTTGACCCGCAGTAAGGGCATATAACAATTTCCAAGTTTTATCTTGCAGGGGACCAGCAAAACTCGCACACTCGTAATGATTCTGAGCCTTGTAATGACGTGCCATGTTTCTATGGTGCATTAGAAATTGTCCGCGTTATTATTCTTAAGATATATCATGTATAAATGGGTCTAATAAACAACAGCGAAGCACGTGCTACCACCGACCTTTTCCGACAGCGTGTGATGAAGGTCATAGTCCGAAATGTCGGGGTCAAGAAGTCGACTCAGGTCCTTCTGGAACGTACTTGACGACGACGACGATGACGACACTGGAGGCTTGATGGGTGAAGACTGGTGAATGGTCGCTGCTCGCACACGCGGACTACAACTGGACATACAACAACACTCTCAGTGTCACACCGTGACACGGCAATCACTAGAAAGTGGTATGTCTGCAAGCTGGACTGCACTGCAAAGCACTGCATGCTACTGATAGGCTAGGTGATGATTAGCGAATAGTGAGATTAGCGGCAGCATGCAAACGTGGACTACAAATAGAAAAACACCGCTACACACGCAGCGATCGAAGAGATGTTATGTCTGCAAGCTGCACTGCAGGTGATGACTGACGAACAGTGTCAGTGGACGGATTTATTTGAATTAGGCCAGGCCCTGTTTGGTAAAAATGTGGGGGGATCCTCACGCTATTTTTCTGGCACAAAGCCAGAACATGTTGCACTGCTATGCAACATGCTGTGGCCTGTGAGGCCAAATACAACAGCGGAACATTCTAAGCATGTGACGGTGGCAGCACATAAACATGGATTACAACTGTCTGATACACAAAGAACATCACTGTCACACACATGGCAGGTCTAAGAGTTGGTATGTCCGCAAGCTGCACCGCATGTTATGAGTACTGATAGGCAATGACTGGTGAAGGGCAGGGGCAGTGGCACATTGCACTCTTTTACTATAAGAAGAAGAAGATTCCGCATAGACAGCTAGGTCCGTTGCGTGGGAGCTCATCCCCTTGACGGCACTTTGAGCCGGCGAAGGCAAAGCCCAATTAAGCTAGCATACAGCCCAAGTCGGCTGGACGGCTGGCTCAAATTAACAGCCAGCGCCTTTAACCGACTGGGTCAGTATACCTGCAGTCCTGGCCACGGGGCCTACTGTTGCGCAGAACTTGCCGTTTCTTCCCTAGCAATGGGCGTGACAACAACCAGTACTCATTTTACCATCCCACAGAGGGTAGAAGGCTGAGTCGACCTAGCTGGCAAGCTTCGCACCGAGATGGTTTACCTGCCTGCAGTACTAACCCATCGCAGTACTAACCGGGCCCGGCGTAGAGTAACTTAATTTCATCCGAAACACGTTACAAACTACGCCACGCCACCAACCCTTTTACTATAAGCAAAAGTATTATTCTGCAGAGAACATTGCAAGCAGAAACGACGATCATCGGAGGATACACGCAGATGAGTATTAAGCAAAAGTACCTTCTAGCGAGACTGCCAGTACTGGCTGTGTTGTGTGTTATGTCGAGTCGTGAGATATCGTGATGTGATCTGTGTTGATGTGGTGCACCGTGTCGCGCAGTGTCATCCAATGGCATTTCCAGCCGACCGCGCTGACGTGCACCAAATGCACAATCATCTATACACATGACACACATCAACACGGCTTTATTAACCAGTTTAGATGTCGGCTGAATGCTGACATAATATGCAGCCGTCCACCTAGTTATACACTACACTGTGCAACCCCAACCCAACCCAATCTCTACCCCTAACACTACCATTCAATCTTCAGTGCTGTAAACTGTCACACCGCAAAAAAAACTCACCAAAGATTTAGGGTTTTTCTATGTTTGTTGCTATCGAGCTAAAACCAAATAAAAGAGAGATGGACAAACGGCTGGGCAACAGTGACAACGCAACCTACTAGGATGACTGCAAAACAATCTAAGATCATAAAGCCAACAGTGGTAATAATGTTAAAAGCTTCTGTACAATACCAAATAATACTAAAGTTTATCTACAATACACTGCCCACCATTCTGGCAATGAGTCTTTCTTTCGAGCCAGCATTTCGAGCGGATGCTGACAATGGAAGAAAACAGCAAAAAATCCAAACAAACTAACAACAGACAAACAAAATACCAGTAAAACTACCTAGATGCACACATGTTTCAAACTGGACAAACCTAAAATTAAGATCAGCAGCCTACCATGGACAAGCATACTGAAGCATGTACAGTTGTACACCCTAGCAGATGGTGTAAAAAAAACCCTTAGATATCCAGGTGTGGGCATGCTGCTGCTACAACAACTACTACCACCACTACTGTTACTACTACAGCAACAACAACAACAACAATGGAAACTTGCCATGGTCAGGAACATTGAGCATTCGGCTTCTGGCAGACTGATCACTGGACATCACCCAGTTGTTGTGGTCATCTCGTGCAATATCTCCATCTGCGCTCCAGTCAGCCGGATGAGAACGATATCTCACCTAACAGCAGATGCTACAGTCACTACAGTCACGTCTAGTCGTCATCTACGTACAGCACATGCAATGAGTCTAGCAGGTATCAACAATCAATAATCATCATTATCATTGAATTGGCCAAAGCAGATAAAAGCAAAAATTCAGTAAAAATTCATGTGGCAGGAACAGCCAGGTGAACCTACATTTGCCTGAATAATACGACCGAAATTAACAGATAGATCAAGTGAAAGTACTGAGAAACAAAACAAATGCTAGAATTTACTGCACAAGAAAAGGGAGACTGGTGAATTTTACACAGCGTTTGAACCTTAAGTAAAACCGAACTTGATTTGGGTTAATGTAATTCTCTGGAATGGCTTGCCTGCGGACTGAACAATAAATCTACACTGTGTTCAGAAAAAAACACCCACTCACGTTTTCTGTTATATCTCTATGGAAAATGCATAGATTTGCACAAAATGTTCAGGCAATGTTTACTAAAAAACAAGTATTATGAAAATGGAAAAGTTAGATATTCTTTGCTTCTGGTGACGTCATGCTGAAGTCATATTTCCATGTTTGTAAATTATGGGTTTTACCACTGGAGACAGACATTTGATGAAATGTTAAAACACATCAATTGCTCACTGTGTTAACTGGCCCTAAAATATTTTAATTCGTCATGCAATTTTTCATTGTGAACTGTTTCCATGGTTTATCTTCTTGGCTGAGTGCGAGATCCTCAACTTTGTTGATGCTGGCAGGCATATGCAGACTGCATCACTGCACTGATGACCACTTGCCCGCTATCAGTTAAATGGCTTGAAACTGCCGGTCATGTCAATTGATTTATTTAAAAGTTTTATTTCATCAATATTCCACTGTCTGTCCATTGTCCAGAAACATGTAGCACAAACTTGCAGCTACGTAACCCTCACTGACTCGCAAGCATTTTATCAGATGTCTGTTTTCAACGGTAAAATCCATAATTTACAAATGCGGAAATATGACGTCAACATGACATCACCAGTAGCAAAGAATATTTAACTTTTCCACCAATAGCATACTAGTTTCCTCCTAGACATTTGCTCAAAATTTTATGAAAATCTGAACAATTTCCATCGAGATATAAAAAGAAACATGAGTGCGTGTTTTTTCCTGAACACAGCGTACAATCAAAATCAGTCTGAGTCTGCTACATATCACGGACGCAAAAAGCCGATAAAACGATGACACGTGATGACAAAACTTATGGCATTAGAGAATCAACGTAAACGTTACTTTGGCGAGGAGAATCCCAGGTGAATCAGAATCAACAGCAACAACAACACATCTCACCTGTGCTGCTGTCACATCTTGCACAGGTGAGTCGCGGTCAGTGTGCAGTGGAAGGACGATGGGTGAACGGTGAACGGTCACTTGATGATTGTCAGTTGTTGCCCTCCCGGATGAGCCAGACGACGACTTCAGACTCCCACCCAACTGAATCATCACAACAAACAACGATCTATGATTACTAGTACAAATACTACCACTGCTGGTACTAGCACTACAAGTACAACAACGACGACACTACAGATGCTGATGATCACTTGAAACCGTCGTCAGATTGAAACGTCACCAATCAACAACCCATAGCTACTAAAACAAATACTATCACTAATACATCAACAATCCAGATAACAAAAACCTATGAATACTACTACAAATACCACTATAACCACTACTACTGATACGACACTGAAAATCCAGCCACAGTCAAACTGCCATCCAATTCAAACATCACATCAACCAACCAACAACTACTACTATTGGAAATACTGCTGTGCTACTGCTGCTACTGCCGAAACAACTCAGCAACAATTACAACAATCCAGATGCTGACAGATTTCAAACTGTCCCCAACTGAAACATCAACAACAACAACAACAACAAATACTACTACTACCACTACTACTACTACTATTCATACTACTAGTGCTGCTACAGCAAAAATTGCTATTACTACAGCTACTACAACAATAACAACAATGTCAACCCAGTCGCCTATGATGATTTCAAAATGACACCTGAGCAAAACATCATACCACGCAATGACTACTACTACCACTTCACCACTAAGAATACTACTACCACTATTACAAATACTCTCTCTCTCTCATTCCCAGTCGAGAAGGCAGGTCACCGCCCATATCTGTTCCAGAAAGTCCCAGAGGCGTTGTGGATCAGTTACGAACAGACGCCTGTAATGAACTCCCAGGAACCGAATCCCGGGGGGGTTGCGACACTTTGCTCGGCCGGTGAGGTCAAAGATGAGCAGCAGGCGACTGTTGCCAGTGGTCGCCGGTTGCTCGGTCGACGTCAGGCCAAGAAACGTCCACTACAAATACTACTGCAGACACTTACTACTGCTACTGGTACTGTTGGGTATAACAGCAGTAAGATGATACTAAAAACAAATTAGAAATATATTTGCACAAACAGACCTTGTATGCTGGATAATATGTTAGCTGTCGTCCGTTGTGCAAAACTGCAACAAATACATAATTATACCGGCATTATACTAAAATAGAACCTACAGTTTAGATGAATAACTAACAGCCACTTAATGATGATGAGGCGTACAGCATTTTGATAGCTAATTCATCCTATAGACACTGCCATCTAAAAAAAATCTGACAGACTGCTGACATCTTTTAGCACAGCAATGAAGTATATATCTCTATTCTAAAAACAAATAAAACTGTATCCTCAACAGGCCTCTGAATCACCAAAAATCAATCAATGTACACAAGTGTACAGCAATTGCAAGTAGAACCATTTAATTAGCACAGACCAACACACCATGCCATACCCAGAGGGATGGCTAGGCTGAGTTGATCTAATCATTGGTTACACAAATCACTAGTTATAAATATCAACATGCTGTAAACTTACTTACTCATTTACTAACTTACTTACTTACATGAATAGATGGCTAATAAGCTAAGTGACCTACACTAGCCAGAAAAGGATGCTCACGCTGACTGGCCTACTATCACTGAAACTTTCCCGCCAGGAAAGTTGCAGACACAAACCATCCTCACATGTCAAAATGTTTGCGACAAAGTTTGTGACCAGTCCGTGAGAAACCCGTATGTGTCACTCTAATGGAATTTAGTACATGACAATGCACGGGGAAGTTGGTGGGAAAGTCCGCAACAAAGTCGCGGACTTTGTTGCAAAGTTGGTGTAATGGAATTTGGGCTTTACACTGCACTACCCAGAGAGATGGCTACGCTAAGTAGCCCACACTAGCCGGAATGGAATGGCTAGGCTGAGTTGGCCTAATGGCTTGTTACACAAACCACTAATCATAAATATCAACATGCTCTGAACTATCCATGGATAGAATGGCCAGGCTGTTGGCCTAACGACTGATTGGTAACACACCATCTGGCTCAGTGCCGACGTCTGACGTTCCATTATGTCTCTGATGCTGTCTCTCACTGCGAGATCTCTGCAGCTGCAGATCCGTACAGTTCCACGGTCTCTCAGTTCTGTCACTAGACGGCGCCAGCTCTTTGACTGTCTGCCACTTCACACCAGTCCACATTGGCAGCTCACTGCCAGACTGCTGTGCAGCCGACCGATACTGATCCGGCCTACACAATCAACCATCCAACAACCACCAACCAGTCGCGCAGCTTGACTGCTTTACACATAAACAGTTCATCGGTGTGATGGATTAAGGAACTGATTAAAACACATTCATATACTGCCATATGTCACGAATGAATCAAAGGTTAATGATGCTACCAATCAGCTAAGCCATCCAACCAATGTGCTAATGGAGATCAAGTAATGTAAGCACCTGCAGTTTCAAAACTTCTCAGAAAATTTTTGGAAAAACTTCATATCTCAGTATGTGAACACTCTGGGACTTTTTGGAGGAGGAATAACCGTGAGTACACATGATCAGTATGTCAAGGTGGTCAGAAGAAGCAATAGATCGATGATATCGTTCAATGGGGCGACAGGAGCCTGGTTGAAATGGTAAGACAGGCTGAAAACAGAAAGAGTTACCAGTGCTTTGTTCATGAAGCCGCCTACGCTCGTACATCGGGCACGGCAAGCTGATGATGTCAAAAAACACCTCTTCATCGATTCAACAGCAACATCATGTGAAAATATAATTACAATGACGTCGAATATAACATCTAAACTAAGCAACAACACTGTACGCTTTTGTATCTTTCCTTCCTAAGACAAGGTTAGTGCTTTCCCAGATAGTTCCCTAAGATATTTTCCTAAGATCGTCCAAAGAAGCGTTGAGAATGTGGCCCAAGCCTCTAGCTCCACCTACTGGCAGTGAAGACATAAAACTAAGACAAGTTAAGTGAAGCGACCTTGTGTCATTGCGATCACGTCGCTGAGGTGGAGGTGGAATAACTGTGAGTACAACGGATGCAGGTGATGACCGGAGCACATCAAGCAGCTGTTCATAGGTCATTGCGACCACATCGAAGCCGTTGACTCGCACTAGACGACTGAATGCTGTGAGACCCGCAATACCAGCCGGACTGACTGGCTCAATGTCTGTGACTACAGACTCACGACTCACATTGAAACCCAGCTGTGAGCCACTACATGTACTACTACGATAAAGCGTCATCTCCACCGTCTACAACAACAACTACAGACTACAACAATTTTGTTCTCAAGATATTTGCGATCAAAATCTATAATTGTCCAAATCGCATCAAATTTTGGAAGTTTTATGTCCTTAAAATTTTAAGGGTATGGGCCCCATAAAATCTGTACCCACATTATTCACACCTTTCGGCACATCATGCGGCGCAAAGTTCAGCAGCACTGCAGCATCCCTTAGTGGCTGAAATAATATCTTTGGAGACTGGCTGATTCTCTCCCTTTAGAGGATAGAAGTTTATGAATGTTGTATGACCAATTCGAAGACAGTTAATAAGAACATCTGAGATGAGGCTTACAAATGAGACGTTATTTAGTATCCCTATAATAACCGTACTGGGTTTATTAATTGCGAATGGGACGCCCCTAAGTGCTAGTGACTGCGACGGTCAAAATGCAACTTTCAATGCACAACAAGGACTCTTGCATGCACGAAATTTTTCACTAGATGGTTGGAAGTCTTATTTTATCACAGAACAGTCTAAAATGTGTTATTTATCACATTTTTGTAATCCAAAATCCCAGGATTTGGGATGCTGCTAATCCTGGGATTCAGGATTGCTAAAAATAGCTGGCTTTGGGATATTGGAATTGCAGTCGCTAGTGTCAACTCCAACATCGACAACAACAACAAGAACTACTACTAATGCTGTTGCTGCTCTCACTACTACTACTACTAGTAGTGGTCTAAGGCGTACCATGCAGCCGTGGGTGATGAGCTCCAGGCGAGAGATGATCTCATTAATTTCATTGCAGTCCACCAGTCTTGATGTGTATAACTCTATGAACTCTCCATGACTGAAGTACACTCTCAGCCTGCATGGCCACAACAACAACAACAACAACACATTGACTGCACCATTGCCTGCCATGTGTCTTATTAACTAGCTACCAATTACAAAAGTTATCATAGAAAAACTACCAAAATTGTCGGCCCAGTGCTGACAGATTATGCGGCCATCCGCCTGTGATACATACTCGCCCTCTGCACTTATTATCGTCATCATCATGATGCGTAGCATTCGGCCGTTGCAATTTGTCGCCAAAACTATCTGTCTTCTGCCAGCTCTAAAGCATCGGTCACCAGTATCCCTGTGTCCCAGTAGAAATGATGAATCCAGGTGGTGGGAGGCTGACCTCGAGCACGCCACCAGTCAGGAGATGACCGTGCACCATCTTGAGATTCGCAATAGGTCCGAAGAATCTGGTTTGCTGAAACATCATCAGCGAGTCTGGCAACATGCCCGAATAATCCCAGCCACCGTTTGCAGACGATAGATGAAGTCCTCTGCAGTGTGTAACCATAACGTTGACCTTTGTCCTTTTCAGCTAAAAAATGGCACACTAGTTACTCCTGCCCTGGAGAACCTTTACAGCAATTATGGTTTCTCTATTCAGTAAATACCGTTATACACAACTACTACAAAAAGCAACTACCACAACTAAGTACCGCTACAACTTTACTGAGCGACTACAACTCTGCTGAATAACTACTGCAGTGAGCAATTACTACAGCATGTAACTACTACACTAATAAATAGACGTAACACAGACGCATTGGACTGTAGAACTGTCCAGCCGAGCACAGAGTTGCAGGATGATGCAAACACGACGTCCTTGGTGTCGTCGTCAATGACAACAATCATCTCACAGGCCAGCGCCAGCAGACAGTCTAGTCTCAGGTCAGTAGTACTGAAGTCCTCGATGGTCACCGGCCAAACCAGCGACGACATGGAGTTGATGTCTGGTACACTGCGCAGCCGTGAACGATCCTTCTTACGTCCACTGCCCAGTGAAAACTTACCTAAACCATACTATCATCAATTCATCATCATCATCATCAGCAGCAGCAGCAGCCGTTAACACATGGCTTGAACTTCCGTTCAGCCTGTGATTATAACGTTGCATCCTCATAATGATTGGTTAGTTGTGTCGGCACGATCAGTACAAAAATTTATCAAAATCATTCTTCAAATTACAATCGATGACATCGGGATGTTTCTTTTTGAGACACAGTGGAGAATCTAGCTGCCCGGCAGGCAGATAGACAGACAGACAGACAGCAGATAAAGCAGTATTAAGGGGCAAAGAACTGATCAAAGTTTTTCAGTGTCCAAGCCTAGCACCTAATATACACACCCTGATTTTTAAGCACAATTAAAAAGAACTCTTTGGTTTGCTCTTCAATAAACTCGATGCTACAGTGTATTAGGCATATTGTGTGCCTCTGCAATACCACATAAATTTATTGTTCATCTTATTGTTATGGCACTGTATCAGGAAAATGGCAGTCAAGATAGCAAATAAATAAATAAATTTGTACGGCACACAGGAAACCCACCGAATCTGAGGTGCAAAAAGTGAGAAGCAGCACTAAGATAGTCTAAATGCTAAGGTGCAGAAAAATGTTCAGAGTTGGTAATGAAAAAGCATACAGAAAGAAAACTGTGAGTGTCCAAAGAAAATATGTTCCAAATGGTGAAAGAAGCACCTACTGCAAAGCTACGAGAATCAAAACATGTGACAGAAAGACAGCAAATTAGAGTCAAATGAATGTAGAGTATGAGACAGAACATAATGTTTCAACAGAGAATTCAACAGTGAGCAGTGTATATTCATTGCTATAGAACCAACAGACCTAGTCGTGATCCGCTGTCGACCGGTGTTGGACTGACATAGTTCTGAGCCAAGTCTCTCAGATATTCCTGCCGTGTCCGTGTGGCCATTGTCAGGAACTTGTCGGACCGATGCACAGCATTCTCCGCATTAATTACTGCATCACATAAATGCACATCGGCCCGTCACTAAACTGATGTTTTACACTACTGTACTCTATAAATCAACCCTACTATATTTCACTGCATTTTGTCTATTTTTATCATCACTCAGTACTCACTGTACTGCTCTGCAAATATGACAGAGCATTACTAAACATCAAATAGCGCATCGAAAACCTCTGAATAAGAAATAGTATTGGATCCAGGATTTGCCAAGAGTTGGACGAGTACGTAGTGAAAGCCTATAACGGGGTATGGGATAGAACCCAAAGTGGTGGGGTTTATAGGCAGAGTCCCTGAAGGTTCAGGGGCTGAAGCTCAATGCTCTTTGTCCATTTTCATACAAAAAAAGACAACGCTGATGGTTTAAACAAAAAAAACTAAAAAAAAACTAAAACTGTCTGTAATGTGTAGTGTATATGCTAGCGATGGCCAGTCCCCAATGTTGATAAATGAGATAGTGGAGAGTGGCCACACAGTCCGCACACACCTGGAAACAAACACAAAGTAAAAGTTCATGTTTCATCAACTCATTTACTATGCACAAATCCTTCAACAGGACAATGAATGATTAGCAGCAGAATGCACGGTGTGATGAACACACAGATGGACAGACACACAGACAGTCAGACAGACAGACTATAATAACACCTGTCACAATAGCTGGCATCGCTGATGCTTTCAGTCATGCTACCCAACAACCAATTTTAAAAATACATGGCAACATCATTTTCATCTATGTTCTACGTTTAAAAGTATTATGAAAAATAAAGACAAACCTTTGACTAGTAAGAAATCGCGAAATGCAGATGACTTTTCAAAGCGAGTGTCTCCAGCAAACGTTGGTCCAAACGGCGGAACGTTCTTAGACCGAGAAACTGCAATGCTGAAACACAGAAAATGGTTTATTTTTGAAATCCCACAAAACCCAATAAACTCACAGAAATTTCTCCAACCACAATTCAGTAAAAACTTTTTACAACGACTAATGTGATTGATGTTTGATAATAAAAACACACTACAGCAATCTAACTAAAATATCAAAACACTGATTAACAAATTCTTTTGCTAAGACGTAATGGATTAATAACTTGTTCCTTTTCACCAGAACTTTTTTTTACTAAATTCGAACTTTTTGACTAACAGCTTGCACAGTATATCCCAAACAATTCAAAAGTAGTGAAATATAAACTTTATTAACTACATGGAAAGTAAATCACAGTTGGCAAACTGTGTTCAGATAAATCAGATAAAATACACCCACTCTCATTTTCTTCTATATCTCCACGTAAAATGTTTAAATTTACACAAGATTTTTTGGGCGGGAATGTTTATGACGAATTCAGTTTCCTACTGACGTCAAAGTTAAATATTCACTGCTACCAATGATGTAATTCTGATGTCACATTTACATGTCTGCAAATAATGAGTTTTATGTACAGTGCTGTAAAGCTGAGAGGAATCAAAAATCAAAACCGACTGACTCAAAGCCATACACAGCCAACCTGTACTCCGTAGATCCTGAGCTTGTGTGGTGAGCTCTGACAATGATAAACACATGCTGGAACTGCGACCGAATGGACTTTGGAGTGAAGGGCAAAGCGCCTGGCTCCTGGTAGATTATTGTCACAATGTCGTTACCAATGTGACGCTTCCTTAGCAACTGTTTGCACGCAGACACGTTCAATGCATCGTTGGTGGATATGTGCAGTTTATTGTAGCTTTATATCCCACAGTTTTTTTATCTTGCTTTTGTGCAGTTAATTGTATAGTTTTTCCTTTAATGCATATATTGTATTTTTCATTTTATGCTGCTTTCATCCATAGACAATAGTCGGCTGGCATCACGTATGCTTTCAACGATGCCCGATAAAAATGGAGAATTGGCCAAGCTCATCAAAACATCAAAAAGTATTCTTCTTCTTTCAGTCTTCTGCCAAATGTTGGGTTTATGACGATCTCTTCTGCACGCTGCTTCTATCTTCGTATTCTCATATCCTTCCTCGTCATGTTGCTTAGAATTTTTAGGCGATAATTAGCAGGCATATAGAATGTATGAGGGTTTTACAATGTTTTGTATACTGCACAGCATATTTTCGTACATACAAAATTTTCCCAAGTTTCGAAAATTGGATAAAATCTCGAAATTACGTATGCAGTTTCAGCTTTCAAAACTACGGCAGCATGGCTTACCAGTCCACCAAATCAGTAAATTTACAAATACGCACTAATAGCAAATACATAGAGTAATGCAAAATTCCGTTTACATAACCAAAGTCACTTAGAACTTTACCTGGTAAATTACATCCAGGGAAAATATCAAATCAAAACACTGCCCAAGATTTCTGCACTCGAAAATTGGGAAATTAAGATGCAGTGATGATAATAGTGAGCAATTTGTGAAGAACACTGGCAAGCGCAGAAGTAGTAGACTACAGCGAAGAGACAAACACTGAGTGATGATCAGACCTGCTGTCGGTTGTTTGGCGTGAAAGGCAGCAGAGTGGAGACGTGAAACATAATCTCATATTCACCAAGGCTTGTATACAGTGACCACGTCCCTGTTGAATCAGCTGTACGCACAGCAAAACGGCAGTATGTACATCATGACACACGAAAAGTGGAACATATACATGTTATGTACGACAAACAATCGTACAGTTTCGGAAATTATTAATCTCAAACATGGCAGTGAAGGGTTGTCATGCTGTCATATGTCAAGCATTCAAAAACTGACAGTTAGAATCAATGAAGCAGTAAGAGGTGCTGTGGTCGGATTTAAGAAACAATCTCACAGTCTCAGAGATTCACATAACCTATGTCAATAGTGTTTTACCAAAGATGGCTGATTGGCCCATGCTGCAGCCCAAGTCTATGGGTGCCCTGTTCCATATGGGAAATTGGCAGTTATAGTTATAATTTGATGACATATCCTCTGACGACATATAACACAGACTAGCGTAAGTAAATCAATTTATGAAGAAAAAATCTAAAGCACTGGGACTTAGAAAGTTATGGGCAACAGAGAAGCAGACAGAAAATAAAAAATGTCTTGCAAGTGTTTCCAAAATTTATTAGAGATTCGCCCAAAACAAACACAGTAAGGCAGAGTTCTAAATACTGCAAATAAACACAGGTAATAACAAAACTGGATGTAGTCTGGATAAGAAAGAGCACATAGCTCTGAAATCAGCATAGAAAATAGCTGGTGGAAAACATAAGTTGGCAGTAAGTAACAGCGAAAAGACGTACTCTTGACGTCTAAGCCGCCTCGGTAATGTTCAAAGCCTTTCAGCTTAACTCTCTGGCCAATAAAGTCCAGAAATTCATCAAACTCCGGACTGGCAAATTCTACTCACACCACACCACAAGCAACGTTCATCTGTCATCGGGGTCCTTATCACAGCTTCAGCCTCCCACCGTGCCTGACTTATAACTTCAGACATATTATAGAACTAACTCGAGCAAGATATCACGCAATGCATGCCATGCTCATCTGTCTATCTATCCAGTGTCAGTTCCTTACACAAGAATGGAAAATGCAAACGAGAACCAACACTCATGTAAACGTAACCAATGTGCCAATTTTCAGCTCAAAAGCTAAAACCAAGACTTGTGTGCTGAGTAGTAATTACTGTACACTGTCGATGGAAACAGTTTGTCTTTAGCCTAGATCTGAATACACCAACGAAGCAGCAGTTAAAAATTATTTCAGAAGCTAAAGAAGTGTAAAAACTAGAAGGCGCTCGTGAGAGTGTATATCTCTGCCAACTGAAGTGATCTAAACATTACTACTACTACTAAACTTACTACTACTAGGCACCTACAACTACACCCTACAGCAAGGAAAGGGGAGGGAGAAGGAAGAGCCACTTTGCGGCAGGGGAAAGGGATAGAAAAGTAATAGCCGGCGTTGCTGCTTGTGCCTTGTGCTTGTGAAATGACGTCATTGCTATTATGAGTCATCATGTACACACACACACGGAACGAAGGACAGAACGACCAATCTCTTAATCTCCTCCAATGTTCACTACATTCACCTTGGCGGAGATAAAAACAGAAACTGACCGTTGTTGTACATTTCTTCCTCTGTCGCCTGACCTCGACGACAGAACATGATGCCAATCTTGTACGCTTTGCTGCTCTGCAAATCCACAAACATGGCATATGGAGTTACACACTAGCAATTTACATGATACCCAGACATGGCCATAACCAAAATTTTTGATCGGTTTGATCATTTACCTCCCCATCCTTTTCCCCTTTCACCTCCTTTTACCGACTCCTTTCCCTACCCTAAATCGAGCTAGATGGTCTTTTGGAGTGCTGTAAGCTTGCCACAAACGAATTTTGATGCACTTTTGTCTCACAGAACACATCTCACAGCAATATTTTAGTCGTTTGCGTGCAATGCAAATAACCATATTTTGTCGCAAAAAAATTCCCCAACATCTTGGCAGATTGAATCCATTAACCCGCCCTAAACAATAAAAAAATGAAGAATCCGAAATATAAACCTACATTATATTGCTCAAAATGTACAGTAAAGAACAAGCAAGTTGAACAATGGCTCACTGTCTGTTCATCGAGACGCAGCAGTTGGTCGTTGGTTTTGTCGCCGACGATGGCATGACGTAGACAGGACACGTTCAAACCAGGCACAACGTAATCAAGCACGTCCTTCGTCAGCAGGCCACGACTACTGCTCAGCTTGGACGTGGACGGAATGCAGTCCTCAAGGATACTGCCTCGCAGAGTTGTCAACTGCACACCACCACAGCCAGAGGCAGCCGACATCACGCAGTATCACTTGCCCCGCGGGACATGCAGAGGTGAACCCACATTTAAGTAACAAAGCAAAGAAATAAATTTACATAGCGCACAATATCTATGGGAGAAACCCACTGAATCTGAGGCGCTGGCAGTGGGGTGGTAACTAAAATGGCCTAAAAGCTAGATTGTAGTAAAATTCTTTGAGGTGGTGACGAAAACAACATACGAAAGGAAAATTGCAAACATCTAAGGAGGTGGTATTCCAGATGCAGGAATCTCTACAGCAAAGCTATGGAACTAACAGGATGCATCTGTCTAGTGACCTATCTTGTAAATGCTGCAATGAGACAATAGAAAGTGCCTACCACTTCCTTAGCTAATAATGCAGCAACTTCATTCCTATAATAAGTAATCTGATATGAAAGCAAAGCAGGCAAACCCTAGAGACACTGACGATATGGCAGTGGATGATATATTTATTTAAAATGTCACAGGTTCCCATTGTGTCTCCCAGACCCATGTCGATTAACCAGAAATTTGCTATGCAAATTTTGACCAGGGGTCCCAACTTCCAATTCCCCTCTTAGTCCCTATCTAACACAATGTTATCTGGGGGCCACACACTCACAGGTGTGACAGCATATCATTCCAGCCAATCAGTTTAGCTGAATTTGACAGAAGGTTGGTGGTGTGGCGTAGTTGGTAACGCGTTTCGGCTGAAACGAAGTTACTCTATGCCGGGCCCGGTTAGTACTGCGATGGGTGACTGCCTGCGGGCAGGTAAACCATCTCGGTGCGAAGACTGCCAGCTAGGTCGACTCAGCCTTCTACGCTCCGTGGGACGGTTTTATGAGCAGTAACTCATTTACATGGGTTATGGAAGGTGGGGACCTTGGTACAGCTGACTGGGGTTGCCTAGCCGGCCGCTGTGCCAGCCTGTGTCTGCAGGCTGCACACGGTGGCTGTGCAGCTGGCGGCTCGGGTTAGTGACGAAAAGCGCATTAGAGGCGTGTGCGTGCTCGCGACGAGACGATGCGCTATACAAACTGACAACCTTTACCTTTACCTTTAAGGACAGACCACGCTGTGTTAACATATTGTTAATGTTTTTTAGCAATGCCGCCTAAAAGTTACATAAGTTAACTATGGTACGGTACAGCTTTGCAGAATCAGGGCGTCACATGACAACACGTAGGCCTAACAGGTTGTGAATAATACTGCCATGCAAGACTGTCGTCTGCATGCTTCCAATGCAACTCTGAACTTGCAAACTGAATATTTACTTAAAGTAAACAGTAAATAGCAGTTCTCATACTTCAGTAACTTAAAACTCACGAGCTCCCCATACCCCAAACGTATCAAGTTTGACCTTTAAAAATCCAAGTTTAACCCCCACCCCAAGAAAAAAAATTAAAACCCCAAACCCAATAAAACCCATCGAGTCGGGCGTTTCAAAAACCGTTCGGCTTTTCAACCCTGAAGCATATCTTATCTCCTAAAACATGCGGCACATTGTAGCTATAAGTGTTAAATTGTGCCTGTAAAGCTCTCTTAAGAAACGAACAGAGTGATGCAACTAAACTAAGCAAAAATGAACTGACATGGTTTAGTTTTTGGCGAATTGACCAATAGGCAAGCAGTAATGCACTACAGTAGGCACCGTCTGAAGGCGTGAGTGGACCACGTGACTAATGTCACGTACCTGTCAACCAGTGACCAATGGGCTCTCTCTGCTTGCCCAATGAACTAAATCGTGTCAGTTCAGTTCACTAACGTCGCTCTGTACGCACCTTTACTTACTAACTTACTTAAATGTTATTGACTTGGAGGTAAGTGTTCGACATACCTGGCTGGTGCGTACAATGACACGGTACTGATAAAGCCAGCTGCTAGTACTAGTACTAGTGCTAGTGCTAGTGCCAGTGGTGGTATTCGGGGTAGTATCAGTCCTACTGGCAGACTCGGCAATCTTCTCTCGACGCAGACTCACAGCCACTGGTCCGAGGTTCTCGTCGACGCCAAAGAAGTTCTGATGTTCTACACACATGTACAGACAGCACGACTACGATCACTTTAACACAGTCTCCAAGCAATGCCCACCTCGTACATCCAGAATGGAGAACGTTTCAATGATGACTTGCAAATGTCTTCTGTTTTATTTCACAAGTAACCACCACGTTCAATACGTTCTTTCGCAAACGTATTGAAGGTGGCGGTTTTGCTTTTGCTGAAAGGTTTGCAACGATTGTTCTGAAACACCTCAGCACAAATTGCGCACGGCTCAAGACAGACGCCGGGCGGTCACAGTAACAGTAAGCGGACAGCAACAGATTGGAACAGATGTGTTTTGCTTGTAAGCTTGTAATCACAATGTAAAACATTATTTAAAGTGTTAGACCAAATCCCAGCTACGATCATTACGCCAAAGTAAATCGACCAGTTAACGTAAACTAGGGGCCTATCGCTTATTGACTCATCAGCTAACTAAAAAATCATAAACTCGATCTAAACCACGCTGATTTAAAAGTACGTCTAACACCATCAAAGGTCAAGTGTTGAAAGAGCGGTAAGCCATAACTGAGAAACGTGTATGACCAACAGATAACTGAATTTGCCTGGACGAAGGGTCGCATAGAAACATAATGAACTTAATGGATTGTGACATTTTGTGAAACAGAGTAGTAGTAGGCTTACTAGCTGAATGTCAGGGGCCAATGGATTATGGCTTCCATCTACCAGCACTGTAGCCTACTACAGAACGGTCTATCCCCTCCCTAGAGCCCATGGACTGACTGCCGCATCCTTCTTTTCCCTTCTTTTATTTCCTTTTCCGACTCCAGCCTTCCCTGTTTTTGACACTACCTAGCTAGATTAATATTTTTATTATTCCACCCCTTTCTCGTTCCTTTTCTGGGGGCCTTTCCCCTAAATCTAGCCAGGGTACATCCGGGAGTGCTGTAAGCTCCTCCATTGAGGTCTGGGGTGCAGTCGTCCATTTTGTGATATTCTGAGCCCCAGTAAGGGACTTGAGAGAAAGGGATGCAGAACGTTTTATCACCATGACAGAACATTTGTTCCAACGTTTGTATAATGTAGACAACGCCGGCATATGAGACGGTACATCCATCACACAACCACAGTTACAGTGTATATGCACGGATACAATATCACACCACACAGGACATAGGTATAAGATAGGCAGACAGGTAGTCGAGGGTCGTAACACCTTCCACAAAACACCTCTAGTGGCTGTGTCACCCTGGTCAGTAGGTATTGCGTTACACACCTCATCTCCAGATAAATGACTAGAAGCGCTAAGACAGCATAACCTCCACACAGACGTCTGTCTACTTCACGAAAACGTTTAAGCTTATCGTTATCATTAGCATTATACAGAGTGAGTGCGGCCAAAAAGTAGACCCCTAAAGTTTTTTGCTGTTTTCTCAGCAACTGTTTGGAATTTTAATTTGCAATTTTGCAAATTTATTTATTGAAACATTCTACATCTAACTGTGAAATAAAATTTGATTCTCTTGAAAAAAAGACGAAGTTATAGATTTTTTAACATGACCGCCTACCGATTTTTCAGCATTCAAAAATGTTCCGGCTACAACACCAATTTAATAACATTGTTGAAAAAACACAGTTAACTAATGATCAAATGTCAGAATTCCATTGTCACTGTAAATGTTCGAAGTGTCCACCGCCAGCTCCAACACAAGCCTTCAGTCGCTTTGAGAAGTCTTTCACAGCATTGTCCATCGGTCCCTGTGGCAGGTTGCCCCAGATAACCTGATGCCTTGCTTGAGTTGGGCGATTGTCTTCCGCTTTGTTTGAAGCTTGCGTTAAGCCTCCAACATTGCACCCCACACATGATAGTCCATTGGATTCATATGGGGCGGAATTTGAAAGCCACTCGTCTTTGGTGACAAAATCTGGACAGCTGGCCCGCAGCCAGTTCTGTGCGCTGCGCGGCGTTGCGCGCAGTGTGCGCTGACGCGCCGTCCTGCTGGAAGATGAATCCTGCAGCCGGTGATTGCTTTAAATAAACGATAATTTAATGATAATTTCTAAACAAAATAAATTACTGTTTATTAAAATGTTAGTGTTACATCATCGGCAGTAACGTGGTAACAGGTTTTTGAGAATTAAATAGCATTTTAGCTTAAACATTTTTAATGCTGAAAATCGGTAGGCGGTCATGTTAAAAAAAATCTATAACTTCGTCGTTTTTCAACAGAATCACATTTCATAGATGTAGGACGTTTCAATAAATAATCCTGTAAAGTTTCAAATTAAAATTCCAAATAAGTATTCAATAGTTGCGTTATTTTGGCATTTTACACATGCAGACACGTAGACGGACGGACATGCAGCTAAAAACATTACCTCAGCCCTTCAGAAGATGTTACAATAACACAGAACTGCATGCTTTATAGCACTCAAATGCATTCCCGTATTTCCCCCTTGGGTGAATGGTGAAACACGAAGCTTTTTGCCCTGACTAAGTTCATTCCGCGGAATGCGCACACACGTACATCATTTGCTGCCGAAACGTCTCAACCCGAGAACCAAAGAAAACAGCAAGACGTCACGCGCACAGGGAAAGCTGCTGTGATAACGCAACGGAAGCGTTTGAGAAATTATTTATACAAGACCGGGCTCTAGGTGTCAAACAGCTACTACTATACGATATCACTAGGGCCTATATCAGGCAGTAGCCGGCTGCAGAGGCTGCAAACGTTGATATAGCATCACAGGAAGCCGCATACATACTACACTCTCGGCCCACCAACGTAATGCTTCTGTTTACAACTACTCCAACTATAGCCACCACAGCCTAGCAGAATACGCTCAGAGATTGAAGCTAAAAACATGTCTGTGCGGCGCCCGACAAATTATGCGGCCGTCCAGCTAGCTATTCTCATACACACACACACACACACACACACTCTAATCGGGTGCACTGCTTGTGGATCAATGCACATGACCACAAGTTCACGTAATGTGGCCTATTAGGACAACAGCATAATAAAATACATGAAAAAGTTGAATACATTAAAATATATGTTGAGTGACAAAGTCTAGATTCTTCATGGCATGCCAGCACACGCGAGGCCACTTCCTAGCACGAAATATGTCGAATAAAATACGCTTGGTAAGAAAGAAAACAAACAATGCTAATCGCCGCATGGTCTGATGTAAGTAAGAAATAACTATAAGAAAGGAAAGAAACACCTTCTTTTTGAAGTACTTTCTCATATTCTAAAAACGTCAGTGGTGCAAAATAGCGGTAGAGTTGTCTCGTGGAAGAAAACCTTTTACCTGCAAAAGGCCATGGCCGGGAAGGTCTATTCTATTGCCATGCAGCAATGTCGCCACCTTACCTCGTGGAATACGTGACATTAAGCGGCAAATGTCGTACAAGCCGATGACTGTGGCCTGCGTGTGAGATATGCCATTAAGACCGGACCGTGCTAAGTAATTAGATCGCGCCTAATGCACTAATGGTCCGACTAATGGCCGGCTTACACCTAGAGTGGGTCCGCTACTTTGTACCGTGCCCGAAAGGCAAAGAATGAGAGAAAACATTTGTCGGCATGGGGAGACCCCAATACTTGCAAAACATGTTCCTTTACTTCACATGTACACAAAGGGCGCATCAAGCCTGAATGGAGAGGTGGGTGCATACATAGGCTCTGTTTGGACTGCCAATTGTCAGTTCCCCATAAGGCAACAAGCAAAGATAAGAGACTGCCCAGTGCAGCCATAAGACGCGGCCATCCGCCTAGCAGTATACAGGGTGGGCCATAAAAAACCGGACCTATTTGAGCGTTGATAACTCAGCGACGGTTACCCATAGAAAGGCGCGTTATATGTCAAAAGTTTTAGAATGTTGTGGACAAAAAGAGCCGAACTTGAATTGCAAATCATTTAAATATTCTTTGCCTAATTTGCCTAGATCATCATTACCCTTGAAATTAGGCATTTGCTTGCACTCCCATGTGCCCGAGTTCACTGAACTCAGAAACTCACCGCCAAAAAGTCCAGATTTAAATTCTGTAAATTATTCAGTGTGGGGGCATTACAACAGATAGCACGGTCACAAAATCTTAGTAACTGACCAGAGAAAACGTGTGCTAATCTAATGCTTGGCACAGCTGATCCTGATCACATTGACTCCAGCGATCGACCAGCTGCCTAAAAGAACTGATGAGGGATATGAATGCAATAGCTGGGCAACTGCCTATGTCGAATTTCATCTAAACTCAACGTATGTGTTAATGATTGTTGATATTTCACTGTATGCTGAATGAAAATCAACTTAAATTCATGCGTTACTGCCAATTTAGCATGATTTTAGGGGTAGGACAGATTTGTGTAAATCAGGCAAAGAATATTTAAATGCTGAGACA
>Ga0209367_1001614_pt1 | contig 28170 bp, 13 predicted proteins | sample WorMetLIZISLAND2_FD_187412 | JGI IMG/M metagenome (GOLD analysis project Ga0209367, IMG submission 187412) | Marine gutless worms symbiont microbial communities from Max Planck institute for Marine Microbiology, Germany - Olavius geniculatus... ...
GCTTAATGACGCCCCTGCATCACGTCTAAGCCATTGTGTACACTTTGGACATAAATTCTAATAAGATAGAAGCAAGTTCTTACAAAAACTTATAATTCTGCTAAATGAATTTAATTTTGATTTATTGTATACTTGATAAGTCAGTAGAACTTTTACAAAGACAACAACAGAGTATTGTGCAACAATTTGGAGCATCTGCATTTTGCACAGTAGTGTGTTGACATAAACGAGGTGAGGTGGACAATTTAAGTACACCTTACATATTTCTATCGTCTTGGCTATCTGTGTGCCAAAAATTATCAAATTTGGTGGAGATTTGACGAAGTTTTGACAAAAACAAGTTGGGTCATTTTTTGGTACACCCTGTATATATATATATATATTTGTTTACTATTCTTCTTATTAATATTTTGTGTGTTTGCAGTTGATCCACAGCAGTTCGTGCTTCCAGCTCTTAACATTGAACCAGGTCAGTTCTACTCCGGCATTTGTGTCTACTGCTGGCCTATTCTGAGATAAATTGTGATGGCTTTACTGATAGTAGTATTCATTTACTATAGAATTGCTTATGGTTCTTACTCACTCTGGCAGCTGCTCTATATCCACTTGGCTTGTTGTATTTGTTGTTGCAGTTGTAGTTGTTGTATTATTATTAGTAGTAGTTGTTGTGCTGGTGGTAGTGGTGCTGGTTATTATATACTGAGTGTAATGTTATAATGTAAAGATGCTTGACAGAAAATTAAAAGTAACTGAAAGATAGCAGTATTGTTACCAGCTAATTTTAAAGGGCAACTACCGTCAAAATTGACCTTTGTGATTTTAATGTATTTTCAGATAGTAGACCTCTACTAAAGACGGCATGCATTGTACCAGCACTATACGTTTGATAATAAATGTGTAGTTAATTTTTAACCCCATGCCGATCACAAAATTCCTTGTAGCTGGTTCCTGGTCGCTCGTACAGTGATGAAGACTTTTGCCTTCTTCATCGTATGGGCGAACGGGAACCAGCTGCGGTTCAAGGCAGTGACGGCGAGTAGTCAAAAATTTCGTTTTCTTTGTTTATTGTTTGTTTATTTGCTTGTTATGTACGTATGTAATGTTTTCGCATCTTATTTTGCACTTATTAGTTGAACGATTATCAGCTTTTAATGTTTCTTGGAGATTAAATGCCGAGTTTTGCGCTATGGTTGTTTGCTGCTAATTACCGGAAAAGAACCAAGTACTGTGTAAAAGTAGTTTGGTTATAAATTTAATCTAGTCTGGAGCTATTTATAGCACAAAATAGATTTATGAAAAAATTGTTTTTTTTAAATAATAACTGTTTCAGTAGAAAGTTTGATGCATATATGTGTAATATAAATACGAAATCCAAAGATATTCTGCAATACAAATTTTTCGTGGTAGTTGCCCTTTAAACTGCACTTTTGCAGTTGATTCAATAACTGCATCGACAGTACTTTCATTGCACTATTTTGTTTGTTTTCACATTTTGCTAATGAGAGCAGGTATGGAAATGGATGTTATGGTATCAAGTGCACTTACTAAGAACGGAGTTCTCTACGTGATGCCCTCGATGTCGCCAGATACTGCACATCTGCTCACCAGAATCTGTGACAGCATCAGGTTATAATGCGGTGTAAAAATTTTAAAATCGAACAATGATGTTGATATGCTGTGGACTCAATTTGCCCATAAACTGTGTGTTAGATTTATGAAAATTATGCTTCACATCTAAACAAAGTAGTCATATTATCTATGTTCATAATGTGTTCTTTGATCTTGTTTCTATGAGTTTATTAGATTGTGCTCAGTTTATTCTGTTTGAGGACATTTGCACGGACATTTTAAGACTTGTGTCTGGCATACTTTTTGCATTCTTGTATTGTACATTTCTGTATTGATTGTACTATTCTCTTGTCTGTCTCTGTCTGTTTCTGCATATTGTGTTGTGTGAATAAAGATTTTCGTACTACTAATATTCTCTTGCTCATTTCTTTGCTTGTGACTGCTTCATTGTCAGCCATTTATGGTTAAATGTTGACCGTAATTGTTATGATAGTTAATAGCAGACGAAGATTTTGGCCCAGTGTCATTATGATATGTGGCCACTGGCCAGTCACCTTTCCGTCATGTGTACTGACAGGCTGATAAGAATAGATTTGTTGAAACTTGTCATATGAACTGTTAAAATGTTGTTCGACTCAAATCACTATTCTTGGCCTAATTTACAAAACTTCCTAGGTCATTCCTAAGCCAAAACTATGCAAAAGACTTGAAGTAGGAATAGCTCTAGGAATAAAATATGCTTTGCAAAAATATCTGGGATAAACCCGTTGAATAACTTATGCATTGTGAACGACCTAGAGCAGCTTTTGACCTAACTTAGGAAAAACCTGGAAAGAACCTAGAAAGATGTTGAGAAAATTTGTTGGAGGTTTTGTGAATTAGGCTGCTGCTGTAAATGTGACTGGATTTTAACTGATTGTTCAGCTCTGTGGTCGATGTGTGTGCATAGATACGAGCTAGTAAGTAATGCAGAGTGGAAGACATATGCTGAGAGTGGTCATGTACCAGCCGAGGGTGAGCAAGTCTGTGTTAGATTCAGCAGTGACAACAAGTGGTACAGAGGCTTCATCGATGAAGTCAAACAGGTTGCTTCCGGCACTTACTTCGATCATTATTTACTTCTTTATTGGATTGTGCTAACTAAGTGAGTAAGTTGTCATTATTTGATGATTGTCAGTTGCACAAGCATTACATAGAATTAGATCACTAATAAACACATGCAATAATACACATATGTGTAGCATCAGAACAATATGCACAGTATCGTATGAAGCTACTTCTAATTAAACAGAGTCTGTGATAAATTTTTCATTAAGCTGGAGGTCTTGATTAATGGCAGAGAGTATGAAACTGTGCCCTCGACTTCTCATGTTATAAGCTTTACAGGCAGAGCTTGATGGTGCAGTAGGATTGTTTTGCCCATGCTCTGTCAGCCTCCACTGGCTACACATGCCGGAGCAAGTCCAGTACAAGATTAGTTTGTAAGTTTTGCATGAACTCGCGTTGCAGTACCTTGGTCCGCTCAACTACATCACCGACCTGTCTGGCTGCCGACCACTCCATTTTGCTATCACTAACTGTCTGGCAGCGCCTCTTGTCGACTGTCGCCAACCAACCGGGCTTTCCTGGTCGTCAGCCCATGGACCTGTAATGACTTGCCAGATGGCGTGACATCTGCCGAGTCGTTATCCAGCTTCCATCAGCAACTCAGATCTCGTCTCTTCACCAAATTCTTTTCCCGACTATTTCCTGAACAGCACTGCAACTAATATCTCTCTGGTGGACCACGTGACTTAGCAGTTCACAACTAACGCCCTGATTGTAACGCGACACCACACAGTGTCGTTCACCTATTTAAATGCCAGATGCACCAGACCGACCTGACACCCGTGGAACTCTGGCTGCAACCCAAGGAGGTCGTCGAGTTCCTCAATGCCTAACCTGGACAAGATGGAGGGTGGGCTATTACAACAACAACAACAACAACCTAGCACTAGTTTGCATTACTTAGGCCACGTTAACAATTTTGGACTGATCTATTGTGATTGATTGATATTACTATTACTGCAGCATGTCTGATAGTTTTTGCATGTGCTTGTGACTGGTGCAGGGTCGCTACGTCGTGCGTCTGAGCGACTTTGGCAATCTGATCACTGTTGGTGGTGAGGCTTTGCTGCCTAACAAGCCAGAGCTGTTCCATCATTTGCTACCACAGGTCAACTTATGCTACTGCAACAACTACTACTCGTACTGTTACTACTGTTAAAATTTTCTACTCTCTCTCTTTCATTCTCAGTCAAGAGGTGGGGTCATGTCACCATCCCAATTTGCTTGAGGAAGCTCCGTGGGCATCGTATATTGGTTGTGCCCTTGTTGTCTGGCCAAGTATCTCTTCGAGCCCGGTCATGAGCTGGGCAGTAAAAGATTAGTTGCTCGGCCATTTCATCCACTGCATTGCAGTGTGGACAGGTGGCTGAGTCTTGATGTTTGATACTCTTACTACTACTACTGCTGCTGCAATCAAAGGGGCTTGTTGGCGTAACAGTTAGGACACTGAACTTACAATCAAAAGGTCTCGAGTTTGACTCTCGGTCGGGACACTTATCAAGTGGTTACTACTTAGACAAGTGACTGTCTGCAGATAGGTAGGCTATCTTGGTATATTACCAACTTATCAGGTTAGCTCAGCTTTCTATCCTTTAGGGGTAGGTAAATCGAGTGTTGCCCTGCTTTCTGCAGTTTTGCTGTGTAAGGTAGTACATGAATTTGAAGTTTTAATTTTGTCATGGAACACACTTTACGAAAATAATTCTGCAAAAGGATTCATGGAACTTGGTTACTGTATAAGGGTTGCTGTTAGCTCTGACAGCGCCTTTTGTGGTGGAAGTTTTGATATCTCTTGTTATTTGTGTTACAGGCCATTGGCTGCTGTTTGTTTCCAAGCATTGATTCAGTGGAAAACATTCCGTTAGATGCACGCTGGCTGTTCAATGATATGACCAAGAATGCCAACAATGATGACATTTCTTGTACATTCATCAGTCCGCTCACAGATAAGGTGATGAATATAGCTAGCTGCATACAATAAATTGTCTACAGTTTGGAAAATGTGAAATGTTGTTCAGATGTGGAACTGTTCCGATAGTGCATTTTTGTGCATCACATTTGATGGGAATTTTTGTGGTATGCCGGTGACACTGGAATTAAGTCACTGTCTAGTAGAATAGTACCAGTCAGTAAAGTGCAGCAATAAAGTTGATAAGATACAATAAAATTAAGGCTTTCACCATGTTTAGTGCTTTATTGTTTTATGACTAATTCACACCCACGACACTGACGTTGAGCTGAGTCGAGTCGCAGATGTGAACTCGAATTGCCAACACAACTCTACCCAACTTAACTCAGCTGCTCAGCCAGGTGGCTAGCAAACAGCACGTGGTCTGCGCACAGCAGCGTGACCTCACAATGCTAATGACATCATTGCATAGTCACTCGTAGGTTGTGAATTGGCCGTTACAGTCAAACTTGCCAGAGAATTGAATATAAGGTGATATGTGTGTGTGTGTGCAAACATGTTATTGTCATGCAGTGTTGTGATGGTTTGTGCTGTACAGGCTGGCCGTGAGTTGTGGCATGTCAAACTGATGATAAAGTCGAAGACGTCAGCGACTGGCAGTCTGTGTGTCAACACGGAGGTCCAACAGAAAAGTTTGTCATCGTCGTCATTTGTCTTTATTGCTAATGTACATTATGTCTCAGAAAAATGTGTAATTTTTAGCATGTGCTGCCAAGTATTAATTCGTTTTTATACTTTTATACTATGACTTATTTATTTCATGAGGTAGTGCAGCGACAGTGTTTAAGGTGAGGTGGCCAAACTATATTCACTTGTTTCAAGTGTTACAAGTTGTGATTACGACAGTGATTGTTAAGTTTTTTGTGTCGTTTCTTTAAAAGGTTAAAGGTTGTGTATAGCTCCTTGTGGAAAACCCATTGCAGAACTGACAAATGTGATCACACACTGTTATCTGCCACCCGACACAGGTGAGCGTGCCATGTCTTAACTCCAGCCAGGCAGTTTGGCACTTAAGAAGTTACTTTCCCCTAGGGGGTGAAAGGCTGAGTTGAGCATTGTGCTGTAGCTATGATGGTTTGGTGGCATAACAGTATGGTGTCATACTTACAATAGAGAGGTCGTAGGTTTGACTTTTAGTTGGGTCACCTTTTAGTGGTTGCTAATTGGAAGGGTCATGTGGACACGTTAACCGTGTAGGTATATAACCACGACCAACGCTAACTCCACCTTCCATTCCTCCGGATTAGATAAATCGAGTACCAGCTTGTCTGGCTAGGGTTAAGGAGGGGCGTGTTCACCTGTGTCGGGTGGCAGATAGTACTGTGTGATCCCATATGGCAGATGAAGCTTCGTAGCTCTGCAGTGGGTTTTCCATAAAGAGCTATGCACAACCTTTAACTGTTGATACTGACTGTAGCATCGTTGCTGTGTCTGTTGCTGCAGTCGATGCTGTGTCCCATGGTTACGACACAATACAGTGTCGGGATGTTCGCTACAAGGGCGAGGACACGAGCGCCTGTCGGTTCATTGAGCGAAGTTCTGGCATCTGTGACCAGGCAGCCACCACTGACCCCACCATCAGCTCTACTGTCACCGTGAATTCTGAGATTTCCAGTGAGACAACGGAGGACAAGCACTCACAGCAGCCAATCACAGAACAGCAGCCGGAGCTACCGGTGCCAATCACCATGCAGCATTTTCAGTTGGACTTGCAGCAGCAGCCAGAGCCTCAACCAATCGCCGTGCAGCAGGTTGGGCAGCCGGAACTAGTCACCTATCGACCAATCACAAAGCAGCAGCCGGCTATGTCACAGCCAATCACAATGCAACAGGAGGACTTGACAGGACCAATCACCATGCAGGAGCCGTTGGTATCCGAACCACTTATTGTGGACACATCGCAGCCAGTCACAGAGCCACAACCATCGGTGTCGCAGCCAATCACAGTTTGGCAGGCAGACTTGCCGCGACCAATCGTGAAGCAGCAGCTGCCTGTATCACAGTCAGTTACTGGACCACAGCCACTCTTATCTCAACCAGTCACATTTCAACAGCCAGATGCATATCGACCAATTACCAGGCAGCAGTCATCCACGTCACAGTCAGTCATGCCGGAGCAGCTAGCTTCTGTTTTTCAGGTAGACTCAGCTCAACCAATCGCATCGCAGCAGCCAACTGTATCGCAGCCAACCACATCACAGCAGCCAATATCTGTATATCAGCCAGCCCTGTTGCAGCCACCAGACTCAGCTCGACCAGTTGCATTGCAGCAGCCAACTGTGTTGCAGCCAATCACATCACAGCAGCCAGTATCTGTATCTCAGCCAGCCCTGTTGCAACCACCAGACTCAGCTCGACCAATTGCATCGCAGCAGCCAACTGTGTCGCAGCCAATCACGATGCAGCAGGTGGAGCAGATGAATTTGGCCAGTCAGACCGGTGACGTTAACTCTTTGCCGAGTACTTTCGTCTCAGCCAGTCAACAGCAAGCCACGCCGACTGCTTTCTTGAACCCGCCCACTGGTGGTCACATGTATCCCCCATCAATACCACCCCCTACTGTGGGCCTGGTACCACCAGGGTCTACTCCACCATTTAGTCATGCTGCTAGTCCTCAGACGCGGACTCCATTCCAGACAAATTCGGCTCAGGCTCAGATTCCACCGCCGACGTTTATGCAGGACGTTTGGTTTCGTCCCCCATTGCCAATAAACAGTTTGCCAGAGATAATGGGGACCCCAGTGGCACCCCCGATGTGCTCTCCGATGTCTCAGCCTCAAATTGCCCCACACAGTTCGTCGATGCAGTTTTTACCCGAAAGAACAGCTGGTGTGCTCCCGCCTGGTATACTCTGCCGTCCGCAGAGTCCTGAGCTGAATCATCGATATGTTTCAAGTCCAGAGAGTGCCGTGGAATATCGCCGTCTGATGAGTCTGGAGAAGTTTAATATGCAGCAGCGTTTTACAGATGCTGTCAGGGATGGTCGTCCTCCACCTTTCATGATTCCATATGGATCACGCTTCCAGCCTGGTTATCCCAACACCGGCCACATGCCAGTTTCCATGCCACCAGATCTCAGAGCTTCTTCTTCCGACTCCATGGTGTATGGCCAGAGAGACTATGCCGGACAGAGTGAAGACTTTGCAAACAGTGCAGCTCAGAACGAAAATGGAGATGGCAAATTATACTCAGAAGGAGTTTACGTGCCAAACTCTAGCATTCCGTACTTCTCAGGGCTGGAAAATCCATTGTATACTTCATCGAGTGTGTGGCCAGTGCAGGAGTTCCAGCCGATGCGAGAATTTTCCGTAGCCAGTCCAGGTGGGGGGTATTTCTGTATGCCACAAATTCCCAGTCCGCCGCAGATGATGTATCGTGTGGCAACACCGGGAGTCCCACAGTGGAATATTCGTGATACTGTGATGGATTACACAGGGGGTTATTCCATGCCCAACTTGATGGCTTCTGCATATCCATTGGAAGTGAATGCTGTCGAACAAGGTGCGGATTTTAGTGCCAGTGACCAGTCGTCTGTTGGTGCTACAAGTTCTGTGGCTGATGTTGAAATGCAGTTGGGTTCGGATGGCATTCGGTCCAGTGCGAAGTTTCAGCCGAGTGACCCCATGGATGTGATCAAGCAGACAACAGAGAGTTGCGATGGTATGCCAGAGAGTGGTGACATGGCAGAGGAATATGACACCATTGCAGGACGATTCTCTCAGGGTGATTATGTAGACTGTGTACTGACTTGATTGCATAGTAAGTATTCTAAGTAAAGAAGTAGGTGAAGTAACATGGAAGGAGTTAAGAGTTTACGAGCAAGCAATATTTGTTCAAACTGTTTAAAATACTATATTAACGGTGAATTTAGTGCTTTTGTGGCTAGAAATCGTTTCTTAGTTTTTATTAGCAGTAATTGCAGCATATTGAGTGTTTTGATGATATTGTTTAGGCAGTGTGCGAGGCGTCTGGCTTTATAAGTTTTCATTTGGCCTTCAGCCCAACCTGAAGTAATTGCTGTGGTACTGATTTTTCGATTTTCCATTTGTGTGTCGTTGGCTTGAGGCTACAGGAACATCTGATGTAGTCTCTCAGTTACTGTGATTGTTAGCTTTAGTGTTTGTCGATGTTTGTCGGAGTTGTGCAAAAAAGATGCTGGCGCCGTTTTTTAGAGATACGTTGTACATAGTGAAGTGAGTATGTGCATTGTTATGTACCAGGCTATGAGCTGAAGGGTCGTGTAGTGTCGAGTCTACACGACGATGGGACTTTCATGTTTCAGCTGACCGACGCTCTCCATTCTGACGATGTTTACAGCAACCTTCAGCATGCCCTTGAGTCAGTTGTCATACACTGCTCCTTGCATTAGCTTTGTGAGTTAAGCCTGGAGTTTAAAAACTCTTAAGGTACAACTTGTCCTGATTTAGACTCCAACGTACTACTGAGATTGTGTAAGTGATAGAGATGTACAATGGGTGGATGGTGTAATATTTGCATAGGATTTGTCTGAATTTTTGTGCGAATATGAACACTGTAGTTGGTTTGTTATTTAGCCAAATACAAACAAATCTGGTTGATGTCATGAGTCTTCTGTGTGTTCGCTTATTATGTCTCGTTCATTCTTTGTCTGTCTACCTATGAGATCTGTTTTGGTGTAGTTGTTGTTGTTGTCCTTTTTGTTGTCAGTGTTGTTAGTAGTAGTAGCTACAGTCTGTGTGCCTGCATGTCACAGAGCTTGTTGGTAAGGTCTTGTCTTCTTTGTGTGCTGATCAGATACATTCTGGTGTAGCAGTAGTAGTAGTAGTCATCAGCAGCAGCAGCAGTATTAGTGGTAGTTGTTATAGTTGTAGTTGTTGTAGTAGTACACTGTGTCTCAAAAAAACATCCCTGACATTTTTGACCGTAACTTAAAAAACAATGACTAGATTCTAATAATTTTTGGTGCAAATATTCCTGACACAACTTGCCATCAAATGACCATTCAGTTTCCCACCTCATCCAGTGTATGCTTCTGCACTACCTAGGGAAAGCAGATCAAGCGAAATATGCGTTGAAATAAACAGAAAACCTGAAAAAACATCTTCATCATTATCGATGGTAACTTGAAGAAAGATTAGCCGATTTTAATAATTTTTGGTGGAAATATTTCTGACACAACTGGCTATTAAATAAGTGTTTTAGTTTCCACCTCACCCTACATCTGCTTTTACACTACCTGGGGAAAGCAGACCAAGCACAATAAGTGTTGAAATGAATGAAAAAACGTCGATAAATTCCATTTATACTAATCCCTGGGCCCCAACAGGTGGTCTATTACAAGTTTTGACTGTCATGCAGCAGTGTGTCTACCAGATGAAGTTTAAGAATGTTTGTGAAGTCAAGAAGCGACTGGTAGAGACTGGATTGATCTGGATCAGAACTTTATCAATACTGCTGTCAATTAATGGAGAAAGCATCTCCTTGCCTGTGTTTGCATAGTGGGCTAACACTTTAAGCAATTTTACTACAGGCAGTTGAAAAATGGACAACTGGATGAAATGTCAGCCATAGTGTCAGAAATGTGAACAAAATGTGTTTTTACGCGTTATGTTAATTAAGCAATCATATCGCATTGAATAAAAAGTGATATATCGCTGGTTTTGTTTTCCCTAGGTAGTGCAGAAACAAACGTTCGGTGAGGTAGGAAACTGAATGGTCATTTGATGGCAAGTTGTGCCAAAAATTGTCAAAATCTGATAATTGGTTTTCAAGTTACTGTCAAAAATGTCGGGGATGTTTTTTTGAGACACAGTGTAGTAATGGTTTGTCTGTGACGCAGCTCGGTGAGTAAGGTCACGCCTCATCTCCCATTGGATGAGATCAAGCCAGGAGTGAGGTTCATGTATCAGCCTCTAACCAGTCGTGATCACAGTTCATACCGAGGAATTGTACTCGCCGTTGAAGCACGCAAGGTACTACTCGGCACCTGCATGTTTGCATCTTTGTTTTTTTTAAATAACACTTTCTTCGCTCTGTCAGCATTAATCGTTTGCTAGTCCCTGCTGTCAAGCTATCAACTGTCACCAGTCGAGTTTTTTGACCAGCTGTCGGTCTACAGATCTGGATCGACCTGTCGCAGCATGCGACATCTGCCAAGTTGCTGGCTGTACATTTTTTGGCAGTTGCTGAAACTTGATCGCTCCAAAAAAAATTTTAGTGTATTGATTTTTGACAGGTATTGATGCGTCAGCTTGACAGTGGAAAGGCATTTCGCATTCCAATGGATTCGCTGCAGGAATTGCCACTGGAAACAGTCCAGGGTGTTCCAGCACGGGTTGGTCGTGTAACTTGTGTTTAATTTTGCTCTTGCACCGACAAGGTTAAGAATCTGATTTCAGTTGCTCAACTTTGTCAGAGATGATCCAACAGTAACCAGTTGTTGTTTTCTGTCAAGTGAGACAGGTGCATGACCCCAATTTTTTGACCATCCATATCTCCATAACCGTGGTAGATAGATGCATGGTCACAATGGACCACTTAGAGAGAACCTCACATTTCGAGTCTAATGGTTACGTGACCAACAACGTCTCATGCTGTCCAGGGGTCAAGGTCATGATTCTGAAATTTTTAAGGCTCTGTATATTCATATTTAGTTGAATGCCTGATTTTTGCATCATCGCATCGAATGGCTGTTGAGATTTTTGCTGTTGGCGGATAATGTGTGCTGAGTGCACATTAGATTGCCAGATCAAATCAGATTATTTTGCAATGGAGGCATGTGTGTGAACAGCTTGCCCAGAGTTCTTGCATGACAGTTAAAATTTAAGTCACTTTACATCACTAAGAACAAAAAGGACCCAGCACGTGTTACTCATTTTAGTACTCAGTTTTTTAATGTAAAAATTGTGATGCTGTCTCACAAAAAAATGTAGCTTTGAGTGCATAATTTTGCATTAAAATTCCAAGCCTTTGCTTGGAAAATGGCAAACAATTTTAGGGGATACTGTTTGTTGCACCTGGTAGAAGGGTTACTTTTTGCTGCACCCTGTGGAGGACATTGTCAAACTCTTTTGCATGTCTAAGAAGTTAAATCTCAAAGCATGCATACCAGTAATCCTGAAACTATTTATATGGTGCAGCCTACCTCAGGATTGATTGATAATTGTTTGCCCATAGTATGCATATGTGAACTGCTGACTGACTGGTTGTGTGCACGGTTGCTTACAGCAGAGACTGCTGCCAGACAGTCTCTGCTGTTTGTACGACAATGTCAGTGAGATAAGACGGTGCTTGTGACGTGTGAATTAAATGCATCAGCAAACACAGTTTATAGGTGATGTGGTATTGCACCAGAAGCCAGTGTAATTGTTGCAACGTACTTGTAACGTGGTCGCAAGGCGTGACAAGTCCGATCAGTCTGGCTGCAGCGTTCTGAGCACGTTTGAGTGTTACAATCGTAGATTTTGGCAAACCAGGAATAAAGGTGTATTTACATCTGTGCTGCAAATATGTCGCAGGTTGTACGGTGCAGCATTGCAACAAGGTCTAAAGCTAAGTTTGCAACGAATGACATCACCAAGTTTTCAAGCTTTACCAAAGATAATCTTTTTATGACTGCCACTCTGGTAAGTGTTATCAAAACTTTCTCAGACTCAGAAGTGTGGATTATGCATTATGTTGCAGAGTTGTTAATTTTCAAGTACGTAAGTAAGTAAAACATTTGAGCACATTTTTGCCAAGAAAGCTTTAGGTGCTGAGAAAATTAGAAGCATACACTAGTTTAAAACTTTCGCTAAGAACAGTGTTCAGTTCTCGTCTGTCTGCGGGTCGCTAGGTGGCGAAAATGGCAGTCACATGTGTTTTTATCTTGCATTTTATCTGGTTTTACTCTGGTTTACTGCAACGTACCTTCGAGCTGACCATGCTGGTTGTTGATCGTGCTATTCCAGACGCTGCTGGCATCGGTGAGTTTTATGAAGTAACATTTATGGCAGTTTTGGACGAGTTTATACATCAACGCTATGTAATTCACCGGACAGACAAATAGAATTGCGTAAAATGTTATTTTTTTGGTACAGGTAACAAAAATGCCCAGGGTTGGCAGTGATATGGGACGGATTTTCCTCTAAATTTTAACCCTTGGATAGTTTTTAAAGGTTTTGCTTTAAATGTACAAAGTTTGGGGCTGAAAGTTGCCCATTTTGGGTTACTTTCAGGCACAATTGAAATTCCGATCACCCGTAATCTGCTGTATCTGAAATTTGCTGCTGTCTGTCAGAAAATTGCACCTTCATGCCTTTCACCAACTTTTGTAACCCATGTCGCCATTGCTTAGTTTGATGGTTTGATATTATGATTGCGTGTTTATCTGGTGAAGTGTCATACGCGTGTGTGTGTCTGTCAGTTATGTAATACTTGAGTATGGCAGTGGATTCGAATGAGACCTCAAGTCCTTAGTTTTAGTGACTCAGACTTGAACCTTCATGACTTGGACTTGAACCCACTGAACTCGCAGTAACTTGGAACTAAGTGATGAAAATTATGTTAGTTTTTCATTTATTGGGGAGGTTGTTGCATATTTTATCTGTTGTATTTGTGCTTGAACACCGTACAGACACTACTTTCATAGCCTCGACAAGTTTCATCTACGCTGCCTCAGACAAATAGCCAGAATTAGGTGGCAAGACAAAGTTCTAAATACAGATATTCTAGAGCGATGCAACACCACAGGCATTGAAGCAGTGATATTGCGCTCGCAACTATGTTTGGCTGGTCACCTTACGCATATGCCAGACCGTAGAATTCCAAAAATTGTTTTCTACTTCGAGCTTCAGCATGGTGTCATGCCTAGAAGCCGACAAAAGTTGTGGTACAAAGACAATCTGAAGGCAAATCTTATATCGGCTGGCATTGATACTAGCAGTTGGGAGTCGGCCACTTCCAGTCGCACATCATGGCACAGTGCGTGACATAAAGGAATCAGAAACTTTGAGAAGAAGAGAATTGATCAGGCCATTCACAAACATCAACGGTGCAGGGATGCTGCCAAGTCTATGACCAGTTGACCACTCAGTCATGTCAACATATCTGCACAGTCTGTGGGCGCTGGGGTGCAGCAAAGATCGGCCTGGCGTTTACATGAGAACTCACAACACCAGCTCACGCCACTGACCAGAGACTTATCTGTCTGTCTTGGTGGGAGACTCCATCATTATCATCATGTGGACCCATGCAGTCATGTAGTTCTCGAGTCTGGCAGTGGACTCAAGTTCTTATTTTTCGTGACTTGGACTTGAATCTTTGTGACTCAGATTGAACCTTTGTGACTCGGACTTGAACCATTGTGTTTTGGATTTGAACTCTTGATAGGGTGTAGGCATTTTGATAGACAAGTGTTGCTAGTATCCTGTTGGCTGGTTATGCTGCTGCTAGGCTGCAGCGTACAGTTCTGCAGTTAAATTCAGCTGCTGTTGCTGGTGGTAAACAGTCTGCATCGCTGTCTGTATGGTGCATTGTATCGTACGAAATTCAGAATAATAGGAATTGCTTGTGAAAGTGATCTCTTCTTTTATATACAAAAAGAAATAGAATTGTTATTATCATAAATTCTAATTTCGGTTGATTTTCTTCATAACTTCTAAATTCTAATGGTTTACTCCCTAAAACCTCCCCACAAACACTCTCGTCACTTGGACTTGAACCTTCATGACTCATAGTCGGACTTGGAGTAAGATGACTCGACTAGTGTCTGTGTGTTGTTTGATGTGGCAGCATGACGTCGTCTATGAGGGCATTGAAGCAGTTTTCCATGTCACCCTGTATACCGACCAGCATCAGCAGTCTATAAACGAGCTCTTACACTGCACGGCAGCCGACAGCGGTCGGTCAACTCAGTCGTTATTTGATATACATGTAGTTGCAACCTTTATTGCCTTCGCTAATGAGATTATGTGATATCCAGTGTTTGTTCATCTGTTTTGGAACAAGTTATAGACGGATTTGGTTGAAATTTTTTTATGGAAGGTTAGACCTGGGCCAAATTAAAGGTGGTAAGATTTTGGTCATGATCCGGATTGACATAGGGATTGAGGATGGGATTGAAAGATCTTTTCGTCATTGGCAAAAATGTTTCTTAGCAGTATTGCGCAAAGTTATAGGAGGTTTGGTGCAAATAAACTTAACAGTTTTTGCTCCTCAGATGCATTTCAATGAAAAGGATTCGCACTAGTGTGAGTAGTTTTAGTGGCTATTTTGTGCCATGAGGATGTAGTAATGGTACACTCTTGACTGAATTCAAACAGTTCAAACGTTTACACAGGGTTCCTACAGGTCAGGGAAAACTGGAAAATGTCAGGGAATTTGTGTTGTCAGGGAAATGTCAGGGGAAAATATTTTTGAAAAGTCATGGAAAACGATATTGCATCATGCAGACCGCAGATGACTGTGATTTTTTGCATCTCCAAATCACGGCTTGTGCGACAGCGATGTGCCAAGTCAATGAGAAGGCCAAAATTTCGACCCCCCACAGCTCCCACATTTTTCAACCGATCTTAATGAAACTGGAAACCAAGAAAGATATCCGGGATACGACCCCACATGCAAAATTTGATTGATGTGGGATAACGGGAAGGGGGTCTGCATAGGGAGGGCATTTTCCACAATTACTTTTTGTGTTCTATCCTTTTTACGCGCGAAAGCAGCTATGCTTTCAGCGCGTCTTAGCCATCGCAATTCTGTCCGTCCGTCTGTCTGTCACACGGGTGGATCAGGCAAAAACGGTCCAAGCTAGGATCTCCAAATCTTCACCATTAGCTGCCTGGAAGACTCTAGTTTCAGGAACCGTAAAGCTTTCCCATAAATTCGAAGGGGGTCACCCCGAACGAGGGCGCTAAATGAGAGGGGGGTAGGCAAAATTTGCGATTTTTGGCCTATAACTCGCTGTATCTCAATAACGGTGCGAGATAAGGCCTAGGTTACTATTAATCACTAATAGGAAATCGTATACTGGCTTTTGATTGGCGCTGAATTCAATGACCTTGGATGACCTTGAACACCGAAATAGGGGGTTTTACGGATTTTTTTCGCGATATCGGGCTGCGCAAGTCTATATCATTCCCAAGGAGGCGCCACCGTCGCCAACGCCACAAGCGCCTATGGTCGATGTGTATTATGGTCCCGATGGGCCAAGTCCAAGTGATGTGCGATTTTCGAAACTATAACTACTGAACTGGAAATGCTATAGGCTTTCGCGCGTCTCGTGAGCTTTGCTCAAATTTCTTGTTTGTATTCTTGCTCACGCCTACAGGTCACACCAGAAGACCGATCATGACCGTTTATGGCTCAAACGCGTGTTTCTGCGTAAGTTAGGGCATTTTGGGGGTCTCAATGATAAAAAATAATTTTTGGAGTCAAAACTCCCCAAAAACATGATTTTTGGGGGTATGAATTGGCATTTTAAGCCAAATTTGCGAAATTTTTGAATCGCGATATCTCGAAAGTATGCACTCGATCAACACAAAATTTGAAGGGGAATTTCAGGGGCACAAATGGACTTTGTGTGTGGTCCTGCATTACAGAATTATAATTCAAGATGGCGTCGGCCGCCATCTTGGATTTTTGCACAAACAGCAATAACTCAGCCGCCGATTGACGTAGATGAATGAAATTTTGCAGTAATGTAGAAGGCTGTCACCGAAAATAGACCATTTGACCAAAATGGACAAAAATGATAAATTCATGTTGAATTCCGTTTATCGTTCATAACTTAGTTGCTATTGTACGTACTTGAACGAAATTTCACACGCGAACTAAGTTTGACGTTCTACATGTAGTTATACCATAAAATCGAATAAAAATAAAATTGAACATGGCGACGGCCATTATTTTATATTTTAACACAAAGCATGACAAATCAGCTGCCGACTGAAAAAGGTTCATAAAATTTGGCAAAAGTGTGGTTAGTTGCTACTGGAAATAAATCATGTGATCAGAATCGAGAAAAATAGTAAATTCAAGATGGCGGTGGTCACCATTTTAAATGTCCTTCATCACTTAATGAATCTGCTTTTTAACCCATCTGCATGAAATTTGGTATGTAGACTAAATTTGCGGTCCCACATATAGGCTTGCCATTATATTAAACAAATAACAAAATGCAAGATGCTGGAGGTAGTACTGTGGTAATAGTTGTTGTTGTTGTGTACAAATTAACTGTTCAGTGACCTTTCAAACTTTAATAAAACCGCAAATATTATATATAAAAAACTGCAAGCAATTCATTTAATGTTGTATAAGTGCTGATGTAAAACGGCAAAAATCAAAAAGTATAAGCACGAACATTATGCATTAGCTTAGACATTTATATCAGGCTACTGAAAAACAGATTAAATGTCTAAGCTAATACATTAGTTCGTGCTTTACTTTTTGATTTTTCTGTTTTACATCAGCACTTATACAACTTTAAATGAATTGCTTGCAGTTTTTTATATATAATATTAAATAGCAGGCAAATTTGCGGCTTCCATTGAATGTTCAAAAGCTAGATGTGTTTCAGCTTCAGGTGGCTTTGCCTTCCCTTGTCACCCTGACCAGCACCTCTGTCGTTTGCATATTGCTCTATTAATACCGTTCCATTGCTTAATACCATTTATGTCATTTGTGCAATAGGTTTGTTGTTTCGATAATGTCAGGGAAATTGTCATTCCATGACTGGAAAAGTCAGTGAATTTTACTACAGAAAAGCTGTAGGAATCTCGTTGACATCATTTGTGTGATAAAGGCGGCTTGAATTGATGTTAAAGGTTGTGCATGGGACTGGGAAACCCATTGCAGAGCTACATGGCATCACCTGTCATATGGGATCATGCAGTGTTATCTTTAGCCCCAACCAGACAGACCGGTACTCGATTACCTTCCTGAGAGGGATGGAAGGCTGAGTTGACCTTGGTGTTGGTTATATGCTGAGACGGTTTACCTGTCTGCAGACATCTGAGTAGTAGACAGATCTGAGTAGTAACCACTTGACCCGACTGGGAGTCGAACCTATGACCTCTCAATTGTAAGTCCAACACACTACCGTTGCGGCACCATGCCACAACCAAGATGTTACTGTTGCACAGAGGTGGCGTCGATACCCCCGGCGAGTTTTGCACTGAATAACGAGACAATGTCGGACACGACGACACCACTGCCTGCTGATACTGATGCTGCTGCTGCTGATGATGCTGGCAATGGTGCTGAGAGTGACGATGGATGGACAGAGAGTGAACTTCCACTTCCAGCAGCTACAGCAAATCCTCCTCATTCTCTTCCTCCGCCTCTTCCCAGGATGGATTACCATCCCAACTCTCACAGGTTACTTGTACTCGTTGTTGTTGTTGTTGTAGTAGCCCACTCTTTATTTCTTCGGGATCAGGCGTTGAGGAACTCAGTGACCTCTTTGGGTCACTGCCAGAGGTTCACGAGGGTCAGATTGGTCAGGTTTGTTGGGCATTTGAAGTGACGATGTGAGGTGTCGGGTTGCAGTCAGTGCAAGTGTCGGGAACTGCTGGGTTGAGTCGGTGTTTACACAAGTTGAGCTGACCACAGTAGCCAGACTTCAACTGCACTAGTTGTACTGGTACTGGTACTGGTACTGGTACTTAGCGGCGTTGTGGATTAAAAAAGAAGGCAGAGCAGGAAGTTGCAATCTTTCGACAGACAGACACTGCAAATTTCTGACAGAATTCAGACAGACTGCTGCAAATTTCCGACAGCGGAGATAATGATTGCGTAAAATTTTAATTTTGCCCAGACTGAGTTAATTCAAGCGGTGGTTTTTTAGCTTCAAATTATGTATTTCCAGATAAAGATTTTCTGACAAGAAGAAGATTTTCTGACAGTTTTTAATAGCCCAAAATGTAGGGGGAATTATCTCCTCCCTTGTCTTTTGAACACGATGCCACTGGTGCTAATGTTAGGCCAATACTCAGTTTACCTACCGCAGAGGGATGGAAATAAAGGAGGCTGTTCCCAGCAGACTCTGGCTTACTAGTGGTTGTGGTTGTTGTAGTTGTTGTTGTTATCATTATTTGTCATTGTCTTTATTGTTTCATGTGTGCCCTTGTACCAGGTTACCATGACACTATCCTGTTAAACATTTCTTGAGAATCAATAAAAAAATGGAAACATTAGGATTATTGTTGTCCTTGCAAGTTTCTCTGGTTTTGCCCATGTTGTGTAATAGCTAGCAGCCAAGACTGTTTACACCACAGAGATGTGTGGATTGCGGATGGGTCTGCTTGTGGGATTCCAGGTTGTTTCATCACCGATCAATTCATCCTGCGGATGGTTCATCGCTGGGTCAGTTTGTCACTGGTCGATCATCACAAAAACTGTTATATCACGTAGTACGCAAAAAAATGTTGCATCAGCCAAATTCTAAACAAACAGAATGAATATCATTTTGCTCAAAATCATCCTCTTTGAAAAACATCAAACTACAAACATGATACATTTATTATAAGAAATTATCTGCGAGTCTGTTTTTTATCGTTCACAACCACGACAGATGTGCCATAGCACGCAAGAATGTCAGACGATCTGTTCGTCCATAGTTGTCAATTGCACATTTCACACGCTCTTTTAGTTGACTGTACTTTTTCTTCGGTACATGCTGACTTCCAGCAGATGCCTGAAAGAAACTGGCAGTTTGCATTTGCTGTCGCTTTCATAATGCCATCCAAACATGTCCACATGGATCGATGATTGCACAGTTGAAGAGACTGCAGATTGTTGTGCCACCCCTCACAGATATTTGTAGTAGGCTACGTGCTGTTCTCTGTCATTGAGTCGCTGTTTTCATCCATTGCACAAATGTACACGTTAGGCCTGCTTATGTCGTATGACTGCAACGAACAATACCTGTAAGAACCGCACCAGCCGCTGATTGTTTTTTTCACTTTGTGATGAATCGACTGGTGATGAAATGACCGGCCACTGCTTGCAGATCAGAATCAGCAGAACAAGGACTGACTGTTTCAATTTGCTGCATGGTGTGGGTCCTAACCAGCAACTAGCTCGCTTCTTGTTCCATCTTATCAGACCAGCATTTGTGTTGTTTCTGTTTTGCATTTCATGTCGATTTTGTTATGGTTAGCAGATTCATAGAGATGGCTGAACGTATCTGTCACGCATGCCATAAGCCAGGTCACATGGCACGATTCTGTCCAGAAAATCCGCAACAGGTAATAATAGATTTTCATAGTTAACACTTTGTATTTGCCTTACATCACCAGAAATGTAAATGTATGTTGTTCACCAAGTTCTAAACCGAAATGGCTGTTTCTGAAAATCTGTACTATGTTAAATCAAACAATAAAGAGCCTTCTGTTATCAGTGCACTTACTGCTTTTAGTGTTTAGAGAAGAATCTTACTGCATTGAAGTCTTACAGTGCATTTGTTCTATTAGGCTGTACTGCATCTCTTACTCATTTATCCTGTACATTCACCTAACTTGAAAGCTAAAACATGCAGAAAACCAATAAAAGTTGAGTGCGAATACCAGTATTTCCCATGCCAGGAGTAATGGGTGTGCCACTTTTAGGTATAGGTCAGGCGGATGGCCGAAGATTATATTAGCAGTGTGCCAGCTTAGTTTGCTAGCTATAAAACTTCTTTATTGATTGGCATCATTATCTTTGCAAAGGAGGTTTCGTGATACGTGGCATTTAGTTATTTATTTATCTGTGGGTTAGCAGGATCACACAAAAAATTGCAGGCGGATATAGCTGAAATTTTTTTTACAGAATTTTAGACCTGGTTCAACTTAGAGATGCTTAGGTCTTTCTGGTGCTCCGGATCAGCATCTGGATAGGATAAGATTGAAGGATTCTTTGTCATTGATAAGTGGAGCAAATTTTTGCCAACTATGGTGCTGCCACCTGGCAAACACAACAGAAAAATTGTGTATTATTGGCGTAGGTTTGCACTCAGTCAGCAAGGAGTTCTCCTCTAGTTATGCTACTGAACTACATTTTATCTTAAAAATGTGCTACTTTTATTTTTGAATAACTTCGTGAAACATTGGCCGAGTTTGATACGACTTGTGAATTTCACAAGGTAGTGCAGCAACAGTATTTAGATGAGGTGGGCTAAACTATAGTCATTTACGTTAAGTTTCTTCATGATGTTGCTTGCCAAAAATTTCGAAAATTGGCTAGTCTTTCACAGAAGTGGTGCGTTTTTGTGAGAAACGTGCATGAACTGTGTATGTGACTAGACTGGTGCTATGAGAGCGCCTACTGCTTCTGCGGGCAATGCATGTTACACCTGTGGTCAGACTGGACATCGGAAATCCAGTTGTCCGCAGAGAGGATCAGACCAGTACAGATCCGGTGAAAGGCCTGGCCATGGGAGATATGGTCATGAAAGGCCGGCCTATGGAACGCCTAATCATGATAGCTTTCGCAAGCCTGAAAGGCACTGGCCTGCTAAGAGTGTATGTTACATTCAGTGCATCATTTATTTTGTTTTCTGTATTATGCAGCGATTTTATAGGCTTCATTACGTACGTCCATTTGTCTGTCTGTTTATCAGCAGGCAATGGTGTCACCTACAACAGTAGGATTGTTGAAAGCGACTAATTTTCAATGTCATTAGTTGTTCTGTTTTTTGAACCTTTAAAAATTAGGCTAAAATTGTCGCAAAAACTTCTGACGGAATTACGCAGCTTCAGCTCTAGTTTATGTCGCTGTTGCATGGGTCGTGAGCATTGGTAATGATATCGGTATAAGCAGCAGCAACATAGCACTGTAGGAGTAGTTGTAGTTGTGGTTTGTATTGTTTTTGCAGCAACTGACAGTTATCATAAAACTTCAAATAAAAGCCTCTGGCTTCTATTACTACAAGTTGCTTTGATCCCCTGGGCCTAACATTACTTTACTGTATTTTCTAATGTTTCTGAAAACTGTCATCTTCTAAGTATTGCATAGTCATGCTGGCTTGTATCTGGGACCCAGCATATATCCAGGACCTGGCTTGTAACTGAGACCCGGCCTCTATTAGTACAAGTTACCTTAACCCCCAGCCTGTATCTGGGACCTAATGTTTATTCGGGACATGGCCTCTAATCAAAGTTTTACCATAATTACAATAGTGTGTGTTATTTTATTTGATGGGTTTGACTGATTGTAGTCGAACGGCATGCGACAGAGAAGCGAGCATCGTCACTGACTCTCACACTCACAATTCTGGTACTCACTACTACTCAATGATATCTTTTTAGTCCGCCCGGAAGCGATAGCTTTTGAAGCGGACTTACGTTTTACTGCAGATGTTTTTTTTATTCCAATGCGAGATCTCTGAGATGCGTCGGCCGATCGGCGTGAAATTTTGCACGATGATCAGCAGTAGGTTGAATTTTATAATGCTGGTGCAAAATTTCAGGGGGCTCTCTCCAAAACAATTTTAGGGGCCAAAAACATGCAAAATTTGGCCTGATTTTGGACGACTTCAAAGTTTGACGCCGAATATCTCGGGACGGATAAAGATATTCGAAATCGGTCAAGTATTTGATCGATCGCGATTTCTTCCGCATTAGGCGAAACAAGTCCTGTAAACTTTAGTCCAGTAACCTTGGAGATCTGAAGGTGAAATTGTACCCACCTAAAGCGTCTTTTTCAGAAGACCATATTTTGGCCCCCAGGGGGTGCTGCATCCCCAAATTTTTACACACACTAGACAATGACAAAGTCTTGATAGTGCACCCCCATGGGGACTGGGTTCCTCTTAAAATTTTTTTCAAACGGGTCCAAAATTGGCTTAAAATTCACTTAATGCACACCTGTAACTTTGGCAGTTGTCGGAGTAGCCCCACAAAACTTTGTCACATGACGTGGCGCTAGGTGGGGTTGATAACCCGAGTACAACTTTTTAGGGGGCACCACTCCCTTAAAATTTGGGAGGGCAAAAAATGTCCAAAATTTGTTGCAATTCAAGACAGCTTTTGAATTTGACCGCAAATGTCTCTGGAACCCATAGAGATATCAACCAAAGGAAAATAGCGTTATCAAGGACGATCGTTACTGCATTGACGAAAAAACGTGTTTTTCGGTCCACTAACAAATTGTTATAGGCGTGCATGTTGACCCGCCCTAAGTAGACAGTGCGTGAGTTCATGTTTTGTTGAGAAGTAGGATTATCTTTTTTCTAAGTGACATCCGCTTAATCTGACATCCGCTAAGAACTGAATCCGATTAACTTACTTTTTATCTGTAGATGAACTGAAAACCGATTGGAAAGTTTTTAATCGCTAGGGATTAAGAAATTACGCCTATTCTTTTGCATTGGAGCTCTCTGGTGTTAATCGATAATGCTCGGATTAACTTTGGTGTTAGCTGCCATTTCCGATTATCTTTCTTCTTATCTGGTAGATAATCGGAAATGTTGGTTCTTAGAAGAAAGATAACACCAAATTTTAACTTCAGTTCATGTTTCCGATTATCTTGGTACTTATTCTAAGAGAAAGTGACGACCGAAGTGATAATCCTACTTCTCAACGAAACATGAACTCGTGCATTGCATGTTTTGCATATGGTAATGCTTTTTAGTTCGAGCCACATGTCTTTGCTACTGGGGGAATTTCATCCCCCTGAATTTACTCTCAATCGGACTTAGGGCCCCAGGCGGACTCACGTTGGGCTTTGCCCCAAATTTCTAGTTTGTTTGAGTGGAACTCTTACAGATTGTATTTTGGAAGATTTTAGTAGGGTTCATAAACCTTTTTTAAATCACCCAGCTTTAAGTTTTAAAAACATAACTGTTGAAAGCAATTTGTTGAAAGCAATTCATTGATAGTTGCATTGGGTGGGTTTTAGATGGGTTTACCTGATAAAACTTTGCTAGAAATTGTTGTGATTTGTTTTATTTGTTTTTTTTATTCTTTGCAATGTAATTTCACTTGTGGTGTTTTTTGCATGATATTGACATTTAGCATTTCACAGAGATTGTGGTTCAGTTTTGTGTTGTGTGGAGTTTGCTGTGAATGACAGCTGGTATTGTTCTCATATGTTATGTGTTCTGTCTTTGAATAGACTCATATCATGAAACAGTAAATTAATAAGTTATTGCAAATTTATCAAAATACAACCTTTTTATTCTGTTGTTATCAGGGCTTGAAGTTGGGAAAAGTAAGTGCCGGTATCTTAGTTTTCCCTTCCTCCCCTACCTTTCTTTCTCTTCCCATTTTTTGCCTTTCTTTTTTTCTCCTTTCCCTTAGAAGTAGGACTGCTGAAATTCAGCTAGTAGTCTGGTAGAGAAATCGCTGTTACCCAGCAGGGTCTGGGGCGTAGCCACAGCCATAATCAAATTTTTGTGTATTTTTGCCTTAAAATATGACACCTAGTGGCATAATTTTAACTATTTTAATTAAGTGAACAAATTAAATGCATTTTAAAGAATAGTCAAATCAGAATCAAAAAAGTTGCTAAATGAACAAGCTATCGCTAATTTGGTCACTGATAGGTGCAAACATAAGCAACCAGTTGCCTAAATATCAAGAGCTACCTGTGGAGCATGCATACTGGTATGTTTTTTTTAAGAAAAGAAGTGCTGGTATGCTTTTCAAGCAGCCAAAGAAGTATCGATATGGCATACCGGTCCATACCGTTCCACTTCGAGCCCTGGTTGTTGTTGAAATTCCAGCAACCGCTGCTGCCTTCTTCGGAAGGACTGTCTGCCGGGTGTTGCTGTGGCGGACAGTAAGCAGTCATAGATGTGGCGGACAGTTATTCCGAAGAAGGCAGCAACGGTTGCCAAAACATCAACAACAATAGAATAAACAGGTTGTATTTCGATGAATTTGTATAACTGATCATGTCATGTGCTCTGGTTTGCTGTGCTTGTAGTATTGACGCTTTGGCATCTCATCTCTGCAGTCTGTGACTGATTGAATGACACTTGAAAGCCTGTTGTGACCGACAGTTTTTGATATTATGACTTTGCTATATGACGTTTGCTGAGCTTGAGTTTTCATTTTTGAAATCTTGAAGTATTTTTCACAATGTGGCTGTTGCGTTATGTATAATTTTGGCAATTTCCGTTAGGGATGTGACGAAGCCAGAAAATATTCGCATTTGTCCAATGCGAATATTAAATTTACTATTTGTCGAATAACGAGTAGAATGCAAATAGTTATTCAGTCTCAAGGAAACTTTACTACACCTGTATAAATAAATAAAGTGAAACATCCAAAGTAGTTGTTCAGTGTTCAGTCAGAAAAAAAAATCAGCATCTAAGGCAAAGTTCAGTTAAATCAATCAAGTTCCATTAAGAAAGTCAAACATCCAGAGTGTTCTGTGTTCTCTTCACTCAGTATCCTCTATCTAAAGTTTAGTTAAGTTCAGTCAAGTTGCATAAAATGAAATATTCGCATTTGACAGAAGTGCCACCAACTATTCGTCTAATATCGAATAGCTGAAAAGTGGTCAATATTCGCATGTTGTTGAATGTGAATACGAAGTTCGTCACATCTCTATTTCCGTAATTTAGTTGTTTCGCCAGTTGCAACAACGTCGAGTACTCGACCTAGGTTTTTGTGTTTTTGTTTAGGTTTTTTCTGACAAGGACGTTTGGAGAAACTAGATTTCTAGTCTAATCCGGTGACTAGATTTGTGGAAAAATGAACATATTGCATTTTTTTCAATTTTTTACTGTTCGGTTGCTGTTTTGTGTACTCAGAGCAGATGTTCTCAGTCGTACTGGCTTTTGTTTGTTGCTCGGGTTTGTTTTTGTACTGTGCACTTCCGGACAAATATAATGGCTTTTTGCAAAACAGCCGGCATAAAAAAACCAGATGATATTTTACTTTGATATACTGTTAGATACCGATATCTGCTGATGCTCTCAAGAGTCATATAGTACTCTCGCCATTACATTTTGCCATGATCTTTACAGCCTGGGAAACTTGGTCATAATTCTGTGCTTTCACTTGCTTCCAACCCCCAAACAACGTGCATTCCGACAATTGTTATTGACCCCCCTTTAACTTGGTGCTGTTTTTTGTTTGCGTTCAAAGTAGAGCTCTCAAATTAATGCATTAATGCGTTAATAAATTAATATGCATAAATAAAGAATTAACGCACATTAAACAAATTAACTTACATATGTAAATGTATGTTAATTTACTAAATTCAGTGAAGCAAAAGTATTTGGTTAAACTGTGGTTATTTAACTAACCTGTAGTTGCTGTTTCATCACGACTAAATTAATAATTAATTTGACAACAGGCTTATAGATTTTTTTTGCTAGCTATGACGGCAGTTATTGTTGATTATACATTTAAAATGTGTTTCTAACTTTTTGTATTCTACAGGCAGGCCCCCCCAAACATCGCAGGGCCCGGGGTAACTTACCCCCCTACTCTCCTCGATGGGCCTGGGTGCATTATTGACACGTTAATTAATGCGTTAAAAAAATTTATGCAGTGCGTTAATGCATTTAAAAAATTACCGATTCGACAGCTTTACTTCAAAGTTTATTTAAACAAAACTGTTTGCATCCAGTCTATTAACTGTTATGCTGCAGTATTATTATTTCAGTTCTCATGGGTATTATGCAGTATCTTGTTCTGTTTATATGACCCGTTGTGTAATATTACAGGGAATGTCGTGAAAGGAACATTTTTTTAAATTTTAAAACAATTTCCCCCTCACCATCCTTAGTTTTTAGCCCTACTACATCTGGAAGCACAGTAATTTTTATGACTTAAAATAATGTGTAGGCATTCACAGGGCCGTAGCCAGGATGTGAAAAACTAGGAGGCAGCACAGGGAGTCTGGGGGACAGTCCCCCAGCAGCCGAAAATCGAATTCAGTGCATTTTAGCCTTAAAATATAACATCTGGCGGCAATAATTTTAATCATTTTTTCATAGACGAACTTATTATTAGCAGTTTGGCAAAGCACGAAGTGTTTACTTATGCATAGGGGCTTAAAAGGGGGGCGCACGTCCTCCCCTTCTGTTCTTCGATCCGCCACTGCTTTAAGCCGCCGACTTAGCTGGATCCCAGCCGCCAGCAGCCAAAATTTTTTGATAAGCCGCCGCCGCCGCGAAAATCGCGGCTAAGCCAGGACTAACTACGAAAATGCCGATCCGAACATATAACTCAGGGCTAGCTGGCTTTAGGGATCTATTGCTAACTACAAATTAATACTTCCGGTGGTGGGTCTGGGGGCGAAGCCCCTCAGAACCTGAAAAGCTTTTAGAATTCACTTAGCTGAAACTCTTGTTTTGTGATACAATTTTGCAAGCGGCTGAGAACGAGGATGCAAGTGCATCCTCGTGCCTAAATGTAGCTACGGCCCTGATTCGGAAGATATATGGTAGTTCCAAAATTTTGTGTATATCTAACCTTGCAGCACGACCATGGCCTTGACCTCCTTTCAAGAGATGACCACCAAATGCACTGAAGCTTTTTGGAGACAAAAGTAACACTTTCACAATATCAGTTGCACCACATTTGACCAGTTTTTTTGGCTGTATTTTCTGTTACTGGGATGGAAACATGGAAAGGGTTTCAGAATCTAAGTACCGGTCATTACAGTTATACGTAGTTTATTTGAACTTACTGCATTTGCAACAACGGATGATCATTGTTAACGGAATGAGCAGATAACAACTTAAATTTGAGAAGCCCAGCTGTCGAGGGCCGACCATACTAGTTGTTACTGACCTTATAGGTCATCTAAGGTCGATGATTTTTTGTATCATCTGAAAGGGCGTATGCCACTTTCTATTAGCGATTAATAGTAACCTAGACCCTATCTCGCACCGTTTTTGGTATACGGCTACTTAATTTATGGCTTGAAACTTTCCATTGCATAGTGCGCGTTATGACCCTTCAAAGTCATTTAAAGTCGTCGATTTATATGTTATTTAAAAGCCAGTGTGTGACTTCCTATTGGTGATCAATAGCAACCTAGGCCCACCTTGCACCGTTTACCCACAGTACATCCGTGACGGGCGGACACATGGACAACAACCACAACGAAGAGCTTTTCTTAAGTTTACAGCTCAGCGGTCAGCCTAGTAATTGACGTAAATTACGCTAAAATGTGTTGTTTCACTTTATTGCATATTCATAGAGATTTGTTTTGTGAGGATAAGCGACAGCGATAATGCATATATTTACTTATTTACTGCATGCAAAAATTCTCGTGTGTAACCGCCATACGCTGAAAAGTTTGGTCAAGAACGAGAACGAGACCACTATATAAACATAAACAAAGATGTAAACATTACATTTAACATTTAATTAACAAATCTGAGAATCGGTTCATTTGTGCAGTAAAGTTCAACTGCGGATATACTGTTTGTAAAATGCTGCAATGAGTGAAATGCAGAGGCGTATTGTAGTTTATTTACAGCGAGGATCTGTCGATGCCTGTCGTGCACACTTCCCACAGTAGTACAGTAACAGTAATTTGTATCGCATTATTAACCTAGAAAAAAGTAGTATAAAGACGAAAATCACTAGTTGTGTGGAGTAAATAATTAGGTGTTACAGGGG
>Ga0209367_1001615_pt1 | contig 28166 bp, 18 predicted proteins | sample WorMetLIZISLAND2_FD_187412 | JGI IMG/M metagenome (GOLD analysis project Ga0209367, IMG submission 187412) | Marine gutless worms symbiont microbial communities from Max Planck institute for Marine Microbiology, Germany - Olavius geniculatus... ...
AAGCAAAGTTCATTAAACCTCCATTCGTCAGCTCTACGCATTCATTCTGCGACGAATTTGTTCTGTTATTGCGCAGAAAGGATTTATAACAAAATTCAGAAATGTCAGGTAAGTGCTTTTGTTGAAAAAATGTTGTTTACGATGTTTGAATTCAACTGGCAAAAAATGAATCGCCACCGCCATTATGACACACTTTTGGCCACACGCTGTAAATTAACTTCTCGAAGGGAATGATTAACAAAGAAACAGTTATCGTCCGTACTAAAGCACTCGCATGGCAATGACTTTCACAGTTGATCAATCACAATCTACAAACGGACGGCTGCATGAACAGAGTGAAAAACACCAAAAAATGCCACCAATTGTGTCTCATGTCATGATGCAGGCTGGCCAGTTTTAGGCAAGAAAACCTCCAAAATTTTAAAAGGCCTTTTACATACCTTTCCAGACCCATTCCCGCAATATCTTACCACGGCACGGCATGGCACATTAGCTGTTTCTGGCATCATACGAATAAATCTTCACATCTCGGCCTGAATGATTTTGAACAGCTAAAATTCAGGAACTTTCAGGGCCCTCTGACATCGAATTTCAAAATTTTCAAGACAAGATCCAATTTGGTTTATAACAACTATCCAGGGTCTCGACAAGAGAAAACTTCTTTCAAGAACTCCCATGAAAACCTGTGGCCACCCTGTAAATGTGTGCTTTCTACAGACACAAATGGCACCAAGTATCTTAAACAAGCGAGCGGTGGCAAAAATACTGTCCTGCCGGAAGACGTCCAGTCCATGCAGGAAGTCTCAACCATCACCGACACAGGGCATTAACAAACAAAAAACACTGTGCAGCGTTCATCTAAGGGCATGCCTTGGAATGCTACCAAACAACAAACATTCCTTTCTACGATAATCTTTCCTACGTCAAAGCTGTACCAAGATGCATTTGTATAAAGGCATTGGTTTGCAGGGCAGCCAGCTGAAAACCAAAAAAAATACATGCAAACTCACTCCACCTAGCTTCGTTAATGAATATTGCATGCATATACGTTATACAACAGTTGCAGAATCTAATTATTACCGGATTGACCGTCACCAAGTTTTACTTAACGGCAGATATCATGCACCATATTGTAAGATCACGAATGACGACGTTCAAGGCACAGCCATTACACAATCAAAAACAGACCGTTTGTATTATAATACACCGCGACAGACGGTTAGCTAGAACTACACAAGCTGTCAGATAGAAAACGTGACGCACGCCGGGTAATATCGTCATTAACCATTCGCACAATGCGCAGGCCGCTGGCACTGATGCTGCTGCTGCTGACTACATCGACTCAAACATATCAATGCGAAGCTTCGTGTTGCCCATGCGGATCTGCTTCAGTGTCTTGTATTTGTCGCGGCCCTGCGCCACGTTCTGCTGGTGCAGGATGTCATTGCGTGTCGCTTTCGTCTCGAGCTTCGCCGCCGCCAGATCAGCACTCAGAGACTACGACAGACAGTCACACAGCCCTCCCAGTATCAGCACCAGCACAGCAACAGCAAGTGCAACAACACTAGTGAAAATCCATGACAAACTGTTCACCATGTGGCAGCATCTAGTGGTGAACAGAAATCATTCCGAGAAAGGCTACAGCTGCTGCCACAGCGTCAATGAATCAGTAAACAACGGTTGTAGTTGAAAGATTTCTTGTACTCATTAACAGTAAAGAAAACAGTCAGATTTATCAGAAGATCGCATAGATTCCCATAAGCACCCAGATATAACAGGCACTTTACTACGCATGGCCCACACTGCACCCTACACCTACAAGGCAGTGATGGCTGCCCTATGCAGCCCACATGAAACTTAAGAAACAGGGTTACAACCACAAGCGAAGGCACCAAAAACATGACAGTAAAGAATGGAGAAAAGTATTACCATTCCTGGTAAACTTTAACAGTGTAGCAGAGCACTAACAGTTTATCCAGTGCACAAAAGTGTAGCAGCCCACAGCACCTCTTGAAAAAAGCCTCATGCTAAACAATGCATCAGACTGTTGGGCTTCTGGATGACCGCCGAGCAACAAAGATAAATGTGGCGCTGACCTGAAGTTGTTTGTTGAGGCGCTCATTCTTCTCCGCTGCTGTGAGTCGGTCCTCTTCAGGACGAGCCGCAAACTCATCGACTTCCAGATCATGAGCTGAATACCAACACACAACACCAGTGTACAGCAAGCACAGTCAATTCACACTCAGCACAAGCTGATCATACTCACTCGGGTCCTTCTCACCCACCTCCAGCTCATTAGTTGAACTTTCCTGTAGTTTTAGAGTTTCTGATGTTGTACACTCATGGATTCAGTCCTATCTCTAAGGCCAAACAGTCTGTACGCATGGGCGCATACTCATCACTGACGTCAGCCGTGACTTCAAGCTCCGTCTGTGTTCCCCAATGATCTGTCCTTGGGCCACTACTTTTTTCCATTTACACCTCTCCTCTATCTACCATTGCTGAGTCTCAGCAAGTATTTCAGCAGCAGTATGCAGATGCCATGCAGTTATATGTCTCCTTGTCAACACTTAACTATCACATCAAACTCACCACACTCGAGTCATGTCTTAGATCCCTTCATGTCTGGTTTTGTGACAATGGTATAGTCCTCAACCCAACCAAATCAGATGCCATTCTCTTTGGCACATCTCAGCGGTTAAAAACCATGTCTAGTCTCATTTCTGTTGATATAGCAGGCTCGGTAATTCAACTTTTAGATACTATCAAGATTCTTGGAGTTACTCTAGACTCTAGCCTTACAGTGGGCCCCTACACAAAGGCTTTATCTAAATCTTGTTTTTACCATTTATGATCTTTTAAGCAAATTTGTTCCTCTATGGATGATCCCATGGCCATCTCCGCTGCTTCCGCTGTGAAATCACCTCGTCTTGTTATGTCAACTCTGTGTTAGTTGGTTGCCCACAAAAACATATAGCAAGTCTACAGCGAGTGCAGCATGCACTTCTGAAGTTTTCATGCAGCAGTCCACTCGTTTATCTCCTCTCACATCCACCGACCTTCTAGAACAGCTTCATTGGCTTCCAATCAAATGGCAAATCAGGTTCAAGCTTGCTTCTTCTACTTATAAAGCTATACATACTGATAACTCACCTTATCTCGCTGATCTTCTACAACATCACAAATCTATAAGGTTCACACACTCATGTTCCAGCTATCTACTTGATGTTCTGCGTCATAAGTTATCTTCTGGTTCCCGTGCATCTTGGGTTTCCGCACCACAAGTATATAACTCCGTTCCTCTTCATATCCGTCAAGCTCAAACACTCAGCTCTTTCAGATGTCATCTTATTATTTTCAGTCTGCTTATCTTGACCCCTAGAGCTCATCTCTAATGCGCCCTGATTCTCTAGTAAGATTTTGGCACTATATAAATTGCTACTTACTTACTTACTTACTTATGTGACATTTATGACCATTCTATTTATGTATTACATTATATGTATTGTTGCAATCCAGCCTTTTGGATGCAACACAAATAAACGTCCATTTTGTTAAATTTCACCACCACACAACACGATCAGTGAGTACTGAGTGCATAATTTCTAAGCAGCTAATCAGCACACTATGAACAGCAATAAAGTTCATCAATGAAACCAGTGTGTAAACTTAAATTAATCTACAATAAAACACAAACATATGAACACTATTCATGTAAACAAAAATTAAGTTAATATCCACAACGTTGTGATCGTCCACACAAAAACACGATACCGCTGTATCAGGCAATGACAATTCATATTCATGGTGACTAATAAAATCACTCAAAAAACAAGGCCGCCAAATCCGGGAGACTTTCACCTTTACTGTGCTAATACACTATAACCTTGGAATGTCACCGTAAAATACATTAACACATGCAAGTAGTAATGCACAAGTTTTCCAATAATGTAACAGCAATGAGCAGCATCAGGCATAATAGCAGTTTAAAAAAAATGTTTTTGGTTCTGTCTATGAATATTTTCAATCACTTAATAATCGGTATTTAGCAACTTAAACCCGATGCATGCTGTGGCCTTCACCTGTGACTTTATAACCTCAAAATGTAAGCAGTTTAGCATCACGACATTCTTAGAGTGTATCAACACAAAACAGCATATGTAACCAGCAAGTAATTTAGCTGCAAAGAAACGTAATCGTGCTCATACTGTGAGAGTGTGCATCGTCATCCTCTTGCTCGTGGACGTGCAGCTGCTGTGGTGTGCTCAGTGCTTCCATCAGTGCATTCTGTTTCTCTTCCATCTCTAGCCGAGTGCGCCTCAACTCTTCCTCCAGGCGTCGGGCTTCCTCTTCCTTGGCCGCCGTCTCCGCAGCCCTGCGCTCCAGCTCAGCCTGGGCTTCGGCCGCTTCACGCTCCTGCCCAACACACGCACGTGTGCACGTGTACAATAATTATCATAACCAGAAGCCACTGGAGCTCTTAGATCTCCACTAATAACAGTGCTGCCTCCTGGCAAACACAACAGAGACTCAACCTTGTGATGGTAAAGAATCCTGAAATGATCCAGAATCCGCAAAAAACCCAGATTGTCACCAAAGCGTAATCACTTCCTTTTTGGGTCATGCACACTGCACAACCTCTAAAAAACTTCTTTACAATTCAAATGTTATCACTGTTGTAATGCAATGTACAAGAAATCTGAGCCAATGCTCATGAGATGCACGAGAGCCTACAGCAGTTCCTGTTTGCAGATAACCTTGGTCTATCTTTATCCATTTTGTCGCAATTCACTGTTTTGCAGCCTAAAATCGTAACTAAATCACTAAAAATCCCTATCTTTGTGGTTCAAGATCATTCAAGATCATCGATGTTGATACCACTAAAATGCACGTCACCAGGGCTTGTTATGACAAGCAGCATGTCTGTCCCTATCTGCAACTGTTTTCACACTAGACAAGCCAATATCGGAAAAATAACCACTTTTTAGGGGCACATGTCTTTGACAACCACGCACACAGGCATCCTTCAACGTAGGGGGGCAGGACTTGGACTGCTAAAATCTAAATTCAATGGCAAAAATTTCACGTGCAAGTTGTCTTGATCTATCTCAGCCATTCTGGCTAATACGCGCTATAGCTACGCTAGCTCTCGTGTGTAAAAAGAAAAGGCATTTTAAGCCACGTCATGCATATAACACACAGTGGTAGCTTACATTGTTTAAACATGTAATCTAAAACAGATGATACAACAATAAGCAAGTCTTCAGCTAATGACAACGTGGTGGTACCACAAACAAGTGACGGCAAACTGTCCCAAGTCCATGCTGATATATGATACACAAAAGCAGCGTGGACAGTGCAGACCTTGCGATCGCGCTCCTCTTTCTCGAGGTGAGCAGCTTCCTCCGCCATGCGCTGAGCTTCCTCAGCCTTCAGTCGTGCCTCTTCCAGTTCCCGACGTTCCTGCTCCGCTTGTCTCATGTTCTCCTCCAGTGACACCGCTATCTGGTTCGATCTCTCCAGCTCTGCACAATACTCGACAGCATAAATGGTCCACATATCATAGCTGTTATAACTACAGAAATTAACAATCAATCGTAAAAAATTTTTAACGACTCCAAAAAACATAATCGTTTCAGTTTTCCATTAAGTGAAATCACTTAAAAAGCACCATAAAGTAGAGAGTAGAGACCATTAGCTGCATATCTTTGGAGACACTGAAATGTCCCGTGAATGCCAACACTTTAGTTTACCTACTTGACTTTTACATTTGAGTTGTAAATTGGCATGTCAGTTACGGGGAAACATTCACACCAATTATGTTTTTTTCTACACCTTTCTACTTTTGAGTCAGGTGCCTGACAGATGGGCAAGAAGTGTAATGAGTCCATAGGACAAGTGCCTAACAATGCATGTGAGAACTAACCCATTTTGGCTTTCTCAAATTCGTCTTCGTATTTCTTGAGACGGTCTTCCAGCTCATTCTTCTGTTTCTCGGCATCTTCTCTCTGCTGTCGCTCCTTCTCCAGCTGAACACTGCACATAATGCCATTCACTTTCTACCAGTAGTGGCCTAGAGCAGAAAGACCAGCACAGCTGACTGCAGCAGTGATATGTCTCAACGCTAACTAGCACTGGCAATGAAAAACTGTGTAGCTGTAGGCGCTGTTACCAAGACTGCCGGAGTACTGATCTGGTCACTTAAAAGCACTGCCTGTTAACAGAGCCGATCAACTACCTATGCCTGACTACAAGTAAATCCGAGGCTTAGGCCCAATGGTCTGGTCCAAAGGTTGGCAGCTGCTTGGCGCTAGTGCTGCTCTTGCCAAACGAACCAGGCGTAAACTCTCGCAGTGGCAGTTCACTGCTATGTTGACAGCACCACATTGTCGTGGCTATATCTATTGCTACCTGACCAGGGTTGTACTGAACTAGATTTAACCCTCACCAACTCAAAGTGCTGGAGATAAAACAAGCTCCCAGTGAAACAACTCTGCAAAAATCTTTTCCTTTACTACCACTCAGGGTTGCAAAACACATTTTAAAATGCTCAAACTGGTGGGTTTTTGAGGGTTTTAATTTTTGGGGATTTTTAGGTTTTTGCAAAAATGCTAGACTTAATAGATTTTGGGATTTTTAACGGGTTTTCATTGGTTGATTCACACGAGCTTCTGTTTGCTCTGGATGGGTAAAATATACCAATATTGGCAAATTTATAGGTTTAAATATTTCAAAAACTTGATCGCGATAAAACATCTTATTATTAGTGTAACAAGAAACTACAATCTGAGCTAATGCTTATGAAACGCGCCAGAGCCTACAGCAGTTCCTGTTCGCAAGTAATCTTGGTTTATCTTCACCCGTTTCGTTGCAATTCACTCCTTTGCAGCCGAAAATCGCAAAAAAATCACTAAAAACCCTCATTTTAAAATTCAGGGTCATTCAAGGTCATCAATGTTGATACCATTAAAAAGCACGTCTTCGGTGCTTGTTATGATAAGCAACATGTCTGTGCTTATCTGCAACCGTTTTCACGATAGACAAGCCAATAGCAGAAAAATAACCACTTTTTAGGGGGCACACCTATTTGACACCCACTTGTGCAAACATCCTTGAATGTAGGAGGTCGGGATTTGGAATGCTATAATCTACATTCAATGGCAAAAATTTCATATGCAGGTTGTGTTGGTTCATCTCCAACCATTTCAGCGCAATTCACTCTTGAAATGTGCATCACAGCTTGAAATTGTGAAAAATTCACTAAAACCCCTTATTTTGGGGGTTCAAGATCATTTAAGGTCATCGATGTTGACATTCCTAAGAAACTCGTCACCAGTGCGTGTTATGATAAGCAGCATGTCTGTGCATATCTGCAACCATTTTTACGCTAGCAGAGGCAATAACAGTAAAATAACGTCTTTTTAGAAAGGGTGCCCCTCTTTCGACTCCTGGTTCATGGGGACCCCTTGACCTAGGGACATGAAATTTTGTCCCAAAATACTAGAGACACTAGGCTAAACATATGGCAAAAACCCGAAGTCTCTATCACACCTGGCGTTCGAATGGTACTGGGATGTGACACCAGGATGGACAGACAGACAGATAAACGGACAGAATTACCATAGCTAATACGCGCCAAAATTGGATTAGGTTTTTTTAACAGGTTTTAAAGTGGGTTTACCTCAAAATCCCAGTAACCCACTGGGTTTTTTGGGTATTTGCCTGAAATGTCTGAATCCTGCCACCATTCAGCTTGCTGTGTGGGTTACATACCGCTCGGCTTGTCTAGCCATCTTGTCCTCCTGGGCCTGAGCCTTCATCTGCTGCACCTCGATGGTATCTGGCTTGCGTCGGCGCATGTACAACTCGTGGTTCCCCATGCACAGCGCCAGAATGCGCTTGTTGATTCTCAGCCGCTCAGCGAAAAATATGAAGTCCTGCAACAGCAAGAACATGATTCAACATCACACAGAACTGAATTCATTAACTTAATCAGTTTACATATCAGCCAAACTGCAAAACCACATGTTATGTTTTGTCCTGGATTCTATCTCGTAAACCACTCGTCATTTTTGCAGGTGGTTATTTTCTGACTGACTGACTGACTAATTAATCACTTAAATAATGCAAGATCAAAACCAGACATAGACACAATAGATGTTTAATGGCTCACTATATATAATGGTAAGACTTAACAGTTAGAAACCGATGCACAGTGTCAAGCCCTGTCAAGCCCACTCTCTTTTAGCACATCTGATTATGCTGTGATCTTTGACTCCAAAACCTAACTAGTTTATCTTTGCCTGACGACAAAAGTTTAACAGAAATCCAACGATATATATCAAAGACAATGCAAAACATCACAAATGAATGGACAAACAGACAGACAGACAACACAATAATATAATACCTCTAGTAAGCAGATTCATAAAAAAGACAACTAGTAACATGTATTCAGAAAATGTTAGCTTAATGTAGGCTGATATGCACCCAACAGTCCCTATATAATATATACAGAAATAGAAGGAGCATACCGGAGCCTTCTTGTCAATAGGTTTTATGATAAATTTCTTGTCGCTGAATGATATGTTGCGAATTTCACTCCATGGAAAGCCAATCTTTGGTGTCAGTCTAAACATATATATCACTAGCAGTAAAAATAACTTGATATCAGCAATTTATGTTCTACTCTTCATTTCTGTTCCAGTTTATCTAAAAAACATGCGCAAACAATAGTACGCATATGCAGACACATCTGTGTCAGCAATGCACAAAAAACACAGATCAATGGAAATGATGTAAAACAAATAGATTAGCAGTAAGAAAATGTAATCAGTCGAGTGCATACTTGTCTTCTTTCTCGTAGATGTTGAGTCCGAGGGCGTCAACACCAAGCCACAGCTCACTACCCTTCTTGTTCTTTATGTCAAAGTAGTTGACTCCGTACATCTCCAAGTCCTGCGCAATCTTCAGATACTCCATCATAGCATCGTCCCTACAAACATTGGCACTCAAACCAATCATGCATCAGTCTCGCATCAGTTTAACAATAGTAACAACTACGAACACTACTAAAGTATGAACAACAACACGCTTTTTCGTATGCGACATCAGCCACATGGAACAGTCCGTCACTACTGCTTCAACACAAGACTAAGACTGCATCTTTCAAGCAAAATGTACTGTTTTAGTAAACATTTAGTCTCTAATGAAAATTTGTCAAAAAATTTGTCCCGATGTTATGTTATCGTTAATTTTATCTTGTACTCCACTTGTCATCATGTACACAGATGCCAGTAAGTTGCAATGAGACCCATCCAATGGCCAGATAAATAACTAGAAACATCCAGACAGCACAAAATTCTGCCGATCATGATGTTTGAAATTGAATTCCACCAAAATATCATCAGTTGTTTCTTGGGCCACGTGTCACTCCTCTGAGAAATTCCACAAAATCCCTTTATAACTTTTTAAAAACTAATTACGTGAATAGGTGAACTGACACGACACAAAAACTCCTTCCCATATTGGTATTGGTACATTACAAAAAGTGACCTGCAGCATGACTGGTTCACACAGCTTGGCTGAATGCAGCATTCAAGCATCATCCGCATGATGCATTATATCCTCGGGCTAATTATCATTCACTATGTTACTCAATATAAGCCTATATTATTTGCACACGGTGAAATGTGCTTAACCTCATCAGGCCCTTGTGCTCCGTATGCCAGTTCACAACCTTCTCCTGCCATTCCTCCTTGCTCAGCGAGTGCTGCTCAAGAACCCTGCACATGGAAATCACACAGAAATGTCCATCACACACCACAAAAAATCCCACATAAAAATACAGAAATGTGTTATCAGCTTTATGTATTTACTGCACACATGACATCAGTTGCGAGTCAAACATGAAATAAATCAAACATACACTATGGACCATAAAAATTGTGGCGCAAAATACTGACGGACTGACCAAAAAATCCTGACAAAGATATGGAAAAAGTCTGACGGCACTTTTTACGGCTCATGATGTATATTATACTACAGATGTGTACACGGGCCGAGCGGATCTGTGAGTCAATGAAGCTACAAAATTACAAATCTGCAATACCATATATGTGCAAAAAATAAGGCTACTTAGAAACAGCTTCAGTCAGAGTGATAGTAATAGTGATGACACACTGGCCAGTTTCAGGCGCCTGTTTCTGGTACCAGTCAACGACAGCACTGCTCGTCTGTTTGTAAACAAAAAAAAAAGATAAAGTGCAGTGACGAAAATATTTTTCAACTCATAGAACAGTATGAAAAAAATTAATTTCTGTAAAATCAGAATTCATCTTTGTTTTTTTTTCTGCCGGTATCATTTGCCGGCCAAGTGTGTCATGGTTTCTGGCAACAGACAACAGGTGCTGTTTCCAACACAAGAAACAGATGCATGTTTCTGGCCAATGTGTCATCAACTTAAGTTGTCATTACGTAGGTGCATTGTGACCTATTATTACCAATTTATAACAGTGCGTCAACATTTTCTGTAAAAGAACACGAATACTGATGCTATTTCTGCCTATTGATATATGCAGACAGCTCAGGCCAAGACCTTGCAGGCAGCAGACGATCATTGGCCAAATATCCGTCCTTATTCTCAAGTGCACTGTGGTCGCCATACTTCGCCTGCACTGCGTATGAAGCCAGCAGAACGGCAGTCTCCGGTGGACAGTAGATCTCATCATTAAGAATTGCTTCCTTCACTTGCAGGAAGAACATTCGCTGTTCACACATACATCATACTTGCTCACCTCCTCACATAAACTTTGGCATATCCAGCATAAACCTCACAATGATTACACAACAACACGTGACTCCAGTATCTAGTGACGCAAACATTGAATGATGGCACTAGCGAAATCATGACAAAGCCAGTAAGCACGTAGGAAAGCAAATTATACAACATGCTAACTGTAAAAAAGCTTCAAACATGTTCTGCATGCTAGTCAAAAAAAGTGAAAAAATGCAAGCCAGTAACGGAAGACTGAGTTCATCAGTGGTGTATTTTTAGTTTCATGATAAATGGCTGTAAGAGCAGGTTCAATGCTGCCCATCGACAATAGCAACATATTTATAGCAATATATTATATATATGACAATATATATGACAACATGTATAATGTTACAATGGATAAATTCATACAAAGCAACTCAACTCAACTCAACTCAACTCAACAGTCGTGACACGGTTCGAATTCTGTAACAGTTAACATGTGCTGTCATGCATTAACGTTGCTATCCGTGGCCGACAATGCAATGACATCATTAGCATTGTGTGACGTCACACTACTGAGCACAGACCTGGCGTTGTTTACTTATGACCCTGCTGGCCATTTAGCTGGGCAGCAACTCAGAAACTAGGTCACAACAGTTGAGTTAAGTTGCATTGGCAATTTGATTTTACACGGGTCTGTGATGCCAATGAGACTCGAGTTGCACCATAGGTGTGAACTGACCATTAACATGTTCATCACTGACGAAAACAAACCCATGTCTGGCAATGAGAACAGAATGATTGCAGGTGTGATAACAGCACACAGGTACAGGTAAAGCACCACCAGGGTTCACGTAGTCTGATTTGCTTGCAGTATGAGGAATGCAAATTAAGAATGTACACTGTACACTGCACAGCCCCTCATCAGTTGGCCCAAAGTAACATTCCTCACAATGAAGTACCCACTCAACCTACCCAGACCCACCGCACTCAGACATAACTAAAGGGCAGCCTGTATCTAATTAAAGCTCAGCTATCAACACTCGACAGACTGCCTACTGTTTGTCAAGTGACAAGCAACATTTCTGCACCACATTTCATTCACGCCAGGCCAATCAGCTGAGCTAGCAGCTTGCTTAGAACTATTGACTTTCACTACAATTCTATAATAGATTTTTTAACAGCAGTTGAAACTAGAATTCACCACCATTAATTTCAACAGTCACTCAAGCTAACATTTGTGATTGTGGTCATATAGCCTGTAAAAAGTCCTGCTCCAAGTTTGTTCTCGAGACTAGCGTAATTCTAAAATTTTAAAGTAAACCAGCAAACAAAAGCGAAAAAGTACTTTCATTAAAGTAACAATTTACACAGTTATTACCATTACTGTACTACTGGTGGCCATCACCTAATTAAAGATGGGGTACATGACATTTGGGCGCCGCCATTTTGGCGCTCACTGTTTGGGCGCCATGCTCTGTTACTGGCACGTTACCAAAATTAACTTGCATATCAATGTAGTTAGAATCTTATAAATCATTAGCAAGCTAACAAATATGAGTCATCGTTGCCGTCATCCATTGTCGTTCATCGCAGCATCATTGTACGTCATCATCGTGCGTTGTTGTCATGTTTTGTTTGCGTCGTGTGTCGCTTCTTCATCAATGTCTCGATTCTTCTCTGTCATTGTTGTTGTGTTTCTTCGTAGTGCATTGTCGCTGTCATCATACCTTGTAGTTATCATGAGTCGTCATCATCGTACAACCATGTCCCGCATCATTGTTGCTGTAAGTTGTCAACGCGTAACAACTATGTCGTCTTCACCCGTCACGTCATGCTACGTGTCTTCGTCGTTACGCTTCACGTCGTCGTTGTGCGTCGTCGTCACATGTGATCATACGTTATGGTCATCAAGTGACAAAGCAGACCTTTGTTTTCTACGTGAATGTTTGTAATTTGTATGTGAATTAGGCCTGCACGTTATACACTGGCCATTATCATGCAACTTTTTGAACCCTATTAATGGCCACGTCACGGCTTGGCACCCAAATGTCCAGCGCCCAAATGGCAATGCCCAAATGTCCCGGTGCCCGAACGGTGAATGTCCAAATGGTGGTGCTCAAATGGCAGCACCCAAATGTCCTGCTCCATTAAAGACGATAAAGAAATCTGATCTAATGCTCATGAGACGTGCGACAGCCTATAACAGTATCTGTTTGCAGTTAACATTGATTTATTCGATGGATCCATTTCATCACAATTCACTCTTCTGCAGCCAAAAATTGCAAAAAATCACTACAACCTCTAATTTTGAAGTTCAAGGTCGTTCAAGGTCATCAATGTACATTTCGTTAAAAAGCACGTTAGCAGTGCGACATGTCTGTGCCTATTCGCAACCGTTTTCACTGTAGTTAAGAAATAGCAAAAAATAACTACTTTTTAGGGGCTACCAGTTTGACACCTACATGCATAGGGGATTGGGACTTGGACTACTAAAATCCACATTCAATGGCAAAAATTTCGTACACAGGTTGTCTCGGTCTATCTCCAGCCCTTTTCGGCACAATTCAGTCTTGAAATGTGCGTTGCAGCCCAAAATTGCAAACAATTCACTAAAGCCCCCTATTTTGGGGGTTCAAGATCAGTCAAGGTCGATGCTGACATTTATAAAAAGCTCGTCGCCAGTGCTTGTTATGATAAGCTGCATGTCTGTGCCTATCAGCAACCATTTTCATGCTAGACGAGCCAATAACAGGAAAATAACATCTTTTTAAAGGGGTGCCCTACTTTCGCCCCATCATTTGTGGGGACCCCCCTCAACCAGGAGCATAAAATTTTGTCACAGAATACTAGAGACTCTAAGCTATTGTATGGTGAAAACCTGAAGTCTCTCATGTGGACTCCAATCGATATCGGGTTGTGACAGATGGACCGACAGATAGAATTACCATAGCTAATACGTGCTCTATGCTAGCTGTTGCACGTAAAAATAACCAGTCATGTCTATAGAAGCAAATAACATGATGTGACACCTGAGTAACTTCCTGAATCAGCTCTTCCGACACATCTTCCGGATAGAACTTGCCTCGGAATCGGAACTGCAGTGGAGTTTCCTTTTTCACGTCCTGGTTGATGACCTACAACATGATGCAAACGAAATTACTAATAATATTCACTGCCACCTACATCTGTTGATAATCAACCTCCCATCATTCATTATCAGTACCAAAATGGCATACATCAATTTATAAACGTCACTCATTGTTAAAAAAAGTGAAAAAAAAACAGTGGTTGTAGTGATGTAATTTTTTGATAATGTTTTTTTCTCAGATTTTACAACCCATCCAACTCTAACTTCTACCGTTACCTCAACTAACTCTGACCACAAATATAATGCCTGCTAACAATCAGCTCAATTTCAGACTTCTTTCTCTCTCTCTCATTCCCGGTCAGCGGGGCGGGTCACCACCCCAGTCCATTCCAGGTAGCTCCAGAGACGTTGCAGATCTGTTGTGAAGTTGTCTCCTGGCCACGTGTTCCTCATGGCCTGATCGTGGGCTGGACATTGGAACATCAGATGTTCGACTGTTTCTTCGGCGCCCTGACAGTGTGGGCAGATGGCCGAATCCCGGTGCCTGATACGGTGCAGGTAAGCTGCTGCCAGCAAAGAACGGCCAGTGCGTAATTGTGCCACCATGATGCACTGGTCCCTGGACCAATTCCATTGCCAACACTGGTAGCAGTGTTTACTGCCTGTAAATGCTCTATGGACCCTGGCATGTGGATTACTGAGGTCTATCCTCAGCGATACTCCGTTGGTGCCGTTTAAGAGCTTCAGTGGCTGGACTGAGGTCCATAGGAGCGGATGACTGTGGAAGTGTGCTCCCTCACTTGGCTTCTTGGTCAGCTGCTGAACTGCCTTCCAGGCCCACGTGTGCCGGTATCCATTGGACGTTAACTTCATTCAAAGAGCCGATGGCTGACAGAACAGTCCAAATGGAACAAAACGTAGGGTCTATCTGGTGTGCAAGACCTTGAGACATGGCATGACATTCAGACTTCTACCATGTATCAGTAACCATTATGTTAATTACAGATGCTATTCAGATCAAGAAATGTTCAGATCAAAAGCCACAAATGCAAACCTTTTTGTTCAGTTTAAGCCACGATGCAAGGCCTTTGTTGTCGACATAACTCAGCCCAAAGAACCAGATTTCTCTCAGTCCAATAGTCTTCACAACCTGCAAATGAAGAAATAGGTCTAAACAACTGCTTAAATATCAAGTGCATTATGTCAGGAACATTACAGATTACAGAACCTAGTGACCTCAATGAAAAACAGATGCCTCAATTCACAATTTGACACATTAGTGCAAATAAAATAAATGAAAAATGTTTAAAAAGTGTCAGGAAAGGTATGGAAATTGCCGATAGTCAACAGTGCTCTCTCTCAATTTTGAAACCGAAATGAGCAGTGCTCAATGCTCATTTCCATTTCCAAGGCCCCAAGCTACCAAAGCTAGCAGTGGGTGCAAACACAGCTCGGATACATGGGAGGAAAGCCAGAACTCCCATATACTGTCATTACCTTCACAGCGGTCAGGCCAGTACCAAATGATATGGCTTAGTGACAGAGGCACGTGTGTGAACAACTTGCCCAGGGTTGTTACCTGGCAGTATACCAACCAAGAATCAAACCAGCAAACTCCTGATCACTAGTCTGACACGCTATCATTAGATTACCAAGCCACACATCATCCAGTGCAGTGAGTGCACTACAATATTTTTTCTGCTTGCAATTTGGCCAATGTCGGGTATGCTTAATCAAGATTAAAAATTACTCGACAACTGAATATGCAATAAGTGCATGCAATTGCAATAGCAGTGACCTGGTCAAATAGCTGTTTGCCTGTTGTACTGTTCTGAATGGCAAACTCCAGCTCAGCATCCATCGTCAATACACGCACGTTTATCTGCATGGCAAAAAAAATGCAAAGCATCACTCACGCAAGAGAAATAATCCATAACTTCTCCAACAAACAAAAGTAACAAATGCACATGACACTCAAACGGACAAAGCTTATCAGCTGGGCTCTAGCTTTCACATTGATCAAGAACAGACAATGATATGAAAACAAAAAAAGTTCAAGAAACTAACGACAATAATATAACATAAAACAAGCAAAGGTTCCTTCATCTCTGGGGTTGTAGAGCTTTGGCACATAAGCAAATTTGACCACGCACTGACGAATTTACGATCACAAGTAAGTTCTAATGTGACACCTCACTTACTGAAGTCAAAAATTTGAATAAACATTCCATTTACCTATATGTTGTTAATGTGATCATAAACACATTATACAAATTTATTTTTTAGATCCGAATAAAATCTGATTCAACAATAGAATTAACATCATAATAATAAACCGAAGATTAGTTCCACTGACAGCCACCGAGTTTGACTCAGTAGTCAGTACATCAAAGTTTATTGACAAACATCTAAATTTTTTTAGCAAATGGTTAGGTATTAGCTTTGTAATCTTAATAAACTGGTGCACATTATTTGTGGCTCATGGTCTTCACATCACAACTAGAATTAGAACTTAACAAATATAGTCACTGACTGTGAGACGTACAAACCATATACATCAGTGCTGCTGGCAAAATCTCATTATTAAAAAATCTTACTCTTCATTTGGAGCTGTATTGCTATCAATACCTAATGCTTAACTGAATGTTTCTTAGGACATGGTCCACTCATGAAATATCATCAAAATCCACCAACTTCTCAAAGATATTTTGTTCGCAAAAAAATGACAAATACTCGAAAAGAGAAAAATGCAACTGACTGCATAATCTTAACATAGGGTTGAACCGACTCATCACATTTTGCACACGTTAAGACCTTATCCCACTTAGTACTGCTAAGTTAAACTTTTTTTATAGAACAGATGCCTATTCTGACAAACTATGCTAAAGCAATGAAGGCAACTGCTACTGCAACATAAAAACAGCTGTAAATTATGTATGTATCAGACTACTACATGCATATGGCAGTAGACTGGGTCAGCAAAACATGCACTGTGCGATTTGTATGTATAATTCACCACACAACAAATCAGCAAACTAAAGCCTACTCTCAGAGGCAGCTCTACAAAGCATATGGCACATGGTAAGCATAAGTGTCGAGTGGTGCCAGCCAAACATACTAAATGCTATCAAAACGCAAACTGCTCAAACGAAGTTAGCTACACAAGCGAACGAACATCATGCAGTAGCAGCAATTATGTTGTAAGTGAACATAACGACAACAAGTTATGTACGGTTGCGACGGCATTTTCTTAACTATCATGCATTAGAACCAGAATTAATATCTAGTACTTTTTCCTCCTGTCTCAGCCAAGCAAACAATGAGAAGCGCGACTGCTGTCCTGCTTTGTCATCCTCGTGCACTTGGTATGCAGTGTCACTCTATGAACATCATTTATGCTGTATAACTTTACTGCACATTGTACATTATCTATATGTGGCTGAAACTAGCTGAATCCACTGTTGAAATAACAAAACTTAGTTACTTACTATGATAATCTTGTACTATTATATGTTGCTGTGCAGCTGATAACTGATTATACTGTAAAGACAATAACTGTTCTTTGATGCAGCAAACTATCCTGTGAAAAACTGTCAGTAAATATCAAGATGAAATGCACTTACTTGTTTAGGCATTTTGCAGCAATACGAAATAAATAACAACCACAAGGCAACAAATATTTCCTGCAAATAAGCACAATTTACATATTACAGAACATGAAAATTCATGAAACAAAACTAACATTGGCAAGTATAACATGCATTACAGCTAATGCTATTTGTATCCATTTTAGGACTCCCTACATCTGTTAGTCACCTAAGCCCTGAACTAACACATAACCAAATAAAATTAACTTCCTTAACTTACTTAGTACATTTTGGAAACTAACTAAACTCAAGTCAGTTCTACTCAGTTCCTTAGCTGAGGGCTTCATATACACTCATTTAACTCAGTTTAGCCTGAGCATGAAGTCAGTACACTGGCTTGTTTTAGAACACGCAAAAAGAGGTCTATCTTTAGCTACAGTCTAGAGTAACTAAAACTACTTGGCTGAAATACACAGGACCAGTATAAGCTTATTCATGTACCATACATGAAAGTGATATACACTGAAAGAAATTAAAAGAATCAGTACATCATGTGCAAATAGTTGTGCTATGTGTTTTTACTATTTTATGTTTACTGAATACTGTAGACTGTTACATTTAACTGCATAATGCAGGACTTGACATTGACGAACCAAGAAAAATACACACATTTCCACATTACAAAAAATAGGAGATAAATTATTGTTAGACATCTGCCAACTAAAAGCTAAAATTGACTGATGACCAGGACTGATGACCATGGAAGGGTTTTTATGCATCATTCATAACTGCCATAAAAAGAGTTCCATGGTGGATTTATGCACAATGAAACAATAGTCCATGGCACAGCTTTCACGACTGCCATAAATATAGGCAGTGCATTCTTTAAAAATATCTCTGTCTGTGTATCAGAAGGTACCCCACACCAAAATTTCACTTCCTGTGGTGCATGTTGTCCTATTGTAAATTTCAAATTCACTTTATGCTTTATAATACATTGTCCGATACAGTACTGATATATAGGTAATTCTTACTACTGTGATTAAAAACTCATAAAATGAGTAAACATATAAAAATAAAACACAAAAAAACAACATTAAAAACAACAGAAAGCAAGTACCCGGTAATCTAAGAATGTCTATCAGCATGGCTATTGGCTAAGTGTGAAATGGTTGAATTTTCATAAGATATCAGAATAGCATGCCCTGTGACAAAAAAGAGTTTAATAAAATTCAATAAATTGACCCAAATTTTATGGCAATGATCCTAATATGGGTCTGCTTGTCAACAATTCCCGTAAATAAATCAGCCATTGACAAATTTGACACCATAAGCCATATAAATATGTGCATATCTCTTAACACATACTACTACATGGTGTTTCATAAAAAAGGGACCCTTTTTTGTTTTTCTCATAATTTGCTCAAATGATGATTAATTTCTACAAAATTTTTACCAGCTGTAGCTGAAAAAAATACTAATTCAAAATATTTAAACTAAATATAGCAGTTGATTAAATATTCTTTGCTAGTCGTGACGTAATGCTGACGTCATGATGTCGTGAGTACAAGCTTGCTTGTCTCAACTAGTGCTGTCAGTTGCTACCCTGCTTCGATGGTGAACTTAATCTGGTTCGCTAATAGAAAATGTTTATCGTGTCAGCACTGAGCAACATGTGGACATAAAATCAGGCATCTCGCGATCCAAAAACGCAACCATTTTGCAAGCTCGGTGTGCTAGTGCACTGTCTTGCTTGAACATGTAAAAGTCCAGCTATCCCCACAGACACGTAAATGCGATTGCTTTGCATGTTTTTTGTGGCAGCAACTCTAAAACTTTTAAAATTTGTCATCAACGAACCAGATTTTTCACCATCGGAGCAGGGTAGCAAAGTCTGACAGCACAAGTTGAAACTAGCAGGCTTGTACCCGTAACATATTATGACGTCATCGTTACGTCACGCCTAGCAAAGAATATTTAATCAACTGCCATATTTTGATGAAATATTTTAAATTAGTATTTCTTCAGCTACAACTGGTGAAAATTTTACGTAAATTGATCATCATTTGAGTGAATTGTGAAAGAAAGAAAAACGGGTTCCTTTTTATGAATCGTCGTGTAGTACCACATGTCTGGTATTGCATCCACAATAGTGAAGCCATAATGTGTATATATGCAATACATTTGTACTGCTAAGCATATTATCGGCTACTTCAAACAGTATAATAACTAATGTCAAAGATGTTACCTGAAACATGATGGGAAAGGGACATGATGGGACAGCTAGTCCAACAGATCACAGTTGGTCACTCCAAAAAAATCGCCACTTAAGGCCTAAGCCTGAACTGTTAGGCCTAAATATGGTTGCCAACTTGCCACACGGTGTGTGCTAAACCATGTTCATGAATCCAAAATAACGAGTGTGAAGCCGTGTGTTGCTGCCGATCGCTTGGTGCTAATTGTGCTTGCTGCTTTTGAATGGGTCACTAGGAACAATTGATACCATATGCTTGCATATGATCAACTGCTCAGCCGAGTCAACAGTTAGCACAGTGGGCTGTCTCTAAATGACTAGTACATGATCCCATGATCTTGTTTCATCATGTCCTGTCACGTCTTAGTCACAACGACATCAATGTTTATTGAACAAATTTCTTTTACATTCAGGCCTAAGTTAATTTAGACTTAGTACATGCTTTTTGCTTCTGCTGATGCCTGGCAAAAATGATTAAAAAATATGAAACAGTCAACAAACTGAAAACAAAGCCAACTAGTAAACAGTCATAGCCCGCAGGTACCTCCGCCAAGGCAAAGCTATTCGCCAGGAGGCGTCACCATCTTCGCTTTGCCAGCGGTTCCCTTATGGCCCCTTTAAACGCAATGGTAACGAAAATTTCAAAGTGATCCAGAATTCAGGATTCTTGCTGGATCACGCCCAAAATTGAATCACTGGTAGTTTATGCCATGCCCGACATACCCTCAAAATTTCAGAAAGATCCGTCCATAACTTTTCGAGTTATTTTGTGGACTCACAAACAAACAAACAAACAAACAAAAACCGGCAAAAACATTACCTCCTTGGCAGAGGTAAATATTGATGACACACCAAAGTGATTAGGATCACCGATCAGTGAAAATAAGTCGGAAGGTTAGCATCACTGGCAGTTTATGCCATGCCCGACATACCCTCAAAATTTCAGGCTAAAATCACCAATCACTGATCATACTAGCCATGTGAACAACAATCACCAACAGGGTGAACCCGTGATATTTACAATTTTACACATACCTGACTCTATGTACTTTGTGATATATGTGTGTTATATGTGTGGAATACAATTTGTTAAGAATAAAAACTTGCATGAAGTTAGGTTACTGCTTTAATATAGGCAGGCCTAACACAAACCAACATGCAATCGAAAATAAAAAATAGGAGTACATAGACTGCATCAAATAACAATGTTTATAAATAAGTTTTGAGAAAATAATGTTTATCATTATGACTCTTAAGGCATTGGTGATGACATCTGACAGAAACTCCCACAATGATGGAAGAGAGGTAGTTAGCACCTTTGCTCCTCAGCCGTTTATAACAGTTGGCGAGTAGCTTCTGCACCAGTTAAAAAGTGACACCAAATATAGGTTCTGCAGTGTAAAATAACGTACCTAGTTTGCATCTTAGCATCTTACTTAGATGCCCAAAATTAACAGTGTTTATAAATAGTAGGATTATAGATATTATTTATCTTTTAGAACCTATGCAAATGCCAAGTCAAGTCTTACTTACTTTAGTTAACCACAAACGGAAACGACGTGAAATTATTTTGGCATACATGTATAAGGCAATAAAAGTATGGCCGATCGCTGGTTATTTATTTTGGCAGATCAAAAATTTTGGCATTGGTAATTAGCTTCGCCAATCGGTGATTTTAACCTTATTTCTTATTTCCACCAATCAGTAATCTTGGCAACAAAGGTTAAAATCATAGACTGGTGATTTTACCTTTCTAAATAATTTCCACCGATCGGTGATATTAGCCTAGAAGGTTAAAATCACCGATCGGTAATACTAAGTTTCTTATTTATTTTCACCAATCGGTAATCGTAACCGGCCCCATGACACACCTCAAGTACTGTAAACTGAAGAAGCACGTGACAAACCTTATTGTGACAATTACTTATTTTACGTACTCTTACAAAAAGAAAATTTTACACATACTTGAGCCAAAGCTAACCGAAGCCTAAACTTACACTTTGTAACAAGCCAGTGACGGTAATATGCGATAAAGCAACGCCAGTAGATCAGTGGCTGATGTAGTATTTATTTCTATGACTATAAACTCTAATGCATGAAGATCATGGTTGAAGTAAAACACACAGTTAATTAGTATTCCATCATCAGTACTAAAGTTTTCTGATAAAGGGGCGGGTACAGATGTACTGGCCGGTGTCACCCGCACTTACTCTGTCTTACCCAGTAAACCAAGTAAATTCAAAGCCGTTATTCAATTTTTCAGTTTCACGAACTAAGCATAAAAGTACATGAAACTTTTGAAACATGCAGCAATAACTATAATCAGCAACTAGCAGCAAACTGGCTAGATTAGTCATACCGCCTACTTGGCCCGCATCCTGTTGACACACGCCTCGCGGACACGCACGCATTTTCATCAGTTCATTCACAGAATGTATTTAAAATACTCACCACTCAGTAGTTAATGTACTGGTCCTTTACTGCGGCAAACTGTGTTACGTCTATATCGACTATATCTAGCAAACTACAGCTGTTAAACGCAAATTATACGCAAAAACAACCCCAACACTACGCTTCGCCGTAGCTGTATGACGTATGGCTAACCAGTAAGTAACGCACAGTCGTGATCAGCGTCCACGCCCATTTTCACTGCATCTGCAGGCCGTGCTGCAGGTGAGCGGCTCGGCCTAGATATCCGACAGAGGCTGCTTTGCTATCTTCGTTAGCTTTTTGGCTAAAACCACATTTATGCATTTAGACTATTCCATCTTCCAAGTGCTGTATGGTAATCTTTTTGCAGAAAATTAAGAAAAAGATGAAAAAATGCAATGTGTGAGGTCAAGTTTTGCTAAGACTTAGCACTTAGCAGTTCTACGTCGCTTCACTTATCAGACAAACCGTATTTGAACAGTATTTTTGCAGCTTAGCGGTCCGCTACCGTAAGTTTTATGTACGGTACTTCCTACTTCCTAGTTCCTAGTTCCGCGTTCCAAATTGCAATGAGCTGCAGTTTTATCGTAGCAAAAAATTGCATGACTTTTATAAATAGATTACAGGTTGTTTATAGCTTTTAATGGTAACCCCTTTCGAATTTAACAGACAAAAATTAGAATATGTTTTACCAAAGACTTGGTTATTTTGCAATCCGTAGTCTAAATGGTTTTACTTATTTATTTTCATAAAAACCGAAACCGGAACCGGAAAAAGATTTTTTTGGTTTGTTTACAAACAAACTCAATGTGACAGCTTAATTTCTATAATTGTGCAAATAGCAGCACCGTGACATGTTTCACACGTTGTATCGGTGTTGCAGTAGCAGTGCATCATGCGTGACGCAAATCAGTGAACGAAATATTTACTTTATGCATCGACGTTTTGTTTGGAGCTTTGAACGAGTCGCCCAGTTGATCGGCCGATGTACTTATCGGAAGCTTTGCAATAGAAGTTCGTCGTCGCCAGCCGAAGATGCACACACACAACCGACACGAAGACCTAAACACGCTTTGGAAGGGCCGACATTAAAGAACTTTATTTACAAAGTCACAGAATCTCTTGGTAACGACATCACGGATGATGAAGCCATACCATACGTTAACAAGACTGATATCTCTGGAAATAGTAGAAGAGGTTACTGGTTTTTGCGGTCATTTTCGGAGTCAAACTACCATTTTCTAGTAACTCTAAGTCTAGGACAAACACTCTCAAATTAGATAATCAAAGATGCTGATATAATCTCTGGCAATAGTCTTTTTTTCGACAGAATAGTTAATGCAGAGATGTACGGATGCGTTCGCAGACGGGATGCACATCTACAAGCATTCTGTAGATGCGGACGCAATTTTTGACGTCTTTATGCACGCGGACATGGACACTTCCTGAGAAAAACAAATTTCTTTCCACACCGTTTCTACTTTTTAGTAACAATAATGCTACAGAATTCCAGTTGCATTTGTAGTTTTTTGCACATGCTACATTGTTAAAGTTGGTTCTGGGTTTTAGTATATTAAACATTATTACTGTTGCTCGCAGTGCAGACGCGGTCACGGACACCTGACGGCTTAGTTTTGCGGATGCTACCTTGCGGATGCAGTTGTGGATGCGGATGTAAAATTCCAGGATATGCATGTCTTTAATTTGGAACAGTTTACCAACTACAGTAGTTACTGCACCATTGGTTAATTGCTTTGAAACTGTTTGGAAAAACACTGGCAAAATGAAAATATAACTTATTATTAGAACTATACAAAGTGGGAATTAACAGTAGAAGTAATTTGCTTATGTGACATTAGATCGTTATATTATGTTAACATTTTCTAACAAAGATATGGACTAAGCGGATATCGTTTCTAATAAGTTATATAAATTTGTCAAATTACAACCTTTGATCACGATGTAAAAAGGTTGTCATTTGGTCAGTTTATGTAACTTATTAGCTGCCGTTTCAATCTATGAGTAATTCAGTATTATTAAAGTTATTGTTCCTGTTGTACTGCCAGTGATGCTCAAAGAATAATATGCAGGTTAGATGACATGTGAGTGTTAATGTTTATGTTATACACACTTATGCCATCAGGCACTGAGCATGCTGAAGTTTTCAGTTGAGCACACATAGTGAATGTGTCTCTTGTAGATGTGCATGGGATGTGCATTTGTATGTATGTATGTGTGTGTGACAGTGTTTATAGAAACATATGGATGTCAGATGAATGTGAGTGACACTGAGATTGCTTGGTCAATACTGCTCAGTCACGGCTTCACTCGAGCATCAAACATACGAGATGTTAGTAACTTACATATCTATTGTTTGACACAGCAGTTTTTTTTTGATCTTCACATTATTGTCAAATGTTTCTCTGCAATGTAAATTTTCTACAGTGTGTCTCAGAAAAAAGCTTTGCCTGTTTTATATTTGAACAATTATTGCATATTATTTTGTGTTTGTCACAATATGTTATTTTAAAATGTCAACTGGGCATTTGTTGTCATTGCCATTGGGAGCTAGAGTCGAACGGTAACTCAGCTAAATATACAATTCATTTCTAGCCATATACATAGCAACCAGCCTAAGTCTGCACCCACTTTTAAAAAATCACAGCATCAGTAAAACGTAAGCATCCCTGTGTTCAATCATGGCAGTAGTGATCATTGGTTGTGATGCTGAAGAGATGTGATGTGATGTGCTTATGTTAACAGAGTGATGTGATCCTACTGATGACATGCTCAGTGCGTGAGGGTGCTGAACAGAAGATCTGGAATCGACTCGAGTTTCTCAGGAGTCTGAAACTTTCACGACAAAGACTAAGGTCATCATCCCGTTTGCCACCAGTGAAGATTGGCATATTAGGTTGGTGATAGCAAGCGAGCTGTTGTTGTTACTGAGTACTAGACATGCACGTTTTGCAGTTTTTTCAGCAGGTTTTATTATTCTTTTATTATTATTATTTTTATTATTTTTAGCCACTACTTTTGACCAAGCAGTGGCTGACTAAGTTGTCTGGTTTGTTTATGCATGCTTGTGTCTGTCTGTTTTGTATTTTTTTGTGAGAAGAATCTCCAGTAGCACATAATGTTTTTCACCACACAGCACAGTATTTAAATGTGACTGATATCAAGATGATTTGGATTTTTGTGAGTCCATAATCCATAACTGTAACTGTAACTGTGTGATGCTGCTGCTGTCAGGCTGTATGGCAGAGCGTCTAAAGACTCGTCTATTGGAAAAAGACGATCTCGTTGATGTTGTCTGTGGTCCTGATGCTTACAGAGATCTGCCAAGACTTCTTGCAGTCACCAATGCCGGCCAAACTGCTGGTAATAGCTGCCAAAAATTAGCAAATTTGGTGAAGATTGACGAAGTTCTGACAAAAACAAGTTGGGTCATTTTTTGTCCCACCATGTATTTATTTTTAGTTTAGAGTTTTTGATCAGTTCATTTAGGTTTAGTACAGGAAACAAAGAGCTATTGTGAAATAAAATGCTTCACTTTCTGAAATGAAAGTCAAATGTTAAAAGCCAAGAATAAAATATAAACTGCTAGTGTACTCAAAACACCCAGAAACAGCCACTGCACTTCTAGCTGTGGGCAACAAGTGGACAAGTTTTAAGGATATAAAGGACACTGCTGGACTCACTCTGTATCTGTATGTATGTATGTATGTATGTTTGTTTATGTATAGTGAATGTACAGTTGTCATTGGATGAGACATATGCTGATGTCAGTCCAGTCCGTATTGATGCCAACATGACCTCGGCATTTGTGTACGTAGAGCTTTTGTTGCTATAAATGTATTATTAAAGTTACGTTGCTGCATTGTACTAACACCATATTTATTTGTGCATGTCAAAACTAATGATAAGATAATGATACAGCAGCCAGTCTGCTGATGACATTTTTTTGTGTCATGTGCCAGGTCCATTATGCGAGGCTGTGACAACATGTGCAGTTACTGCATTGTGCCTTTTACTCGAGGTCATGAAAGAAGTCGACCCATAGACTCAATAGTGGAGGAAGTAAAGCGACTGTCAGACAAGGTACTTTTCACAAGATCTGTTGTGATAGTTAAATCAGTAGCAGTGCAGCATGAAGTAACAGCAGCATTATTAGTAGCAGTACAATGATTTTTAGTAGTAAACAGGTGCAATGCTAATACTGTCGTATGAAGATCATGAATCTATGCACTGGCTTGACTGCTTCAGCTTTGTCAAGCCTGTTGATGTTTATGTTCAAGGTAGCACAACCCAACTTCTAAGCATTTTGATTTATGGGTTTGACTCAGCTCCGTCCAACACATTATTTTTTAGTTTGGTTCATTCTGTGACTACACTGGCTGGATTTCTGTTACCATGTGAAAAGTCAGTTTCAGTTTCAAACCAACCATTTTGTAATGAAATAATATAATATGTATGAAACTAGTTAGAGCCGTCAATATGCTGAAGCACAAATTTACCTCTTCGAGTTACTGTTCAGTATGTGAAATTCTTAGCTGTAAAAAGTGTAAATGTAATGTTAATGTCAGATACATTTAGTCTATCTATCTCATCTTATCGTTATATTGTTCCGACCCATCTGTCTGATAATGTGTTATTGACAGCATATGTGAGCATGTTATATCTGAGCTTTATGTAACTTGTCTTGGTATGTGGTGTATGTGACAGGGTTATAAGGAAGTGACATTGCTGGGACAGAATGTTAACAGTTATAGGGATATGTCAGCACTCAACTTCACTGCATCCGAACCACCATTATCATCACTCTCGTCAGCATCTAGTCTAAGTGCAGGGTTTCACACAGTCTACCGGACAAGGTCAGGTGGCCTGCGGTTTGCCGACTTATTGAGTCGCGTTGCTGACATCGATCCTGAGATGAGAATTCGGTTCACGTCTCCGCATCCTAAAGACTTTCCCAATGATGTAATCTCACCTTCATACACTGCATCTGTGCTAATAGTAGCTTGATTTCACTGTATAAGCTGATGTTTTTGATTGTTTTTTTTTTAAATTCTGGGCCTGACTGTAGCCGTTTTGATATTTAGTCATTTCTGAGAAATTCAGCCTGTAAATCATGTTTTGTCAGTACATTTGACTGGATATTCACTTATTTTGCAGTGAACTGAACTAACAAAGCCAGGAACAACTTGCTTAATGGACATGTTTAGCAGTGCTTACTGGCTATACTGTGAGTATACCCTGGCCTCTGGTGTTTCTCCACTTTTGGCCCTAATGGTCTGGTAGTGCCTGCTATTAATTCTTGGCAGCACAGATTTTTCATTTGCTGGCCTGCAAGTCTGTAACAAGCTGCCAGAAAATGTGAAATCTGCTGAACCCTTGGGTACATTTTGTCAGTGGCTTTGAAATCATCCTTTTCAGACAATCATTCTCTCTTTGTCTATCTCCTGGACTGTGACTAACATTTTACAATGGCAATCATTTTTACAATGCTTGGATTTTTGAAAAAAAACCAAATTGATTGATTGAGTACAGCTGTCCCACTTTTCATCTGTCAGTTTTTACGCTACTACTGCTTTCAGCACGTCTTAGACATTGCAATTCTCTCTGTCTGTCTGTCACACAGGTGGATCAGTCAAAAACGGTGCAAGCTAGGATCACCAAATCTTCACCGTCAACTGCCTGGAAGACTCTAGTTTCAGGAACTGTAAAGATTTTCCATAAATTCGAACGAGGGCACTAAATGAGAGGGGGTGGGCAAAATTTGCGATTTTTGGCCAATAAGTTGCTGTATCTCAGTAATTGTGTGAGATAGGGCCTAGGTTGCTATTAATCACTAATAGGAAGTCGTACACTGGCTCTCGATTGGCACCGAATTCAATGACCTTGGATGATTTTGAACGCCAAAATAGGAGGTTTATGGATTTTTTTTGGCGATTTTGGGCTGCAGTACAAGTCTATATCATTCACTAGGTGGCACGGGCGCCACACTACTATCGTTATGCGATCCAGATAGAGAAGTTGGCATGT
>Ga0209367_1001616_pt1 | contig 28165 bp, 17 predicted proteins | sample WorMetLIZISLAND2_FD_187412 | JGI IMG/M metagenome (GOLD analysis project Ga0209367, IMG submission 187412) | Marine gutless worms symbiont microbial communities from Max Planck institute for Marine Microbiology, Germany - Olavius geniculatus... ...
GCACTGGAAAATTGCTAGAGGTAGATCGGGTAGGCACATTATTAGGTACATGGTAGAACTTATGTTCCTGGTAGTCATAGGACCATGCCACGACACTGTCACATATTTAAATCAGGCTTATTCAGTAACAGAGTCCGTCTCAAGCCATATCTGTTTCTTTGTAACACAGACTTTAAAATATATTGTTTTTGAGTAAATTTGGTAATTGATAACAAAGGGACTGATATTTCAGTCCCAACCACAGTCCTGATAATGCAGTGAAGAAATATGGCTGCATTCTTACATTAATAATCTGATAAATGTAATTAGATAAAGTGGCGATCTACCACTATTAATTTTCTGCTCACTAATGCGAGATCGCCGATCTACCCCTAACACTGACCTTATATTAAACAATTCTTGTTGTGTTGTATTTTTAGTGTACTGCATTGCATTGCATTGCTGGATGTAAGTAAACCATGTCTGTGAAGTTAGCATTGCTGTAGCATTCGTAAGACGATTGACACTGTCAGCGGAGGGGCGCGTGAGTAAAGCCAAAAAATAACAGAAATTGCAAATAATAAACACGATTAAGCACCGATAGTTAATGACAAAGAATGAGACAAAAACATTTATACAGTTACAACAAAACAGTAAGGCTGTGTATTATACCAAGAAATTATGTGTCATTTTCCATCAGTCATAATCTTCAGACGTCCATGGTGGATGGAAAATAATGTCATATAGTCTTTTTTTTAGTTAGTGGCAGATGGAAAATAGCATCAGCACGGTCTTCTTTTCTGTTCGTGGTGGACAGAAAATAGCCTCACGTTTGCTTATTCTTCAGACTCTGGGGATGGAAAATAGCACTTGGAGCACATAGATTTCCGTCTGCACAGACGGAAAATAGCGTTTGCATGCTTTTTTTCTGTTCATGCCGGATGGAAAATAGCCTCACATTTGCTCACTTTTCCATCCACCGTGGACAGAAAATAACATCGATGATCAGTCCATGACAATGGCGTAAAATGCACTGCTGTATAATGTGGCTACGGGTAAAAAGCGGATTGCGAATGTGCGGATGTTACAACGGCTTGAACAGCTAACGCTATAACTAAGCTGCAACTTATGCATTTAAACATGTCCTAACCCTAAACCTAACCTTATGTTTAACTCTCTAACCCTAATATTAACCCTATCCCTAACCGTAGTCTTAACTCTGTTGCGACATCCGCACATTCGCCGATGCACTGTTTGCCATCGTTCATATAATGCAGTCTGTTACTGTGACTGTTGAAGCCTGAGTGATGACTACTGCTGCCAGACCGACGTTTGAACCAGCTCGCGGTGGTTCCGGCAAAGGTGAAGGTGACCTCAGTGCCCTGTCCAAGCAGTACTCCAGCCGAGACTTGCCTGCTCACACCAAGTTAAAATATCGGTAAAATATTCATATTTATTCTACTGTGAAACTTTGAATAGAAGCCATGCCTTGAATAAATGCCAGGTCCCATCTACAGGCTGGGAGATCAAGGTAACTTGTACTGATAGAAGCTGGTTACAAGCCAGGTCTCGGATATACAAGCTGGTATGACTAGGATACAATATGCGATACATAGTAGACGACAGTTTTCTAGTTGTCTTGAAAATGTGATAGGCCTTAAGTACCGATAATACCTTGGGGTCAAGGTGACTTGTACAAGTTTACAGAAGCTGGGTTCTGGATAAACGCCAGGTCCTGGATACAGGCCGGGAGTCAAAGCACGCCAAGGCTGATAGCGACATTAATGATCAACTGATCAAACTGCACAGCACTCATTCATGGATTACACGTGTTATAAGCTTATCAGTCAGCTATTTTGCTGTCTATTATTTTTAGCGTAAAATGTTCAATATCACAACATTATTTGATCATGTTGTGCTCTCTGTTGCATTGATAATAAGAAGTTGAGCAATCTGATACTAATAATCACCGCGTAATGTACGTATTTGGAGCATCTGCATTTTACGCGGTAGTGCATCGAAATAAAGTAGGTGAGATGGAAAATCAGTGTACCTCACATAATTCTATCGTTTTGGCTATCCACGTGCTAAAATTATCAAATTTGGTGGAGATTTGATGAAGTTCTGACAAAAACAAGTTCTGACATTTTTGGCCCACACTGTAGTTATCTGTTTTCAAGTAGTTATAGAGCACATTTAATACATTTTCAGTTAAACAATATTATACAATTTTTCAGTTTAATCCGACATAACTAAGACATTTGTTGCATATAGCAAAAACAGTTAAACTGAAGTTAAACTGTAAATGATGATATGTGAATATTTAACCAGATTTCAGCAATGATAGAAGTGCTCAATTAAGTAAAATGATGCACCAGTAGTTTGTGCTTCTGTAGGCAAGAGGGTCAAGGATCTGCGAGTGAACTTCGCAATCGTGATTTCCATAAAGATCTTGAGGACCGTGAAAGAGCATCACGTGACAAACGTGATCGTGGCAGAGGTTGATTTTTAAAACATTTCGATGCAGATTACTCATCTATTTTCAGTCTTAAGACTTTTCTAAAGTTGACAGTTGTATAGTGCTCAACAATAGTGATGGTAGTACTGTTTGAAGAATGTAAATGTAAAGTTATTTCCGAGCAACTAGGCCCATATGGCAGTGCTAGTCTTCATTTCTTAACCTTTCAGCTAGCTACCAATTTTTATTGGAAGACAGTGGACACCCTGGCGGCCTGGGAATCGTGCACTGAGCTTGTTTATGCTCTAGCTGTTGCTGGTTCTCATTGCACCTAACCATGGGGATGGCCAGGCTGAGTTAGCATTGGTGGTTGGTTACATACCGAGGTCTGTTGACATTTACTTATCCAAGTAGTAACTGGGCGCTATGTTGAGTAACTTTGTTGATAGCAAACGACATGTTAGTCACTGAGCTCGAAGCTGTCACACCATTGCCATTTAGTTAGTAACATATTCAGCGCTTCCGATTCACAATGACAGTGGGGGACTTCACTTTTTGACTTAGACTTTCGCTGAGCCAAAGCAAAAGCTGAATGCTAAAGTCTGTACTTAGACCAAAGTGCAACTAAACGATTAAAAATGGCGGAAAGCCGGTAAACCTAACAGGAAATAAATCAACCAGTTATGCTTCGACTTGCTTATTTAACTGTGCCGTGCACGCAAATGACGTAATTACGTAACGTTTTGCGTCATCGTGTAGCCATTATGGCGTTTGTTTTCGATACAAGATTGCTTTAATTTACTGAACTATCCGTATGTATAGGACTGTAAATAGTTGCCACTCGCCATGTTTTCGCTTAGCTCAAGTCAAAAGTCGAAGTGGATTCCGGCTTAGTGAAATCACTTCACTTTTTGACTTAAGTAGGTACTTGGATCGAAGTTTAGACTCAGCGAAAGTCTAAGTCAAAAAGTGAAGTCGCTCAGTGTGAAGATGGCACTATACCAAATTGGTTTTACATTATATTAATGATTATTATTAATAGAACATTTATATAGCGCATTATCATAGCAGACTAGTAATCTCTAATGCAATGATGCCGGTGTGCTGATTGTTTCAGAGTCAGGCAGCATCACATCAGGCAGCAGCAGCAGCAGTAAAAGGCCGAGGGTTGATCAGTTGCCCGCTGCTAACCTTGATGCTGATGACCCACTTGATGACGACGTCAGTTTGTTTACATTTTCTTCTTACGAGGTCGTTCGATAAATAAGTTACAAAACAGCGTCATTCCGTTAGTTTTTTAAATCCAAAAAAATCCAAAATATATGTTTTGTAGGGAATTTTATTCTGAACACGTGTGCAAATCTTTTTGATGATGACGTCATTATTGTGACATCATCTGCTCATAGAACACAGTTTACGCCTGTATTATTTTCCCCAGCAGTAATCTGTCATAACTCGCAAGTGACAAACAGCATATGAACAGAGAAAATGTATAAACTTGACAAGTTAACGCCATCACTTTAAATGCTAAAGATTATTGTTTCATTTTTCAACATATCAACCGAGTTCGCTCAAACATTTGTCCTATCTGTCGGCAAACTTTTTGCATGCCTAATGCAAAGAATGATGCTGGCTGCTGTCCATGCCACTGAAGAACGACTGATTGCACCCTGGTGTATGATATTGTATTGCAATATTGTATGGCATAGGATGATGATGAAGATGATGCTGACAGTGGTGATGATGAGGCGGAACTGATGGCTGAACTGCAGAAGATTAAGAAAGAACGAGCTGCCGAAATAGCTCGCAAGGTACACACATTATTATTTACCATTTCATACTATTTTATTGACATTTCAGGGTCAGTCTTTGTTATTAGGCAGGAAGCGGCAGTGATATCGACTGGTTATTGTATGGGCATCAGTCTCTTCACAACAGTTCTCATGCTTGGAACCAACTGATTGTCTGAACAACTTTGACATCAGTGCTGCAAGCCAGCAACTTCAACAACATGCCTCAGTGCACCTTCTAATGTCTGTTTGAAAATTCAGATTATGTTATTTTGACTTTCTACATTGCACAATGGCTAGTTCTTAATGTATGTCTGCACTCTGAAAGTCTGTGCTGATGGCAGTGTTTCAGTGGCCAATAATTATTTCCATTACGGCGGTTGTGTGATACTCAGGGTTTATTTATTTGTTTCTCCATCTATTGGTTTGCTAGCAGGATTACACAAAAAGTTACAGGCTGATTTGGTAAAATTTTTAGCAAAGGTTCAAATCGACTTAGCCCAACTGGATGCAGGATAGGATTGAAAGACTCTTTATCAGTGTCAGACAGGGGAGACTTTCGCAGAATATCACCCCCTTGTCCTTCAATAGACAGCATTATGAGATTGATGACTGTTTGGAGGATAACAGGGAGGATTATTAGAACTGCCATTGTTGTTAGATATGCAGAGTTATAATCGACAGTTCTTACAATTTTAGGTTTCCGTAGTTTTTTTGTGTTTTGTGTTTCATAACAGTTAAACTTTCTGTAAAGGTTAAACTTTTTGTTTTGTTATTATGTGTGTCTGTGTGCAATTTTGCCCGCAAAGGCCGTCCCCGAAATGACCTATACTGTGTCAGGTGGGACGTTATACTCTACTCACTTGCTCACTTTCGCCGAATATGCTGCTGAACACGATGGAAAAATTCTTATAGCATCGGTGGAGGTTTGCATCGTGTGAGTGCCCTTCAAGTCATGTATGTGGACATGATGTGTTGTAGGAGGCAGAGAAGAAAGCGGAGGAAGAGAGGATACGGATGGAGAACATCATAAAGGGCAACCCACTGATGCAGCCATCAGCCGACAAACCCGCAGACTTCAAAGTCAAACGAAGGTTGCTTGATATCTTACTTATACTTTTTTTGGTGATTGCAATCGTGGGATTGAATTCTTAATCCTGGGATTTGGGATTGATAGAAATTTGCAATCCCAGGATCTCGTTATCAGGATTATTAGGCTTACAGATTGATTGTTATTTTGGTATTCCTCATAGACTTATTTCATGCATAGCCATAACAGGTGAGATGGAAGGTATATTTACACCGCAGGGAGTAACTCTGACTGTCACCACAAGACACGGCACACGTGGAATATTTTACTCATTAAATGGCTAGAATTGCTTTGTGTATCATATTTAACATCAAAAAAGTAACTATTTTAACGTTTTGTCATTTCAAAATCCCAGTATTAGGACCTTGCCAATCCTGGGATTCAGATTGGCAAAAACAGCCAGGATTCTTCTTCCCTCCCTTTTTTTCTTTCTAACTTTGCTTTTTTGCTTCTTTTCTATACCCCTCATAAAAATCTAGCTAGTGAGTCTGGGAAGTGCTATATAGCAACATTAATGGTTCTTTATGTGCAGTGCTGTGTTTTGTTGATTTGTTAGGTAAAATCTTCCCCACCCTTTTCCTTCTCCCTGTTTAACTTTTCTGATCTTTTGTCAGGAAACAGGGGCCAAATTTTTGAAACTTCTTTGGAAAATGTCCTTGGAAGAATTTGAGAAGATCTTCCAAAGAAGATTTTGAGAAAGGGTGCGCATTTAGGCAAATATATAGGAAAGCACTAACCTTGTCCTACACGGAGAAAGCTGTGTAATAAAATGAAATTTGCAAAAAAGTACACAATGTTGACACTTAGCTTAGACATCATATGTGACATCATAGGTTATTTGCGTAATGCTGCAGTGAAATCAACAATGAGTAAGTAAAGGAAATTGACGTTTGGTCAACTTAAAAAATGAAGCAATGTGTAAAATGCATTTCTCGTGGACATGCTAAGATAAGAAGTTTTCCTAAGAAGTTTTGATTGCGTCACATGGTTGGTATAAGCACATCTGATTGGTTGATCTAGTTTAGGAAGATAAGAAAAGAAGAAGTTTTTTGGAAATGCAAAGAAAGCCGTCAAAAATTTGGATAAGAAAACTTCTTTGGATTTCCTAAATCATTTAACATAGGAAGATCTGTGGAAAGTGTCTTAGGAAAGTTTCGAAAATTTGACCCCAGGATTCCTGCTTTCACCCGTCAGTGACGTGGATGCCGTATTGAGGTGACTGAGTTGTTTGTGTTCAGGTGGGATGACGACGTTGTGTTTAAGAACTGTGCCCGCGGCGACGTCGACAAGAAAGAACGACGATTTATTAACGACACGCTGCGATCAGACTTCCACAAGAAGTTTATGGAAAAATATATAAAGTGAATGTGTCGACATTGGACAGATGATACCATCCATGTGTATCGCCATGGTGACATTAACCTTGGCCATCTGCTGTACATTGTTTAACAGTGAATGGGACAATACTGCACAGTGTAATGCCCGTTGTTGACCATTACTTATCCATTACTTATCCATTTCTTAATACAGCAAGAAATAATGCTAAATCACCATTAAACCACTGTCTGGAGTTTGATAATTAGCTGTTAAATGAACTTACTAGAGCTGTCGTAGCATTAATTTTTTTGACGCATTAACACACTGCATAGAGTAGGGGGGAAGTTACCCTGCTCCCCGTGACCTTTGGGGGCTTCCGCCTATAGAATATAGAAAGTTAGAAAGCAAATAAAAACATATTTTCAACAATAACCGACGTCATCGCTGGCATAGAAATCTATTAGCCTGTCATTTAAATAATATTTCTTTACAGTAATGATGAAACAGCAACTACAATTTGGTTACTTGAATTCATTCGATTGTCCAATAACCACAGTTTAACGGAATATTGGAATCTTTGCTGCACAGAATTATGTAAATTAAATAAATTTACGCATGGATGTTAATTTTTAACGTGCACTAATTTATTAACACGTTAATTTGACAGCTCTAGAACTTACATACTCCAACAGTGGTTTAGCAAACCACACTTATTCCAGAATTGTTTGGTCATGCACGATTGCATCAGTGCATACATCAAGGTCTCGTTATATGAATTCATATACGATATACATAGGCAGTGCCAGTGGTGCTTTGGAATATGTTGAAATTTACAGTACGTGAGTTCATGTTTCGTCGAGAAGTAGGATTATCTTTTTTTCTGATTGGCATCCGCTTAATCTGACATCCGCTAAGAACCGAATTCGATTAACTTACTTCTTATCCATAGATTAAAAAGTGAACTGAAAATCGATTAGAAAGTTTTTAATCGCTAGGGATTAAGAAAATACGCCTATTCTTTTGCATTGGAGCTGTTTGGTGTTAATCGGTAATGCTCGGATTAACTTTGGTGTTATCTGCCATTTCCGATTATCTTTCTTCTTATCTGGTAGATAATCGGAAATGTTGGTTCTTAGAAGAAAGATAACACCGAATTCTAACTTCAGTTCATGTTTCCAATTATCTTGGTATTTATTCTATGAGAAAGTGTCGACCGAAGCGATAATCCTACTTCTCGACGAAACATGAACTCACGTAGTGTTTATTTCATCTTTTACACTGTGCAGCTGGTGCTTTATCAGTGTAGTGCTGTATTGTTGTACGTCTCCCAGTGAAAAATCTGGCTCTTTCAGTCTCAAAATTTCCGTACTGACGCTTTTAGTGAAGAAGCCCAACTAAAGCCGTTGTTATTAGTAACTAGTGAGCTGTGTCTCTGATTTGCATGCAGCATAAATTCACAGTAGTTTGGATGAGTATTGGATTGACTGATGACAGCGATGCCAATATGTGAGAAATGCTGCATGCCCAGAACAGACAAGTGCACTGTTTCTGTTGGGAATAAACTATTTTGTTCATTTCAGTCAGTACAGGCTGTAAAAGGGATAGCGGCATAGTGCCCTCCCTAATTGTCTCCTAGAGGGTGGCAAAATGTCAGTTACCATTGAAGTTCAGTGTTTGTGGTAGTCCATTTTTTATATGATGTGTATTTGCATGTACACTGTTATTCTGAATGTCATGGAGCAAAAAAGTCAAACTTTTTAGCACACTGGATAATGTTAGTTCAGTACACTTCGGTTTGTCTTTTTACCAGAAGTCTGACCTTCGTTGGTGTGAGCTGTGCCATTCATGTGTAGGTGTATATACTGGCATATGTTAAATTACTACAGTACAGGGTGGTCCGTAAAAAGACGTGACACTTTACTTTTGTCCATATCTTCGCCAATTATTGACCGATTTTCACAATTCTTTCATTGGTAGACTCTGCAGAAAATTTGCAATAATGTGATTATTATACATCCCACCACACTGTAAACGTGTCTCTACACTACCTTATCTACCTTGTGAAATATGAATGTATAACAATAATAACAAACATTTTGGTAAATAAACAGAAAAACTCTCCAAACCAACATTGTGGTTAATGCTGTGTATGACACTAAACTGCTTTGTGCAACACGGTTTTTTGTCATACAGATCATTCACCGCAATGTCGGTCTGATGTGTTTTTCTATTTACCTAAATGTTCCTTATTATCGTTAGTTATTTCTTACATTTACATTTCACACAATTATGGTGTGGTCGAATATATAACAACCGCATTATTGCAAATTGTCTGCAGAGTGTGCAGGTGAAAGAATTACGAAAATCGGTCAATATGGGCAAAAGTAAAGTGCCGCGTTTTTATGGACCACAGTGTATATAAATACAGGTTGCTGATTTATAGTTGTAACGTGTTCATATATCTGATGCTGTCAGTTTGTAAGTTTTTTTGACAAGGCGCAAGGCATTTCATCATCGGTAAGGCAGATTTTTTTTCAATTTTAGGCAAATAAAGATTATCACACAGAGCAGTAGTGGTTACAAAATTTTTCAAATTGGCGTTACAAGAGTAGGTTACCTAAGGCATTATGAAAAATTTAAGAAAACTATTTAACTTATGCCATATTTGTGTTCAAAGGTAGTACCACAATCACAATAATGGATGCATATAATTTTCTGCATGTTAAATAATTTGCACTATTGTATGGTTGTAAATGTACAAAACATCAGTTTATGCACTTGTTAACGGCAACATTAAAGAACTCGCACATCGAAAATAGCAAAAATAACAAAAGCTGATATTGCCCGCATCACACTGACTGTGTGTCACTGTCATTGTGCTGCTGAATAATATCGCCTGATATAGTTGCGTTATTATTACTGATAGAACTTTCTCATACTGATTATGTTTTGTAATTTTAGTATAATAACAGAACATAACTCTGGTCTATACAATACAATCATAAATTCGCACTCAAAAACTGACAGACAAACTGTGAGTTTAATCTAGCACATAAACCAAAAATAACTGAAATGTTTAAAAAAAATGAAATGAGAGATAGTGAGAATAGAAATACTGTTAAATGTAAAATTGGTCTACTACAATGGCGCCGGCTACTGTCTAATCTCTTCGTATACAATGCAGGCTGAGCTTATTTTTGTCTCATTTCGACGAAAAATTAAGTTCAGTTCCAAGTTACTGAGTGAACATGTTTTCCAGCTGACTGTCGTTTGCTTACGTTACGTTATGCGCAGGTGCGTGCACGTGACGGGTGGGTGGGTCCTGTTTTGTTTACATCCGATGTTTACGAAAGAACTTTAATCTTCAGGTTAGAATGAGGTACTTTCTTTTTCTTATCGCATTATATTTTGTGCAATGTGAATGATAAATCGTTTGAGCTTAAGTTGTAGCTTAACAAGCGGCAATGATATGCTTTGTTGTCTGTATGTTATTGTAGTAGCTACTAGCCAGTCTGCAGTGCGATATGACTGGGAGAGTGATTATCGTCACGGGAGGAAGCTCTGGCATTGGCTATGAGGTGTGCAAATACCTGGCTGAAGGCGGTAATGATGTTATTCTTGCTTGCCGAAACAAGGAAAAGGGCGACGAAGCCGTGCAAAGAATTAAACAGTTGTACCCAAACGCACTGATACAGTTTATCCAGGTTTCAGTCAATTATTTTTGTTTTTTTTTACAAACTGCGCTTAGTTCTGCAGTTGATGCAACTTATTATCGGTAAATCTTTATCGTACATTACAACATAATTTTTGTCTTTTTTACTTTTTTTGTTCTAGAACTTTCGCCTATCTTTTATTTCAATTTTCACTAAGTTTGACATGGGAGATGCAGTTTGTTGTAAATATCTGAAAATGCAGTTTTGATTTTTCAGTTAGGTGTAATACTCTGTTATCATTTCATATGTGTTGCAGAACGATTTGACAGACCCTTGCAGGGTTTGTGCATTAATACGATTTAGGCCTGTCACATCAAAGGTGCCATAGACGTTGAATGGAGTGGGGGTTGGGGAGGGAATATGTCTATCTTTAGTTGATTAGGGGTTTTGGGGAGCCTCATAAGCTCCCACAGTGGGGTCTGGGGCAGAGCTTTGAGCATAAAAGAATTTGGTGCATTTTAGTCTCACAAAACACTTATGTTAGAATGATAACTGATCTCTCCAAAGTCTTAAATGTTGCCCTTTTGAGAAATGTAATACACTTTGAGTGTAGTCCGCTCAACTCAACTCGGGTTTAATAAAAAACGATAGCTGATGGCTAAAAAATATACAAACATAAAAGTAGCAACTACACATAGCTAATAGAGCATACAAATACGAAATAGTCATGCATGGATGTAGTCACCTTTGGCCAATGGCTGCCAGCTAAACTGTAGGCACTGCCAGGTAGCTGGTGCCAGCAGAATGGAGATGGCAGCCAAGGAAGTCGGCACGAGTCCATGTAAACCAGAAGAGGAATTTTGTACTGAACTTGCTCTGAAATGATATGCTCTATGATGTGAAGATTGTCATTATGTTCTGTGTGCTTGCTGGCAGCTGGACCTGTCGTCACTGTCATCAGTGAGGGACTTTGCGAAGGAGTTTATGCGCAGGAAGAGAAAACTGAACGTTCTCATCAACAACGCAGCAATGATGCTGGCTGCCGGTGATCTGACTCCCAGGCACACCACCGATGCATTGGAGATCACCATGGCTACCAACCATTTTGGTAGGTCTGCTACTAATACCACTTAAGGCACATACAAGGCAACAGAATTGAATTGAACTGAAATTTTACTTCGCATACATTATATGGAAACCAACAAACTGCCAGTTCAGTTTATTTTTTACTCCTTGCATGTACGTTTTTAACGTAGTGAAGAGGAGTATATGAAGTCAGTGTAATATTGAGGTCCGACCGATCGACCCTTGGCAGTCGAATGGGCACATGACCGATGACGTCACATTACCCGAAAAGGTCAAGGTCGTGACCCCATTATCTTTGAGGCACGCTATCTCCATAACGGTGCCAGATAGATGCATATGTTAAGGTATAACAAGACAAACGGCAACTAGCATCATCGACCATTATTGGAAATTTTTTCCTCTCAGTTCCTAAAATCGAACAATACTTTGTGATCTTTGGGGAGACAATTTCCAATAACGATCTTGACGCCAGTCACTATTAGTATAATATTAAAAGCGTCTCAATTAGATTTTGGGTCTCTAATACAAGGCAAAAGGAACGAAAAATCTCTTAAAAGAATGCAAAAGAAAATGATGCACGCGAGGAGTACATTAGATTGGTCACAATTTAATAATATTTCTTGTTATTAGATTTGTCCTACTAGGGGCACGTTGCACCAACATTGTTCATGATCTTGGTTCAGCTGAACCAAGTTCACGCTGAATTACTTGCACCAAGTTGAACTCAGATCAGCTGATCTCGTTTAGTTGAACGACCATGGATATACCGTGGACGACGCTGATTGGTCAACCACGCTCAGCCTATGGGCCAACTACAGTGACGTCACAGTGACACGCAATGCTTACGAAACAGTCCAGTGCAGATTGGCCGTAATTTGTTCGAATTTTAAGTTTCCCTGAAGTTTTCACAATTTTCGCATCAACAGTTGCATTGATAAAGTTCCGAAGACACACATTTTGTGTTCCAATAGATATTCGTTAATTATACTACGTCCGTTGTCAAGATAATATGTTTACCGTAGGTACGGCATAGCAATGGCACATCGGTACTCTAGAATGCTGTTTGTTTATCCATTAATTAATTTCTCCAGCAAAAAGACCACAGAAAACAGATATAGTGCAAATGTAACATATCTAGATCACAAGTATAATTGAATTTAACGTCTTATAAATTTATACGAATGAGTTTGTTGCTGCGTTTAGGGTTCGATCGTATGTTTACTGTAGCAGCAAGACATCGCCACCAAAAAATGCGAGTTATTCATCTATTTGTTAATTTATCGAGCACAAAGAGAACATAAAACGAATATAGTAGAAATCTAACATATCCAGATCATCAGTATAATTGCATTAAAAGTCTTATAATTCGATACGAGGAAGTTTTTTGGACAGGATAAGATTTGAAGTGGACAATTTTTTGTAGCAATAGTATCACGGAAAATATTTATTGCCTAGTGCGCATGCACTAACCTCAATAACCTCGAGTTGAACCGAGATCAAAATTTGATCGACGGTCAGATGGCAGTTCAGAATTGAACGGAGGTCAACGCTTGAACTGCTTTGGTGTACCGCAATTTACGGCTGAACTAGGTTCAAATTCAGATTTGACCTGAGTTCAAAGTTGAATGACGTTGGTGCAATGTGCCCTAGGTCTGGTGTGCAAATGTTTTTCTGATGTCTGTAAGGTGTGTGGCTATAAGTAGCAGCTTGACTGTATATACATGACATTGTTTTTGATGTTACTGAGTTACTACACGTCAAAAAAGGTTAGGCTAGATTCTAATAGGAGAACTTTTTGGGGATCGCTGCAGCACTTTTTATCGGCTTTATCCTTTTCTTTTTATTAAGCCAGTGGAAGCAGCAAAACGTATTTAGTTGTAACCTCCTAGTAAAAAGTAAGATAAAAACGTTGTGAATTATTGTAAATCTTGCTTTTGCAGCCCTCGGTTATTTTTCCTTATGCTGCCATTGTTCCTATACTGCCAAAGTGCAAGCAGTGGACAAATATTCGAGTCATATGCATACTTATTGCAGGGTTCCTACAGGTCAGGGAAAACTGGAAAATGTCAGGGAATTTGTGTTGTTAGGGAAATGTCAGGGAAAAATATTATTTTTGAAAAGTCAGGAAAAGTTAGGGAACATGATCTTGGATTATGCAGACTGCAGACTGCAGATAACTGTGATTTTTTTGCATCTCCAAATATTGAAAAGCAGGCAGATTTGCGGCTTACATTGAACGTCCAAAAGCTAGACATTTTTGAGCTTCAGGGGGGCAGCCCCCCTGACGCCTCTATCGTTTGCTTATTGCTCTATTAATACCATTTCTTTACTTAATACCATTTATGACATTTGTGCATATAGCTGATGAGTGTCGCATTGTTTTGATAATGTCAGCAAAATTGTCATTCTGTGACTGGAAAAGTCAGGGAAAATCAGGGAAGTTTGCTACAGAAAACCTATAGGAACCCTGCTATTGGTAGTGTCAACTAATGTATAGACAATTTTTACACAAAGCAAAGCATGGGATTGTGTTACAGGGCCGTTTCTGTTGACAAATCTTCTAACTGATTACCTGGTACAAACAGCTGCTATAGCTGACGAGTGTCGCATTGTTAATGTCACGTGCGCTGCCCACGATCACCAAAGTCAAACCGGTCGATTCACTCGCAGTAAGTAAACCATTCTCTGAAATTCTGTTGCATTCACTTTGGCAGTATGTAAACAGAGAGATTGTACACTGTGTGTCAAAATTAGCTGCCTTCCTGCTTCAAACACACCTAATTCAGTTTGTAGTTTATGGATATCAACAAAATATCGTACACTGCACCGTTTCAACATTACTTACAGTCACACCCATTATGACATACACACTTTACCATGTGTGCTCGGTGTAAGTAACTAAGTAAGTAAGTAAGTAAGATTATTTAGAAGGCGCAATTTAACAATAGCCACAATGCACCATGCTCTCAACGCCCGAACAAAAATGTCTTTAACTGCCGTTTAAACTGTTCAGAGTTAATGTCAGTTTGTCTCAGATGAGCTGGCAGACTGTTCCACAGCCTCGGACCTGCAGCAGCAAAGCATCTGTCTCCATAGCTGCTGCAGTTCCTTCTGACAACACATGTCCTAGAGTTGGCAGAGCACAGCTGATGACGACCTTCGTCGGAGACCAGCTGACAGTCGGCGGCCAGGTAAGGTGGAGCCATACCGGACAGTGACAAGTAGACCAGAGTGGCTATCTTGAAGTCCACCCGACGCCGAACCGGAAGCCAGTGCAGCTCCTGTAGCACCGGCATTATGTGGTCATAGCGTCGAGCCCCCGACACCAAACGTGCAGTTGCATCCTGAACAGACTGCAGCCGGCTCATCAGACTGTCAGTGATGCCGTAGAACATCAACATCAGTGTAACGTCATTATGACGTCAGAGTTTGTTCACATTAGGGTTACATTCAATACGTTGTTATTGAAAAGGGATCAAGCAGAAGTGTACCAATTGAGGCCGAAGGTGGCCACTTTGAGCTCAAACTTTAAATGCTTGTTCAGAATGATGTCTCCATGACTGTTTCAAATTTGTTTAATGTCTAACAATTTTACACTAACTTATCTGTAGGGGAGCCGCTAATTTTGGGACGTGGTGTATGTAGTGTGTGAGCAGAGAAATTATTTACCAATACTATCACCACTGCTGCTGCTGCTAATACCACTACTGGACTTAATACAGACTTTAACTTCTTGTTTGATCGGTTATTTTTCAGCATTACTTTTTAAAAGTTAATAGCTTTAGCAGACAGTCTTTGTTACTCATCTAGCAGCAACAAAGCTCTGAGTGGTTTTGACAACTTTTGAGCTGTAACTTGACATTTGTATCAGGTTATAGGCAGAACGTTTATGTATAACTGCCAATAAACCATGGTCATGCTTTATTGGTCACTACTGTGGCTACCATGTGGAACTCTGACACATAATTTACAAAAGTTTGTAAGTTGAACGTACAAAAGATGTCGGAAAATGTTCGACTTTATGCTCTCATATGAAAACGAAAAAGTTATGAAAAACTTATGCTTAACTAAGCTGCTGACTTAGGTCTAATTTGGTAACTTATTTTTGGAAATTCTTGTGAAGTTTTATAAAATAGGACCCTCTTTATATTGCATGTTTTAAACATTTGCGGTGGTTTACAACACATGATGCTGCATTGTTATTATAACTGTTGCAGTTGCTGCTTTAAAATGCATTGCTTGCTATTTTGTGACCAGGTTTTGCCTATCTGGACACGGACAACCTCCAGCTGGAAAGCCCTGGAACATTCAGTGGACTGCAGGCGTACACAAACACTAAACTGTGCAACTTGCTTGTGACGTACCGACTTTCTGACAAACTACGAGGCCAGAAAGTCATGGTCAATGCTGTTGACCCTGGTAATTTAACTTTGTCAAAAACATTTTTGCAGTTAGAACACTAATTACAAAATTTTAATTACGATATTGTCAGTGTTTAGTTACAAGCACAAACTGTTATAGTTATTTTTTTTGTGCCCATGGTACTCGCAATTAAATTAAGTTAGATTATTCAGTAGAACTGGTAACGATCACAGAAAATGCCTTTTTGCAAGTTTTTTTAGTTAATGAGCTATAAGCTTTCATGTATGCACTGAGACATTATTATTGAGTGTTTTTTGAAAACCGTTTTGTGGACAAACTAAGATTAAGTTAAAACATTCCATGTTTTGAAGTTTGATGCATGATTTGCATTTTTCTGATTATTAATTTGAGTAATTGATTTCACTGCATACGCTTATTTGTAATATTTTTGATGCCTGTCTCATTACCATCTTGGACTATTTCTAGTGAAATCCATGAAAAAATTCATACATTAGTTTATAGTGAATAAGCTCAAAATATAAACAGAGGTATGATATATGTATTACCGATAGTTAAACAAAAAGCAGTGACAAAGTTAGTTTGGGTTATAAATTTGTCATCATGTAATCGAATTTGCTTATCCAGCCAAAGCTTCACTGAAGAGCTTAGAGGCATAGTAATCTTGTACAAAAAGTTGCAGACAGATTTGGCTGAAATTTTCAGGGAAGGTTAGACTTGGCCCAGCTTGGAGGTGGATAGATTTTGGTGGTGATCTATGTTTGGTTTCAGGGTACGATTGAAATATTCTTTACCTCAATGAGATAAGACAAACCTATGCCAAAATAGTGCTGCAATCTGGCGAACACAATGGAAACAATTGACAATGTTGCTGGTAGTTTGCCCTCTCCAAGAGCTCTTTTAGTTGAATGATGTGCAGGTTATGTGCCAATGACACAGTTGTATCGGAACATGAGTCACGTGAGACGCACGTTTAACATCGTCACTCAGCATTATCTGCTGAGATGTTTTCATCTCACACGAAGCGTTCGCCAGGCTGCACTGCAAATAGTCAACCTTGCTGTCAGCGAGAAATATGAAGGTTGTTTACTTGACATTAGTTCTAGTCTTATTTGCATTATTCCATGCAGCATATTGTCAATATGAAATGCATTGATTAGTTACCTACTCCCATGTTTCAGCTTAGCATATTGTTAATCAAAGGATTCATAGTTTTTTGCAGTTTTTTAGCACGTTGAAATGGTTGGTTGGCCAACTGGAAGGTGGCTGGTTTGTAAAAGTATCGTCACAACAGAAACACAAAATGCTGATTTTTCCTTTTATTTAAAAGTGCATAATTAAGTGCTTTATGGTCATATTTCAAGTTTTTAAATGGTAGTTGTTATAAATTAAATACTAGAAATTTGGGGCAAAGCCCAACGTGAGTCCACCCGGCGCCCTAAGTCCGATTGGGGGAAATTAGAGGGGGAGGCAAAATTTTCACGGCATCAAAGTCACGTGGCCCGAACTCAAATGCATACGCCGAACGCGCATTGTCGACTTAGGGTAGGTCAACATGAGCGCCTATAACTTTGTTCGTAGTGGATGGAATTTCACAAATTTTTTTTGTTCAACACCCAAAGGATCCTTCTCGTCAACGCCGTTTAGATTTTGTCGCTATCTTCATCGATTCCAGAGATATTTGCGCTCAAACTCAAAAGTTGTTGTAAATCCCACCGATTTTTGAACGTTTTTTGCCTTCCCAAATTTTAAGGGGGCGGTGCCCCCAAATTTCGTACTTGCGTTAGCACACCCAACCTAGAGCCGCGTCAAGTGCCAAAGTTTCGTCGGGCTACACCCCCTAACTCCCAAGTTATAAGAGCTCATTTATTGCAATTTAAGCGAATTTTTGACCCCCCTTTGAAAAAAATAGTAAGAGGGGCCCCAGTCCCCTGTGGGGGGTGCACTAGTAAGACTTAGTCGTTTTCTAGCGTGTGTAAAAATTTGGGGGCGCAGCACCCCTTAGGGGCCCTAATATAATCTTCTGAAATATTCGACTTAGGGTAGGTCAACATAAGCCCTTATAACTTGGTTCGTAGAAGACCGAAGTTTACACAATTTTTTTGTTCAACGCGGAATTAACTGTGTTTGATAACGCCGTTTACCGTTTGTTGATATCTCTATCCAGTTCAGAAATATTTGCGGTCAAACTCGAAAGTTGTCGTAAAACGTAATAAATTTTGGACGTTTTTTGCTATCCAAAATTTTAAGGGGGGTGGTGCCCCCAAATTTTGTACTTGCATTAACACCCCAACCTAGAGCCGCGTCAAGTGCCAAAGTTTCTTCGGGTTACGCCCCGTAACTCCCAAGTTATAAGAGCTCCTTTATTGCATTTTAAGCCAATTTTTGACCCCCTTTTGAAAAAAATAGTAAGGGGGGCCCCGTTTTCGGTGAGGGGTGCGCTAGTAAGAGTTGGTGATTCTCTAGCGCGTGTAAAAATTTGGGGGCGCAGCACCCCCTAAGGGCCGAAATATGGTCTTCCGAAAAATGCGCTTTTGGTGGGTACGATTTCACATCTAAATCTCCAAGGTTACTGGACCAAACTTCACCAGACTTGTTTCGCCTAACGCAGGAGGAATCGCGGTAGACGGAATAAAAATCCGATTTTGAATATATCCATCCGTTTCGGACATATTCGCCGCCAAACTTCGAAGTCGTCCAAAATCAGGCCAAATTTTGCATGTTTTTCGCCCCCGAAATTTTTTTGGGGTGTGCCCCCCAAAATTTTGGACCGGCATTATAAAATAGGGCCTAGTACTGACCATCATGCAAAATTTCACGCCGGTCGGCCCACGCATCTCGGAGATCTCGCGAGTGGAGAAAAAATAAATAAAAAAACATCTGCAGTAAAACATAAGTCCTTCCGAATAAATCAACTAGAAGTTGAACTCAGTTTATGAGTCAGTCGGTCATTGATTTAAAATGTACTGTATGTTGGGAACAATATTTTCCGAGTTAAATGGTTATCACAAGTGGTTATGTCTAGTTCAGTGATGTAGTTCATGAGACCAAAGTTTTGGTCTTGAGACATTTCGTGGACAATAAATGAAGTCTTGTTCTTGAGCAAATAACTTTTGGTCTTGCCATCTCAGTAATTTCAAGACTTTCTGCTAGCAACTTTTAGAGCAATTAACTAGTTATCGAGTCTGATTATAATCGTGTTACTATATGGTTACCGTCCACTGTTATTAAGTAGCATGCACTCGCTGCACACATTGTTTTGACGAAAAGTGTTAATCATTGATGAGTGGCATAATTGATATGTTAAAACACTGGATGCTGCATGATAAGTTTTGTTCTTGGTTCTTGAAGATGTAAGTCCTGGTCTTAGTTTTGAGTTGGGCCAAGTCGCTGACGTAGTTGTATCGGACTGTATGTACTCTGTACGTTTTAGCAGTAGCTCTAGCTTGATGGACTAGTTGTGTACACAGGTGAAACTGGCAAGTTCTATCGTGATGGTTCAGAAGCGCGCTCGTCTGCCGAATCATATGACCATGACCTGCGAGACCGCGTGTGGAAAACCAGCTGTAGGCTGGTGCACTGCCACTCCGGCGACGTCAACGACTCACTTGATGACGTCAGCCTTGGCTCGTGAATCCCAGCAACTGATTCAGTTCAACGGCTTCCATAAGTTATAACTTTGTCGACTTACTTGACTGTCTCATCAGTCCAGCACTTACCGTGATAATGCTCACTCTGGTGCTTGAAGTAAATGAGGACCAAAGTTACTCGGCAAAAAGCGGAATCATTTACTTGTATTTGCAATGTAGCAGCATAATACTGATGCTTTGATCACAATTATTTCTAAAATGCATGTTTTGGCTGAAGGCTCCACTCCCTAATCTCTTCTTTCCTTAAGGGTTACGGACCCCATCTAATGCAGTTTGGTATTTGATGCCACAAGTTTGCCCGTCAAATGGCATCTATATCCATCGAACAGTTTAAACATGGTGCGTGAATGTAACAGATGACAAAGAGGCAACAGGCAGACTACACTGTGTAGAAATGTGGTGTTGCTTGCACTGAAAGAACGATTCCACCAAAAATAAATGCCCGATTGTGACAACTTCATGTTTGCGTACTTTTTTGTACCAAAACTTGCATTTGATGTGACGTCGTTGATGTAATCAAGTTTGCCGATTTTTTATAATCTGTCTTATTGTTTCAGAACTACAAACTTCAAAATTGTGGCATTTCCTATGGTCAGCGTTTATTGCTCGGACAACAGTGCCACTGTTGCACTGTGATTTCAGCTTAGCTATGCAGTGACGTGATCTGTTGATGAATGACGGTGAATATGAATATTTAGCACAGTGATTGGCTGGTGAAGAAATTCTTTTATTGTTTCAGATATTTATTTTTATTTTATAAAGCTACTTTTTGCATCTACTTATTTAGCTTTTGTTATTCGTTGGGCACAAATTCCAGAAAAGTACTTTTTACAGATTTGTGCTTGTCCTGTTTTTTTAATCATTGTCATTTGTAGATGTGCATTTGCCAAGTTGTGCGTATTTTCAAGTTAGATTACTAATGTATCGTGGCAGAGCATTTGACAGTAAAATACCATACAGTGTATATGCATACAATGTATTTATCATTTATTCCGTACTGTATTGTTGAGGTGGTTTTAAGTTTTTATACATAATATTCATTTTTATGATTATTATTAGAGTAATGACCAGAGTGCTTGCGCTTATTTGCTGTATTGTATAATGTATTATATACCTGATGGCATTTTTATCATTCTCTTTCTTAGTTGTTGCATTCCAGTCAGCAGCTTGTCATATGAGGGGCGTTCAAAAAAAGTTTTCAAGTCGATATGTTAGACTGAAGAACTTTTCAACATCTGTACACCAATAAAACCCACATTTCTCCGGAACTCATGTCAGCTTAAAGCGGATATGACGTCATTGTAACTTATGCCGTCATAAGGCGTTTTATATCAGTTCCTTCAGCCTGGTTTCTACCATAGACTTGAGTCATTTATTGTTTGGATAGTGGACACCACAGAGAAAATTTTTCAAATTTAGAAAAAGGTAATAGTTACTGTTGGGCTGCAGTGCCAGGCACTGCTGATTTAGAAAAGATGTTCAGGGCTCGCTCCCAGGCCCCCACACATCAGGGCTCCCCAGGTTGTACATTGTAGAAATTGTTTAACCTTTCACAAAGATGACAGATATCACTCATGGTTAATTTTTCAATAAAATTTTACAGAAACGTTAAATCTTGACGTGACGTGATAATTAACAGAAAGTGTTCTTATTAATGGCCAGCGCAGATTTCGGTTACTGTGTATTCATATTGCAAATAAGAAATTCATGAACGTATTTGTCACGGCTTTCGCAAAATCACATATCCCAGGGTCTCACTTTTGTAAATCCGGCTGCAGACTGGAGAATTGTCGTATATTTGTGCTGCTTGCATTAGCACTCCAAATCGTATCTGTTTAACACTTTATGACGTCAGAAATTTTAATGACATCACATCCGCTTTAACCTCATACGAGTATGGGAGAAGTATAACTTTAACTGGTGTATATATTTTAAAAAAGTTTGTTAGTCTAATATACGTGGGCCTATCGAGTTGTAAACTTTGTCTACTTCTCCTCGTACGTATAGTTTTTCATGGCTGGCACAGATTTTGGCTATTGAATATTCATAATTGCAAATGAGAAATTTACGGACGTACTTGTTAGGGCTCTCATAAAATCACATGTTCCAGGGCCTCTTGTTGGAAAATCTGATGGTAGACTAAAGAAATATCATGCAACAGGGAGTCCATTTTTACGCTGATTCCGCTGCCACTCCAAATTGTTTCTGTTTAACGCTTTATGACGTCATACATTACAGTGATGTCATATCCGCTTTAGGCTCGTATGTGTTTAGGAGAAACATGCGTTTTATTGGTGTATAAATTTTGAATAGTATTTCAGTCTAACATATTGACTTGCAAAATTTTTTGAATGCCCCTCGTATTGTGTAATAGTACTTTGTGCAGCTAGTGCTTGTAAGCTTGATAATGCTGGTATGGAAGGAAACGTTTGCATGTGTAGATTGTAGATAATAAAAGTTTGCAATTCTTGATTATTTCACTTGAAAAACTCATGCACTTTGAACAGTACATCTTTTAACTTTCTGTTGGAGGACTGGGTCTTGCAAATGGTATGGAGAATTTTTTCTGCAGAATAATTTTATCCACCTATTATTCTCTACATAGACAAGAAATTGTATGCATAATTAAGTAATTAATTTTATCCGTATATTGCAAACACCCAAGGTCATCTGAGCAGAGGCAAGCTATCAAACGCATTTTGGTACATTTCGCGGTGTAAGAAGTACACAACTTGCCAACTTAGTAGGACTGAACTCCCTAAACCCCTTTATTTATACCCGCAGGTTTTCTGTGGAAGTCAAGCCAGTCATTTCAGTGAGTCCTGTTTGCCTTACATTAGTCAAGGGTAATTCACGATTCATGCAAATGATTGCTTTGCATGCATTAGCACAGGATTTGTAGCAATTTTTATACTTCTGTGTGCCTTAGTGAAGCCAGTTTCCGTTTTTGCATCCAAGTTGTGTTGCTGTTATTGTTGCAACTTAGTTTCATAGTTTCGTTTTTGCTTTTTGTGTAGTTGCGTCACGTTAAATGACAATGAATGTGTATAGAGATTACAGTAGCCTTAGTTGTAAAACGAAAAGCATTTTTATAGTTTTAGTAGTAGTAGTAGTAGAAGCAATAGTAGCATTAGTACAGGGTGGGCCAAATAAACGTGGCACTTTACTTTTGTCCATATCTTCGACAATTATTGATCGATTTTCAAAATTCTTTCACTGTCACACTCTGCAGACAATTTGCAATAACGTGATTATTACATATCCCACCACACTGTAAATGCATTTCTACACTACCTTGTGAAATACCAATGAAATTTGCATTGATAACAATAATAACAAACAAACATTATGGTAAAATTGAAAAAAAACACTTCAGACCAACATTACAGTGAATGGTCTGTATGACACTAAACTGTGTGGGTCTAACACAGTCTAGTGTCATACAGATCTTTCATCGCAATGTTGGTCTGAAGTATTTTTATTTACTTAATTTTAGATTATTATCGTTAGTTACCTCCGCTACGAAGGTTATGTTTTTGCCAGAGTTTGTCCGTCTGTCTATCTGTCTGAGTGTTAGCAAGATAACTCAAAAAGTTATGGAAGGATCTTTCTGAAATTTTTAGGGAATGTCGGGAATGGCAAAACCTACAAGTGATTTAATTTTGGGGGTGGTCCGGAATGAATCCTGGATTCTGGATCACTTTGAAATTTTCGTTAACATTGCTTTCAATGGGGCATAAGGGAAACCGCTGCCAAACCGAATATGGTGCTGCTACCTGGCGAACAACATGGCGTTGGCGGAGGTCTGCGGTCTCAGACTGCTTTTCTAGTTATTTATTTTTATATTTTGAATATATATTTTTTAAAACTAGAAAAAAAAATTTCACACCTAGCATGAGGCCCCTGAGCATACGTGAGCTTCCCCCGGCCGGGGGCCCTTCCGCCGTTTCTGCATGCTGTACAAAAATGGTCATCATTCATTGGCAAACGGTGTTTTGCTCGAATTATCTTGCCACAAAATGACGTCAGACGCATATCAGATTTGACCTAGAAAACCTATAGATCAGAATCATTAAGATGGCTACGTGCGAAAGATTAAAAATTAACGCAGCGTTCATTGTTATGCTGAGCACTCCGCCCTCAACAGTATAGTCTGCGCCTTTCACTCACGGCGACCACGAACATATTCCCACCCCCGCCCCACGGATATAAATCGCAACACTACAGGCATGAAAGAAGGGTAGGAATCGTCGCACTACGGCGCGGACGTGTGCCTGTTTACGCTTGAGCTTTCGCTGATACTTATTGCACCTATCCACGGCGGATCGAACAAAAAGCCCAGCTGTTGCTAGGGTGGGGCCGACCATACTAGTTGTCACTGACCTTGAAGGTCATTCAAGGTCGATGATTTTTATTTTGTCTGAAACGGCGTATGCCACTTTCTATGAGTGATTAATAGTAACCTTGGCCGTATCTCTCGCCGTTTCCGAGATATGGCCACTTACAGCTTAAAACATTCCATTCCATAGTGCGTTATGACCCTTCAAGTTCATCCAAGGTTAATGATTTATATCTCATTTAAAAGCCAGAATGTGAGTTTCTATTAGTGATCAATAGCAACCTAGGCTCTATTTCGCACCGTTTAGCCACAGTACATCCGTGACGGACGACGAACGGACAGACGGACGACAATTAAGACAAAGTGTCGACCTTAAAGCTTACAGCTTAACGGTCGGCCCAAAAATGGTTCCATAGTAACGCGCGGATGAAACATGCATAATCAGCTGCATAGATATCCTAAAAGTGCATATGAATGTCACTCTTATTTGCAAAACAACAAATAGGAAAAAAAACTATTTTTGTTATACCCGGTACATAACAAGCATGCACCCATTTTTGGCTTTTCTTCATTCTTATTAGTCATTATTCAAAAAAACAACACGATGTACAACAACAGTTGAATAAAAAAAAGTTCAAAAGCTAAAAAATATTTTAAAAAACAGTCGTCGATGCAAAACGATAAATATATCGTTACGGTTCACAGTAGGCCTTACCGCGCGTTTCACACTAGCGCCAACTTTTAACTACGGGTATTTTATGTCAAGATGCCTGCGCATGTGTTCACTAGCAGGACAAAATTCTTAATCAGAGCATGGGAGATACTCCAACATTTTCACTGCATCAGTATCTAAGCTATGCTAGTAAGTCAACAACTCCGACGGTCTGGTCATATCTTGACGCACGCAGGACTAGGGATTTCTGGTCTTCCTCGGTGTAGGAATTCAAGAATTGACAGTTGCTTACCTTTCCAGTGGGTGTCAACAAAAACGATTGAATTTCAAGGACCAGTTAAGGTAGACGTTGGTTCACTGCTGTCTTGACGTCGAAACCTGAGAAACGCTTGCACTAGGCCGCTCATTCTGGCGCAGTTTAACAAAAGCATGAGCTTGACTTTGTCGAGTTGGTGAGGTTATGGTTAAACGTCGCAAAAAACCCCACTGGTGGTCACCAATGAAACATCTTCATACATCTGTCATATGTGTGTGCGTGTTTGCTGCGCTAAAATTTGACTCATTACTACAGCGTAGTAATTAACCTTAAGAACAAAGTAAAATAAATCGTTCACAAACACTCGAGAGCAAAAGTAAAGATATGTAATTTGAAACAGTTTATTTTAAAGCATATTGATCTGCATTTTTAAAGTTAATAAATGAGCCTAATTGTGCTTTGTTCTTTTTCCGGAACAACTCATCCTTCCTCCCGGAACAACTCATCCAGAGCTCCGGGCATATCGTCCTTTGATGTACGAAAAAGAGATTTTTTAGGCCCAACGTACAGCCGCTTAATAATGTACATCACCGATAATCGCTCAGATAGTTTTAATATCAAATAATCCAGTACATTGTTAGACGAAGTGAGCTTCTCTGCGTCGGCGATTAAGTCCAGTACATCAATCAATGTTGAGATGTCAGGCATTCGCTCAGCAGAAGAAAGAACATTCATCTGACATCGAGTCAGCAGATACAATGACATCGTCAGTTCACTTATGTTCAAAAATTTGTTTAACTTCAACTTTGGCTGTATTGCGGTTTTGTTCACAAGAACCGTCATTCCAACAAGTGAGACGACGTCGTCATCCATCAACTGGACGAAGTCGCGGTAAAAGAAACACAAACGTGCGACTGGACAAACGTGTCCATTAATCATTTCATATACAGCACGTTGACACAGTTCCGTGCATCTCTCATAAAGTTTACATCTGTACAGCCGCAGTGCCGTGAAGACACTTGACTTGACTGCAGCAACAAACTGAGAATCAACGTCTTGCGGAAACACTGACTGACGATACCTTATCATCTGCTGAATTGGCATGTGTGTCAACCACTGAACAAGTCGCTGTCTGTTGCAGGAGTGCGAACTAATTACCACAGAACTGCTTAACTGGTCAAAATTGTTTGAAAACATTAAGAGCATCAAGTCAGTAACAAAGAGACCCGGAGCTAACGCAATTCTGGTGAGCAACAGATTCAGCTCTTCGTTAAGACGAAACTGTACTTTCTGCAGAGCATGTTGTATTTTTGTTTTTGGTGGCAGACAACACTGTGCAACAAGGAGGTGTCTGATGTTAAAATAATGAGCAAACAACACTGCTGTAAAGACACTGACATGTTGTGCATGTTGTCCATGTTCCAGCGCAGTTGTTCGTACGTACTGATATAACACAGCTAAACCTAACACAGTATCAATGTTGTCATCAATCTTTGGTAAAAATTCTCCATTTACAACACGCGAACTGCGCAGCATACATGTATAAGTCCGGAATTTAGTTGCCAGTGTACAGTGATCTGTTGCTTTCTGATATTGTCCTGTAATGTAGCATAATACTGCCATGTAGACATTTGTCAGATCGTTGCTGCAGTCGCTGTCGGAGTCAGTAGATCTCATCGCTCGGACGAAATATTCCTTGGCGAAATGAACATGTATCATCAGATGATTTTTAGGGTGTTTGTCAGCGACGATTTTCATTTGATTCAGCTAAAGACAAAAAATGAAGTCGAGATTTTTTGCTTATCGTTGTCGAAAGAAGCGTTTCAAAGAACTGTTTTTGCCTGGCTAATTCATCGGGTGATATCAAGTCAACTGTTTTTAAAATTAAGCTTACCCAACTGTCCCACCAAATAGTAGAATTAATAGCACTTTTTTCTGCGAGTTGCTTCACTTCGTGCATGAATAGTAATAACAGGCGTGAGCCTATGTTAAAATGGCGCATCGACTTCCAACAACGAAACTTAGGGAAGGATATTCCCGTCGACACTGATAATATTCGCTCCATGGACCGCTTTCCAAAGGTATAGCTTTTCCATCTCAGAATCGCAATTGCAGCGTCGTGTACGATTGTTAGCATATCGTTGCACAGAATTGGCAGATTGGCTGGACATAGCTCGGCGCATTTACGCATGTAATTATCAACAAACCACCCAGCCAAATAGTCTACTGTTATTGTCTTGATCGTAGCTGTAACTGTGCCGAGTGACAGTGTATCGACATAGTCCACGAAAAGAACATTCTTAATGAAATAATGTTGGCCACGCATTTTTACTACCCACTCTTTCAGAAAATGTAAACACTGCGCAAATAACCCTATAAGATTAGAACTGTCAGTCCACCAATGCGACGGCTTCAGTTCGCAAGCCCAGAGCATCATCGTTTTGATGTGATAGTTGCTCGTTGCGCTTTTACCGGTGTCCGAGTTGTCAGCACCGTTAACTAGTCGCTCAGTTTTCATAAAAATTCGCAGCATATGATAGATAATCTGCTGTGTTGGCGTCCAGTTGTTTAGCAGCACAATTTCTGCTCTGGAAAACGACAATCTCCACTGGTGCTTGCTCATTCATTCGTTTTGTTTGCAGAGGTTATGAGATACGCCAACCACATCACATCCTTTTCTGACAACACGCTCAACAGTTTCTGAACCTGGCCAGCCATAGTTTCTCTGTCGTGTTGGCCAATGGTTGGCTTGTGGTGGCCACGCCAAACATCGGACACACGGCACTGTATCCGCAGGTACATACACTAACTGGTTGACCCCCCGTCGTGCGGTTAATTTTTGGGCAGTCATACAGGCTGATGGCCCGTGCTTTTCGCTATATTCACGAATACCAGCTCGTGACTCAAAACAGTGTTTGGTCTGTTTATGTACGGTTCTACTGCATATTTGTAACCAGTCTTTGTTTTTGAAATAATGTAAATCATTATCAAACGTAGGTAAACATAGCCTTGTACGTGACTGTCGACAATCTCGAAGACTTTGACGCGGCTGTCAAAGTCTGGTGGCAGCTGTGTTGGCGGCTGGTGACCTGCCGGTATCGCAAGTTCACAGCTGTAATGATATATAATATCAATATCACCGACGCACTTCAACATCGGGTCGATATAAAACTCAGCCGTGCTACCAGTAACGACTGGCAACACTCTGCATTTTATACCATCAACTGGATGGCTGGCTGTATACGAAAGTTCATGAAAGAATGTCAGAAGGCAGTGTTTGCGTTCCGGAAGCTGTTTGTAAGATTTGTGTAGAAACTCTGAAACTTTACTCGCCAGGTTCATCTCCTTGTCAATACAATACAATACAGTACAATGGAAAATTTGCACTCAAAAACTGACAAACACACTGTCAGTTTAATCTAGCACATAAACTAAAAAGAACTGAAATGTTTAAAAGAAAAATGAAATGAGAGATACTGAGAATAGAAATAGTC
>Ga0209367_1001617_pt1 | contig 28162 bp, 11 predicted proteins | sample WorMetLIZISLAND2_FD_187412 | JGI IMG/M metagenome (GOLD analysis project Ga0209367, IMG submission 187412) | Marine gutless worms symbiont microbial communities from Max Planck institute for Marine Microbiology, Germany - Olavius geniculatus... ...
GCCCATAGAGGCCCATGTAACTAGTCACAAATTTTGGTTGGCCTTTCATTAGCACAACTGATATAATTAACAGTTATATTTTAAAATTTTTCTGATACCATTAGATATTGGCATTGTGTCATATTTTGGCTAAAATGCTTGATTTGCGGCTACCACAGATTAGGCTATAGTATATTCACAGACCCAAATGAAAAATTCATAAACGTAGATGTCAGGGCTTTCGTAAAATCAGATGCCAAGGAGCCACACTTTGGTAAATCCAGCTAAGGATTGAAAAAGTTTCATGCAACAATCAGCCTGATTCAAATGCTGCTTGTGTTAGCACACCAAATCGTTTCAGCTTAATGCCCCATGACGTCAGAAATTACAATGACGTCACTTCTGCAATCTGCTCACACAAATATGCAAGGTAGGTACTTTTTACTGATATATGGACAATAAAAAATTTTTTGTCCAATATATTGAGGCTCAAAACTTTTTGAATGCCCCTCGTGTTTGCATGAAGTCATAATTGACTCAAATGCTCTTATTTGTGGCAAGCGCAGATGTAGGCTATTGTATATTCACATATGCAATTGAGAAATTCACAAACGTATTTGTTGGGGCTTTCACAGTATCAGATGCCATGGGGCTCCACTTTGGTAAACCTAGCTACAGACTGGAAAATTGCCATGCGACAGTAAGTCTGATTCTATGCTGTTTGCATTAGCATTCGAAATCAAGCTATATGACATCATAAATTACCACAACGTTATATCCGCAACCGACTCATTAGAGTTTGTAAAGGATGTACGTTTCACTGATGTATAGATTGTAGAAAATATTATTGTTTAATAAGTCGAGGCCAGAAACTTTTGGGATGACCGTCGTAAGGAAGAAGTTGTTAGATTTTGGTGGTGATTTGAATTCATTAGTGGGTTTTGGATCATTATCAGTGATTTTTTGCTATTAGGTGATAGCAGCTGCATCGTCATTTGTATTCACCAGGTGGCTGCACCGTTCTCGGTGGATGTTTAAGATTTCTGTTCACTTCTAGTTTAATGCCGTAACAGTAGCAAGGTTTTGTAATTCGCGCCATGGCAAAGACAGTAGGTGAGGTTTATTCTAAGTGATTGCAATCCTGGGATTAAATTCTCAATCCTGGGATCTGAGATTGAGAAATTTGTAATCCCGGGATTCTGTTTCAGGATTAGGCTTACAGATTGGTTGTTATTTTGGTATCCTTAATTGACTTTATGCATACGATGTAGTATAAGCCTCTACGGAAGGTATATTCGAACTGTAGAGAGTGATGGTGACTGTCAAAATACAAATTAAAGTGCACAGCGTAGAGTAGTACTCTAGCGCATATAAAATATTTTATTCATTACCAGACTAAAATTCTTTTTTTTATCATTTAACATGCGAAAAATTATAATTTTGACTAATTTTTGTAATCCTGAAATCCCGGGATTGGGACTCGCCAATCCCGGGATTTGGGATTGGTGAAAACAGTCAGGATTCGGGATCCCGGGATTGCAATCCCTAGTTTGTTCGCATGATATCATTTCTGTTGTCAGTCATACATGTATTTCGAACCGCCTGTGTCCAATTTGCTGGCAGTGTGAGCAGTTGCCATAGTATACAGCCATCATAGAATGCATGTTTTGTATTGATGGTGTCATTTGAGTGGCGGTTGGTTATCACCATATTGTAACTCAGTGCTTGTATTCATATCACTAAAACTACTCAATGTATCTGTGACTTATATGTAAGCACTGTGCTAGTTCTGGTGATGGCCATTGTTTTACAGTCAGTATTTTCGATTTTTTTCTGGAATGGCTTCTAATGAATTTTGCTTGTGTATAGTAACATGCATCCCGATTATGGCCACAAAGGTAGTTTCAAAGATTTTGACTTTGTTATTTTGCATTTTCGTCATTTTCGAAATTGTTGTTGTCGAGTGCCTACCCACGCAGATAAGTGCTTGCATGCCAACTTTTTTGGTGCATGATAATACAGATGTTGTATGAGGTATTTAACCAGCAGGTAGTGTTGAACCTGGGTCTTGTGATTTGGCTGCGTATGGTTGTGATGCAGTTTTAAGTTCCAAGTGATGATACGTTACTGGTTGATTTTCATTATATTTTTTGCATGCACCATATTATGCGAGCTGCATAGCTCCTTTCGATGTATCTGAAGAAATTGTGCTGTGCAGTTATAGCTAATTTGTTGCAGTAATAGTTGCACGCTCTTGTAATACATGCTGCAGCTAAAGTTAAATGAATTTACTGCATGTGAATGTTGCCATTTCCAATAGCAGCATTGAGTTGTAATGAAAATATTGACGTCTAAACAGCCAGTTCTTTGCAATCAGTGCTGCTGTGTTGCAAATTACTGCTCAGATGCTGGTATGACATTTGAAAGCCGCCTGTGCATACTGCATACGCATTAATATTAGGTAAAGCCCACTACTATTGCCGATAACTGTCGGCAGCTTTGGTTTATATGTTAGCAGTCATATTTGTAGCCATGTTTATTTTTCTGTGTTTTGAAGTTGGATGTGCTGTGGTATGGCATCTGGTCGATAACACATCCTGATATGAGTGATACCCGTAAATTCAGTTTTTGGAGACATGGCATTTGGGCTTCACCTGGAACATGCTACTGTTAGCATCAGCCATCTTTAGGCAAACATATTCCGGAATTTTGTTGTTTTGGAAGAATTGTATGCCGCATTTTACAAGCCGCGGCTTAGCAACACAACAATTGGCCAGTTTTTTGTGCATTTCTAAAATATTCAGTGTAGAGGATAACCACTTTGACAATCATGTGAAAACACTGATATTTTCGGGAATTCGACTGCTTACAGGAAATTGTTGATGAAAAAATACACGTGTTTCATAGCGTGGTATCAGCACTATCATTTAGTTGGAGCATTTTATTAGTGCATTGCATTGTATTATGGTAATTACTGACATTTGTTATTATTAGGGCCCACAGTTTTCTGCTCTTGGTAAGAATGATGTAGGTACTGGTAAAAATCCCTATTGACTCGTGTATAAAGTCATGTGTAGCATTTAAGGTTTTTTAGCATGCTGGCTGTAATTGTGCATTTTTTGTCAAGCCCTGGCTCAGTGCAGATACATTTCCGTAGAGCATTGATATCTGACAGTCGACGGGGAAACACACTGTGATAGCTGCTCTGTTGTTCTGCGATTGGCTACATGAAAAACGTCTCCGGCCAATGGCGTCGTTTTCGGACTGTACATAGCGATCTGATTGGTGCTTAGTTGCATAGAACAGTTATCAGTGACGATGACGAGATGATGTTGAATTTGATGATTAGTTAATACTTGCTATGGTGACATTATTGGACGAGTGGCCTTCATTATTATGCATATAGTTCATGATATGTTTGCGTGTGTAAAGTAACTCGATGCTTGTTTGATGCTTGCTGGATTGCTTCTATGCATGGATTGTGTTTTTGATCATGTTCACTTGACATATATTCAAAGCTGGCACGTACTGAATCTAGGGATGTACCATATATTTCGATTTTCAGAATTCAGCCATGGACAAATATTTGCATCCTTGGATTTGGTCAGGTCTGGGCTGGGTCCACTAAACTCACTAAAAAATTAAACTATGACTTAATTTCAACTAGAAAGATTTAAATAAGCTATTAGTTGGCTGCTGTTTTGGCAGTGTGGTTAACTGAACTAATAATTTTAAATTATACTTTATCCAACTAATTTGCAACTATTTCTAGCTAAACCAGAGCCATATTAGAAAAATATGGCGCTAGGGTAAACTGAAATAAACTGCTGTATTTTAATTAAACTGTTTGTTATTTTATTGAAAGTAAAATAAATTGATTAAAACTAGTTAATAACTTTTTATTTAACTTTTGACTTTCAGGGGTTATATTTGAAAAAAATTGCTGTTATCACTGGTTTTCAAGAATATTACATATGTAGTCCATTGGTCTGAATGTGCATTAACAAGAAGCTATGAATGAACAATTTATGGTCGTGTAAAGTTCTGATTATATTCGTTGTGCCCACCATTGTTAAGACTGGCAAACCTGTCAGCAAGCCAAGACTAATTTTGTTACATTTGACTGTGAATTTAGTGCACTGTAACTTTGTTGATATCTGGCCAAAAATTTGTTGGAACTGGATTGGCCAGAAATAGCCAGTGGCAGGCTTGCTGGGGCTAAGCTTTGGTACATCCCTAGTTAGTGCTGTACTGTATCAACATTTGCGGCAAATTATCGTCCGTAGTGTTTTGTTCGTACCACAGCATTTTGTGAGTATGTATTGCAAGTGTCCTCGTTGGTCCTTGCTTTTTCCTTGTGCAAATAGTGCTTATGAGTTAGCAAGCTTTCGTTTGGAGTGCGATTTTGGTTTTTCAGTTAGGCGGCAAATTTGATAGGATTCTCGATTAACTGGAATTTCTAGAGCGTCACCACAGAGCGTCTCCACACAGGAACTGCCTGAATTACCCGATCAGTTTATTGCAGGTTAAAGTGGCTCGGGTTAAGGTCTTTGTTGATGCTCATTTGCTACGGTGTGCTATTTGAGTTCATTGGACAGCTCACTATCTCGTTATCTATTTGCTATATAATGTATTCTGTTACATAATCTGTATTGAAATATGTGATTTATGAAATGTGTTGTTCATGAATTATTATTACAAATTTTTGATTGATGAAATTGCAACTGGACGGCACTGTCGTTTGTGCCACGTATTTGTATTCAGTCCGCTTTAAGTTTATTTCATGCTGACTAATTGCTGCATTTGATATAAATGCTGACGCTTTACTTACTGCTGTTAGTGGGTTACTTTGTTTGTTAGTAATGTGTAGTTGTGTTGTATGCATACTGCATACATGCATTAATATGCCATACATGAATTATTATTATATAAGGTCTCGGATGTATTGCAGGATGAAATCTGCTTACCACCGAATTGAACCGTTACTGCACAAGTGGTAACGAAGCCATATATCAACTTTTCCTGTCAGTTTATTGCAGAATTTGTTTGCTACACTTTTTTTCGCTGCCTAATAGATTGATGCATGTCTTGCTGCCAAGGCTAAAAAAAGTATTATTAGTATTCGCAATATTCAACGTATTTCGTTCAAGGCAGCGGTGTTTGTAATTATTAGAAAAGAATTGGAAGTGGTTTGTTGTATTTGGCCTGTGTATATTTTTCGAGAATGCTGCAAGCATGAAGCATAAGTGATTTGTTTTTGTTGAAACAGTTTTCTTGGCTGAAGTTTACAGCCAATAATTTTAGCTGTTGTCCTGCGTAGGCCAATGTGCCAGATTTTACTGCATGATATGTGTCACGGTTTGAACCAGCCGCATTAATGCATTTTATTTTGTGCGGTGATATAACGCCAATATCTATCTGTTTACAGTCAGTGGTTGTGGGTTACAACCAGAGTTGCTGTCTCAGTTTTGTTTTTGTTACGTTAACGTTTTTGTGTTGGGCAAATTAGGAATGATTTGAGTGAACAATTTGTTACGTTTAGTGGCTTCGTGGTCTGAAAAGGTTGGTGCAGGAAGTTGCATATTTCTAAAAGACAGCTGAAAATTTCTGACATTATGGTTGCTCTCAATTTCAGTTTTGTTCCCCTGCTCCAAAAATTTTTCAGCATGGAGATTTCCAGCTCTCAGTTATACATTTTTTTGAAGAATGTTTCGAACAGGCTGTAATTTAGGGGTTCTGCTGTTCTCTGCTCATCTCTTTCTTTGACACAGTACCACCCAGTAAGTGAATTTGAGCTCCAAAATATGAAGTCTAAGTAGTCTTCAAACTTGGGTCGTGCTATTATATTTCGCTAGCAGTTGCACGAAAATCGTTTTTTGAATGATGTTGTCTCAACGGATTTTACTTACACTCTGTTTAAACGCGATACTTGGATTGACACTTGACATATTGTTCTTAAATAGTATGATTTCACACTTAGTTTTCTTGCCTTTTTGGTTATTTGTAGGCTTTCTCCGTCATTTAGACTTTATGGTTCATTGGCAGTGAGTGATCTACGTTGCTTTGTAATATTGTTTTGTTTTTGCTGGAATGTGAATACGCATGTGAATTTGTTTTGTCTGATGACTCAAAGATGTTATATCTTTATTATTCTGTCTATGATCAGTTTTTAGGTGATGGTGGCGTTAACTGAATTAAACATGTTGATGTATGAGCTGATTTATTTCTTTTTCTTTGCTTTTAATTCGTTATCAGCATGCATCAGTATTGTCTTCGGTTTGTAATGATACAGGTATACACAGTAAGAATGGGTCATTGGACAACATTAAGTTTAAAATTAACTAACATCATACTTTGAAGGAAAATAAAATTTGATCATATTCGTCTTGTTTAACCAGTGATATTCACGTATAAAGTAGTCAGAAATCTTATTCCAATAACGGTGAATAAGGGTCTTCTTTGGTGAACAGTGGATGGCGTCGGTGATCAGAGGTAGTGTGGATGGTGTTTTATAGGGCGTTTACACGATCCAGCAAACGTCCAGCTCTATTATAACATATGGCAGCAAACGTCCAGCATCAGCACGTGTATTTTGAATACATTTGCTCGAAGTTTGCTGGATCGTGTAAACACCCCATTAGTCATATGTCCATGGGCCACCAAGTTACACAGGCTTATGTCAAAAAATCAGAATATAAAAAGTAACAAGGAGCCTAGCCGTAGCTAGGATAGCCGACCGTATGAATTATTATATTTTCAAGGTCATCTAAAGTCTGATTGCCATTTCGTCTGTCTGTCGTCGGTCACGGACGTGTTGTGGCTAAACGGTAGGTCCTACTGAAAAATTTTTTAACACTAATAATTAACCTGGCGTGGTGGTTTGGCGCTTGCAAAACTTCAGCCATTCAGTGCAAGGAAACATTTTCAAATGTGAGGTCTAGTGATTGCAATCTCGGGATTGAATTCTCAATCCCGGTATCCGGGATTGAGAAATTTGTAATCCCGGGATCCCGATTTGGGATTAAACTTACGTCGTCATTTTGGTATCCCCAATTGACTTATTTCACGAATACGATGTAGTACAGACCCCCTACAGAATGTACATTCGAACTGTAGGTAATGACAGTCACAGACAGTAAGTGTCAAAATACAAATTACAGTGCACAGCACGGAGTAGTACTCTAGAGCATCAAGCAGCTAATTTTTTTATTTATGTTATTAACACGCGAAAAAGTACATTTTTTGCTAAATTTTGTAATTCCGAAATCCAGGGATTGGAACGCCGACAATCCCGGGATTCGGGATTGGCGAAAACGGCGGGGATTCGGGATCCCGGGATTGCAATCACTAGATAGTGGGGTTGAATAGAGGGCGGTAGGAAAAAAGTGCGTTCTTCAACCGAAAACCGATTGACCGTATCTCAGAAACGGTGAGATTTGCTGGCCTTCCGACACCCGCGTATAGTCGGCCCTCTTTAGAGAAAGCTGGGCTGCTTGTCAACGTCAGAAATCGAGCTGTGTTGCTTACTTCTTTAAAAAGTGTTTCTATTTTTAGACTTTGTTGATAAACAAAAAAGTTTGAAGTGTGTGAGGTGTTTGCATAAATTTTACGAAATATAACAGTCATGCTTCATATTTTGTTATACGCAGCATGGGTTTTGTGCCTTCCATGGATCTTCCTTCGGTTCGTTTAAATTTGGTGTTTTGTAAACAGCTGATTGGCGAATGAGCGAGCATGCTGTGTTGTCGCTGGCACTATGACTAATGCCTACATCATAAGATCGAAAAAAATATTATCAGTCCGGGCCGGACTGACATCAGAGGCGCGTTTCGCACTTTTTATTTTTCTGAGAATTTCTGAGATTCTCTGAGAATATCTGAGATGCTGTGTAGAATTCGCATTTCGCACCTGCTTTTTTCCTGAGATTCTCAGAGAAACTCTGAGAATCTCAGAGAAATAAAAAGTGCGAAGCGCACCTCAGATTTTATTATCAGTCCGGGTAGCTATAGGCTAACTGCCGGGCGGCCGGTGCAACGGTACGAACCAGCAGTTTTCCGACTTAGCTGTGCCATCTATTTTATGCTACTGCAGAATTGTTTGGACGCAACTTTAATATTGAGCTACAAGCAACAACTGGAAGTCAAGATGACATTAAGAAAATAATGTTCAATGAAAATGACAGCACTTTGACCAACTGAGACTACAGCGCATCAGCTGGCTCTATCACCACACCTGCACTGCAGCATCACACCTGCCTCCAGTAGAACGGGTAGGACGACTAAACGAGCGGCGGCTACCGCGGATATATAGGCTATGCAAAAGTTATTCGTGAAACGTTTCAGTCATTCAAGGTATTACCGTAAGTGCAGCGGACAAGAACTGGATTCGCTAATGGCAGTGTTAAAAGTAGGCCTACCAAAGCCGCCAATTAATTGCCTTATCGGCACGATCAGTGTGGTCGTAGGTGGACTGCTGATCAACTTTGCCAACAAGCAATGCTTGAAATGATGACACAATCTGACATAATTATTCATTTTAATTCGCACCAAAAATAAAATTTGCCACCAGTTTGATCCAGAATCCAAGATTCCTACCAGATTACCTCCAAAATTGAATCACTTGTAGTTTTTGCTATTCCCGACATTCTCTGAAAATTTCAGAAAGATTCTTCCATAAGTTTTTGAGAGAGACAAACAAACTCTGGCGAAAACATAACCTTCTTGGCGGAGGTAATAACATAAAGAGATCGGACATTGATAGGACAACACATATACTTCATTCCATGATTGGATAAAAATAGGACTACAATGTTGTGTCGAATCAGTATGCTTGGTGGAGGTCTGCATTCTCCGAGTGCTTTTTTAGTTGCTGTTTTATTAGCAAATTTAATTGTGAATTTGTGAGTTAAAACTAATAATGTGACCCAAACCAATCACGTGACCATTCGACTCGTGGTGGGTGACATCCTATAGGTGGTCCGTTGTGACCATGCATCTATCTTGCACCGTTACAGAGATATGGCGCCTCAAAGATAATGGGGTCACAACCTTGACCTTTTGGGGTCACACGACGTCATCGGTCACGTGGCCATTTGGCTCGGCATATGTGGTTTCCTACTGGTGGTCCATTGTAACCATGCGTTTAACATGCACCGTTAGGGAGATATAACGTCTCTAACTTGCATTTGCCCATGTTAAAGGCCAAAAGTTCACTGCGCATGCGTCATGCCACGTGACCTGTAGGCAGGGGGTTCAAAATAATTGCATATTTGGAATTCCCGAGGCCACATTGCCTATTCACTATGCCACTTTTGTGAGGCTACAATGACAATTAAGGGTAGTTTGTGGATGAGCATCTCCATTGTTATTTGTTAAGCATTTTTTAGTTGTAATTTTTCTCAGTTTGAAAATTGGCCTAAAATTTACGATTTTGGGGGATTAGAGGGGTAGAAAAATGAAAGATGAATGTTGAGACCTCCTAGGAGATTAGTCCCCACCAAAACACGTCATTCAGTGCAAAAAAATGCAGGGATACTGTCAAAAATGTGTTCTCCATAGCTTGGCAAGAAAAGTAAAAAAAGAAAGAAAGAAAAAATAACGCAATTGAACATTATATTTCACCCCTTTGCCCCACTGACCTTGTTGGCCCGATTTGTACAATTTTTGGCACATAGGGTCAGACCGTCGACATTATCGTGCAAGTCAAATTTTAAGTCGATTCAGGGGTTTGGGGACTACGGGTGCCCAAAATCTGGGGTTTCCCATTGACTTTGATAGTCACTCTTACAACAGTGTTATGCACTACCGCGCTACACTGTGCATGCTTAGGTAATGCTAGGCTTAGTAGATATATGTGTGAAATTTGTGTACATTTGTGTTTTACTGATTGCAGAATATTGTCCTGGTTTGTGGTGTGGATTTTGCAAAAGAAGGCAAAACTAAATATTCAGATCGGCCGTGTAGGGTACTTCTGTGTTCACGATATTACTATTGTCATCAGTTCTACTCTAACAGTGGTATGCAGACTTGCACTGTTTTTTACTGTTCACTTAGTGTTACTGCCATTTAATTTAGTTTTGTTTTTTATTTATGCAGATGAAAAAGCTTTTGTTGTGCAGTGATGAAGATAATTTCAATAGTTTTGCCGGTACTTTTGTGGAATGATGTGTAATATTTTTTTTTGGATATCTTTGTTGCTGTAATGATCAGTGGTAAGTTAGAGTGTTAGTTTGCATTGTACAGGTTAAACAGTTTGCCGAATGGCTTTGCTGTGACTGAATGTTGTGTGCAGAAAGCAGACAAGTTATGGTTTTCTAGTTGCCTAGTCAACTCTTCTCTGAGGTTTGGCTTCATGCTATTTGCTTCTGGTTCTGAGATGATTTATGTTAAGGCCAATTGCTCTTTCAGTGCTTTTGATGCTGTTGACAATGACTGGAAAGATGCACAAAATCTCATTGGAACAGTCCCTGAAGATTAGGCTCTGTCTGCGAACCCGGCCTAATTTAGAGTAATTCCAGATTCTGAGTTAGTAGCAGCAATTGTAGTATAAGCATTTGTTGCCACTACTGCTGCATCAGTATAGCTAAGCTGCTAACAATACAGTTGTTATGATGCTGTCTTTGAAAGGCTGTTTTTTATAATGAAACAATTACCTGGTACTACATTTTGCTTGTTTACTTGTTAGCAGACACATTTTGCTGAGGCCGGAACACAGCATCACATGATGAACAGCTTTGTACTGCACCAAGAGTGTGCTGGTTGGACAACATTAGTGGCATGGACTAGCCTATTGGGGACCAGCTTGTTGCACACTGCATGAGACAGATGGTGCTGGTCATCAGTTACTCATATACGCAGCCAACCTTTGCTTTGTGATGACGGCGTTGTGACATGACATGATGGCAGGGACATTTTGTGTATCTGTATTTTCTCCAGGAAGCTGTTGACTATATGCATCGAAGAATGTCGACTAGAGACAATCTTGCGGCAAGAGGGCAGAGTTAATAGCAGTGACAGTGACACTGGTAGTGTCCCAGTCACACCTGCTCTGCCTAGTCACAAATCTTCCATTGTTGTTTCATGGCTTTCTGCGTTCAAGGTACATGCTGTTTAAATTATTCATCTGGACAGAATGCTAGCGCACTTAGTTTTTCCATGTTAATAAAGTATCAAATGCCATAATCATAAGTTGACGTTGGGCGTACTTTTAGCATGAGGTATAGTTATTGAAATTGTATTATACAAGATGCCACAAAATAATATGTATCAAGTATCATTTTTTGTATCACACATGTAGAAAGCTAATGTGGCATGTTGACAGTACTTGTAGAACCAAAGAATTATTTAACATGACCACCCTTTACTACAATGATCAAGGTTGATCATTTACAAAACTGTTTGATTTTTAAGCAAAATCACTTTTTTCGGTATAGGACAGTTCACCTGTACACATTTCTTCGTAGCATGGTCTGTCTGTCTTGTCATATTGGTGTGACCCTACTGGTGTCAGGATACCAAATTGTTTTGGTGCTTGTTTAGCTTACGCAAATCACATATGATTCACTGTTTATGCGCCGGTTTTTGTGTCTGTGGTTATTGTGTGGATGGTGCAGTACGTTGGAATACATCTGATTGATAGTCAGCTGGTTCTCCATCGCAGTCCACTACTCAGCAGTGGCGTTGTCTATGTCAACATATGTGAGCTGGTTCCCGACTTCTCATCCACACAGATTCCTCAGTCAGTATTCACTGTTCAGCGTTCACTTTCTTTTCTTTGTATGTCGTGGGACCACTCGTTATCATCTGCTCAGTGCCAAATGACTGGCTTCTGGCTTTTGTTTATTATAACTAACTTTTTTCTGGGTTTAAGTTTAGGCTAGGTTTTCTGTAGGTCTTCAGATAGTGATTCCTGATAATTATTGTGGTTGATTATTTTGCGGGTTGATTGTTTTTCCGACGTTCAGTCAAAACGTTGAATTTGTGACTTTGCGAGTCTAGAATAAGATATGTGTTGAACCTGCCTCTGAGTCTGTGAATGTTGCATTAAACAGGTGTGCACAACTGTCACTGGATGTCAACTCTATGAAACTGCAGATCTTGCAATCCATGCAGCACGTTAGTTCAGCATTTCTTGACAGTTTGGTTTTAGTTTTTGATCAAAATTTGTAGTGCAGCATCTTTCTAGTTTTTAACAGAAATCTATAATTTATGTTGCTTTTAAATGTGTTATCAGCTCGATGTTTATAAGATTGTGTATCAGGATACTGCAATCTGCAGTTGTGTTTTTTAATACGTTTGCTTTGTTGCCTACAGTGACAATTCATAACTGTAACATAGCAAGTACACCTTTGTTTCTTATCTTAAGTTTTATCATGCTATGCAACTTCGTTTATATCTTTATCTTTGACTGTATTTGAATGATTAAAGCATGCTTTTCTGACATGTTGTTTTTGCAAAGTCATTTTTCACTTTTTTTGTCAAATTGTGTGTCCTCTAAAAAGTGGTTTGGTTAAGTGAATAGTTTCTTTACAGCACATCAGCACAGTTTAGGCCATTCATTGCCATGGTTTGGTTAAATAGAAGTCACGTATGTACCAGTGCTATTTCACTTGTGAAAATAAATTCTGCTTATCATTGTAATTGTAAATGTAATTTCTATTTGAGTTCTGCTTGTTAATCAAATTATTCTTACTTAGTATTTTTGTAACGAATTTTTTTTAAATGTAAAAAAATGTATTTACAATAATTACTCTAGTTTATACTGCGGTTGACACGTTTCTGTGAGTTTAATTCTGCTGCTAAACTGTAAGATACAACTGGGCTATTGACAGCGAACACTAAGCAGTTAATGTTTAGTAAATATTTAACAAAAGTTGTTATATTGTTGCATTCAGAATGAATCTGGTGAGAACGCAAACATTCGTTCGTGTCATTTCACTATGCAACTCAGCGTGTCTTTCACAACTACCGTCAGCTCTTTCACGCCGTTGTGCCTTGAGGTTCTGAATACCTAGCCAAGTTCAGTGCCATGTTAATTTTTAGAAACAGTTTAATAGTTAACTTTGCACAACATAACAGTTAAGTAATTAATAATCGATATCGATTCAAGTTAACAGTTGTTTAGGAAATTTTTTTAGCTGTTGAACTATAAGCTCTCATGGGTGCACTGAGACATAATTATTGAGTGCTTTTAACCCAGTTATGTAGACAGATCAAAATGCTGAATTTTTTGGAATAAAAACGGATGATGAAGACGATTTCAGATGCTTATGATCGTCGTATCTTTTTATAATGTTGACATTGATGTGACTCCATTAAAATTTAACTATTATGTACACATAATTTTCATGTTGATATTGTAGCAAGTGGACGTTTCTGTGTCCGAGTGCCATGTCCGCTGTGCTGATGGTAAGTCAGTTAACTGAGTAGACTAATAATACATAATCAGACTGTTAGCAATAGATTCTGGACATATCTTGGAATGAACCAAATAGTATACTATAGAGACATTTAAAAAGTAAAAACTTATACTGTAGTGTGTGGTTAACATGTTTATTATATAAGTAAGTTTTGAGATGTGATGAAAACATAGTTCGAGACATAGCATTTTGTAGTTCAGGAGGCCGGGCATTTGTTGTTTTTTAGTGTTTTGATAGTGGGGCTGGGAGACAGGAAGTGCTTTCGACCTATCAGTTCTGCCACAACAATTCGTGGGTGTTTACTTCTCAGTACCGGTCTAACTGGGAGCAATATGCACTGTGTCCGGTAACAAAGTAAACCTTTAGACATTGTACAATAAAAATGTCAAATCTGAACGAATCTGAACAATATTTCGTGCACTTAATCCTCAATAGATTACTAATGCGAACACCAAATTTTGTTAAAAAGTATTATTTTTTAGCAGAGTTATTAATTGTTGAATATCGATAACAAAATATCTTCTTTACTAATATGGCGATACAAAGGCTATTGCAATTGCTCGATTGCAGGTGAAGTTTGTTGACACAATCAACATAAAGAATTATGTAAACAATAACAAATTGGTATTTTCTGCAGACGATCAGGCGTTAATTAAACTGTTGAGACAAGAGAAAGAATATGGTGCAAAAAGGTTTATTGTGGCATTTCCTAGCAAGCCATGGGCGCTGTCAGGATTAAACAAACTGTTGCGGAAGATTGACACCTCACGTTTTGGGGTGACCTCACAAAAACTGCTGTAGCTGTTGTTTGTGTTGCATGATTTAACTGAAATTTGGTACTTTAATTGCCAATAGATGACATATTGCTGACGAAGAATTTGTCAAAATCAGATGTTGTTTGTTGGAATTGCGCAAATGTACAGAGGGGTTAATGTAGAGGAGTTTACTTGTGTAACGCCATATTGGTAATTTAGATAGTTTGTTATTGATATTGAATAATTAATAACTCTGCTAAGAAACAATATTTTTCAATGAAATTTGGTACTCGCTTCAGCAATTTATTGGGGATTAAGTATTCAGAATTTTATTTGTATTTGTTTGGATTTGACATTTCTATTGTAGAATGTCCAGTGGTTTACTTTTTTACTGGACACAGTGTAATTTGGATTAATTTTGTAGAATTGGCTAGTATTACGTGAGAAAGCAGCTACTGCTTTCAGCGCATCTTAGCCATCGCAATTTTGTCCATCTGTCTGTCTGTCTGTCGGTCTCTCCGTCCGTCACATGGGTGGATCAGTCAAAAATGGTGCAAGCTAGGATTATCAAATCTGTGTCGTTGGTTGCCCAGAAGACTCTAGTTTTAGGAACTGTGAAGCTTTCCCATAAATTCGAAGGGGGTCACCCTGAACAAAAGCACTAAATGAGAGGGGGGTGGGAAAAATTTGTGATTTTTGGTGAATAAGTCGCCGTATCTCAATAACGGTGCGAGATAGGGCCTAGGTTAATATTAATCACTATTAGGAAGTCATACACAGGCTTTCGATTGCTACCGAATTCAATGACCTTGGATGACCTTGAACGCTAAAGTAAAGGGTTTTATGGACTTTTTGGCGATTTTGGGCTGCAACACAAGTATATATCATTCACAAGGTGGCGCCATGGAACTGTTGTTATACGATCCAGATAGAGAATTTGGTATTTGTATATTAACTTAGCATGAACACCCCAATTTTCAGCTAAACTACTGAACAGGAACTACTATAGGCTTTCGCACGTCTCGTGAGCATTAGCTCAAATTTCTTGTTTTTGTATTGTTTTGAGAATTGAAGTGTGAAAATTCTGTTGTGAATTTGTAGACATCTTTAGACAGCTTCGGCCTTCAGCACCTGGTTTGTTTGCTTGTTTCATCTATGAGCAACTTAGCTTACAACTCATTAGCTGCATTTGCTGTTTGCTTTTTTGGAATGTATAGTTTAGGTATTTACCAGTAGTTGTTACATTAAGCATCCATCTCAATTGTTTAAAGATATTTTTTGTCTGCATATTTTTATGAATTGCTCAAATTTTACATCATGTTCGGAAAAAAACAAACATTTGAGACATTTTCGATTGTAACTTGAACAACGATTAACAGATTTTGATAATTTTTGGTAGGAATATTTTTGACACAAATCTCCATTTAATTTTCCATCTCACCCAATGTCTGCTTTTGCACTATCTGGGTAAAACAGAACCAACGAAATATTGCATTTTTATCCAAGCGAGTATTATTACCTAATCAAAATAACATGCAAAAACACATTTTGTCGACATTTCTGTCACTTTTTCTCACAGTTTATCCAACTGTACATTTATCAACTGCTTACAGTAAAAAATGTTTAAAGTGTTAGCCCATTACACAAGCACACACTCTTTCCTTCCATTGATAGCAGTTCAATAATTTTCTGCTTCAGATCAGTTCAGACTTCACCAGTCACTTCTTGAATTCATTAACATTCCTAAACGTCATCTGGTAGATACACTGCTGCATGACAGTCAAACCACGTAATTGACTGGTTGTTAGGGGCCACAGGTTTGAAAACATGAGGTTTATTGAAGTTTTATTTGTTTTTTTTCAGTGCCTATTTTGCCTGTTGTGTTTTCCCAGGTAGAGCAGAAGCAGACATTAGGTGTGGTGGGAACTAGAGTTTGATGGCCAGTTGTGTCACAAATATTTACACCCTAATTATTAAAATTAAAATTTGTCAGTCCTTTTTAAAACCACAATCAATAATGATGGGGATGCTTTTTGACGTACTTTTGTTTATTTTTTATTGTTTATTTATTGTTTTTTGTTCATTCATTTTTCCCCAGGTAATATATCTAAGCAGACAGTGGGTGAGGTAGAAAACTGACTAGTCATTTGATATCCAGCTGTGCCAAAAATATTTGCACCAAAAATTAATACATTGGATAACCCTTCTTTAAGTGACAATCAATATTGTCAGGGATGTTTTTTCCGGACATGGTGTATGCTGGCATTCATATCGGAGCAGCATTTGCTTAGTATGCATGATCACCATGACTACAAGGAGAGTTGTTGCTACTACTGCTATCACCACAGTCTCAACAATGCTTTTGCTGCTATTGCATTTATTATTCATCATTATATACTACGGTTTTTGTTCAGATGGGTTTAGTCTAGAAGTGATTTTTAGGAATTGCGTTGCTGGATTACCCTTTACAACTTGTTTATTCTTTAACTTCTTGAACATCGGAATGCATGATGCATGTTTTTTTGCCACTGAACAGTTTTCTTGCATAATTGTTAGCATTTTATTTGTTTGACTGTCGTGTTCAGTTGATGGTACTGCTGTTGTCAGTAGGAAGAATCATAGTAAACTTCTGCTTGATTGTCTGCCAAAGGTGTGTATCACTAAAAATACATAATAAATTACTACAGTTCGGCAAAGCTACTCAATATGAACTACAAGGTTCAGCCAAAAAGCCGCCTACAGTTTTTCACTGTTTTCTCAGCAACCATTTAGCATTTTAATGTAAAATTTTACAGATTTATTTCTGGAATTGTTCTATGGCTAAGTGCCAAATAAAATTTGATTCCATTGAAAAATGACAAAGTTATAAACTTTTTAACATGACCGCCTACCGATTTTTCAGTGTTAAAAAGTGTTCAAGCTACAACACCAGTTCAATAACATCGCTGAAACAAGTCAAACAACACAGCTAACTAATGATCAGATGCTAGATTTCCATTGTCACTGTAAATGTTCAAAGTGTCCACCGACAGCTCCAAGCTCCAACACAAGCCTTCAGTCGCTTAATTTGAGAAGTCTTTCACCGTCTTGTCGATCGGTCCTTGTGATAGGTTGCCCCAGATAACCTGAAGCGCTTGCTTGAGTTCAGCGATTGTTTTCAGCTTTCTTTTAAGCTTGCGGTAAGCCTCCAACATTGCACGTCACACGTGATAGTCCACTGGGTTTGTATGCAGCGACTTTGGAGGCCATTTGTCTTTTGTGATGAAATCTAGACAGTTCTGTGCACTGCATGCTGTGTGTGCTGACGCGCCATCCTGCTGGAAGATGAATCCAGTGGGCAGCCGGCGATTGCTTTAAAAGAACGATAATTTAGTAATAATTTATAAACAAAATAAATTGCGGTTTGTCAAAGTGTCACTGTGACATCATCGGCAGTAACGTGGTAACTGGTTTGTGAAAATTAATTAGCATTTTTAGCTTAAACATTTTTTAATGCTGAAAAATTGGTAGGCGGTCATGTTCAGAAACCTATAATTTTGTCATTTTTTAACAGAAGCTTATTTCACTTGGCAGCTAGATGTAGAACGTTTGAGTAAATAAACCTGTAAAATTTCAAATTAAAATTCTAAACGGTTGCTGAAAAAATGGTGAAAAACTTTAGGGGGCTACTTTTTTGCCACACCCTGTAGATCTATTGTTTTTTTTGTATCATACTGCATGTCTAAAAAATTAAGTGATTGTGTTTGTTTTTGTTGGTTTATTGTCAGCTTGTGATTGGTTATGTTATCTGTTGTTTTGTAACTTTTTAACTATTTATGGTTTTTAGATGACCTCATTTAAGTAACGGTTGAGCTATTGGTACGAGGTGTCGTTCGTCTGTTGTTCATCTGTCTGTTTGTCATCATCTGTAACGGATGTGTTGTGGCTAAGCGTTAGGTTCTAGGGGAAAACTTTTTTAACGAATGATTAGCCATGTGCCATAAACCTAGGCATGCAAAGTTTCAGCGATGTGGTGCAAGGGGAACGTTTTCAAGGGGGTGGGAAATTTAGTGGTAAACTGGTTATATCTCAGAAATGGTGAGAGATACAGCTAAGGTTACTATTAATCACTAATAGGAAGTGCCATACGCCCTGTCAGATAAGATGGAAATCATTGACCTTGGGTGACTCTGAAGGTCACTGACAACCAGTCCGGTTGGCTATCCCAGCGACAGCTGGGCTTCTTGTATTCTAATAGGTATCTTATTTTGAGTTGCATTGATGTCATTGTCCGAACAGATCTGAAGTCATTTTTGTATGTCATATCTAAATAAAATGGCATCTGCTTTTGCCATGAACTAGCTGCGGCAACTGTGAAGAATATTTTGACAGTTTCTGACGCAGAGATAATCGAAACTAGCTGAAAAGTACAATATTAGTGAGGTGATTACGAAACTATAAATAACGACTTTGTTGGTATTTCTAGAATGTGCAGTACTAGAGATGTGACTTTTTCATTATTTTCAGGTGGCCATTGTTAACGTCGTTGGCACAGAACTTGTGCTTGAAGGTGCAACATCAAACAGGTTCTTAGTTTCTTGAAAATTACGTGAAAATATTGCAGATAATCAAGATTATAGGTTATAGGGTTTTATAGTGTTTTATGGAAAACCCATTGTAGGGCTGTGGTGTGTGACCTCCCGTATGAGATCACACAATGTCACCTACCACCCAACACAACATATTGTGCCCCACATTAACCCCAGCCAAGCTGGCCCAGCTGGTACTGCCTGAATACTAGAATAAGAAGAGTATACAGTTTTTGTTTAGACGTTTTGCAGATCTTAGTTTATGTCCAGAATACCAAACTTTCTGTTGCACAACACAAGTGTTTCGATAAACTAATGATTATTTGGTCCATCACTTATAAGCAAAGTTCTGTGGACTGCTTTCATTATTAAGGCAGCAAATGGCAATAGCTGTTTGGTGACTAATACTGACTAAGTCATTAGACTTCCACCAAGGGTTTGAAGAGCATTCTCACCTGTACTGTTAAGTTTCTGCTAAATTAGTGGACCAGTGGCACCAGAAAGTGTATCGAGTTGGAATATTTGCAGAAAAATTTAGCTACTACAAATGGGCACAAGCAACCAGTATATTTTTTGCATGCATTTTGTCTGTATCTTGATATTGAAAAACTTATCATTTGGATGAAAAACTATCATTATAATCAGTTTTCGATAATGACCACTTATTGCATTTTTGCAACTGCAACTTTTTGTCTCATTTACATCATTTATTCTGTTGGCATAAATGGTAATGAATATTATTTTTTTCTGAAATGCAGCTGATAAATGGCCAGTGAATGTCAAGTGGCATACAGTGAGCAATGTGATGGTTTAATAATTGCTGTGGGAGCAACATTGTGTCAGTTTTCCAGCATCTGTAAATTTCTGACGACGGCGATCATGGGTGCTTAGAATTCTAATTCTGCATCTATATTCTTTCCATACGGAGATTTGCACCCCCAAATTTTGTAATCTTAGCAGAAAATTCTTCGACAATGGAAAATTTTCCAACAACTAAACTTTACAAAGAGGGGAAATCTCCCCCCTTACCACAGTGTCATAGGGTATAGTGGGTTACCACAGAGTATAGTGGGTTACATTGACATGTGATTGTTGCTGGTTCAGGGAACTGGTTGCAAACTGTGCTTCACTGCATGCTGAAAGTCAATTAGACATCACCACCACAGCCACAACACGAGCTTTATTTGCCATCAAAGGTCGGTCTTTTCATCTATTTTTTTATGCGATTTGACAGCGAAATGTTCTAAGAACCACAGAAAAGTAATAGCAACAAAGTAATCATAAAAAGTAGGTTATATACACATAGCATAAAGTCAGAATGGCACTTGGTACATAATAAACGACATAGCATACAGACGTCAGAATCCTGTTTGTCTGTTATGAAGCATTGTTTACATGAACAGCTATGTCAAGGCAGGGAGATGGAATATTTCTGTCAAGACCTGCATTTTAACTGCTTATGTCAGAATTAAGCAATGGTAAATGGTGCCATTGTCCTTCAGATCATAGGAGGTAGGGTGCTCATCTCCCTGTCAAGCCCGCCTTTAAATCTTTGACCACTGAGTCTGTGATGCATGGCTAGTGTGACGCCAGATCTATGGTTACCTTTTTAGCCACAGAGCGTTACCACCCCTTGACTGTTGTCAAATTATACTGCTCAGTGACAGACGCACATGTGTGTGAGCAAGTTGCCCAGAGTTGTTACTTGATAGCAGACTGGCTGAAAGTCAAACTCACCAACTGCCCAATGCTGTAACGGTTATGCAAACAAGCCGCCTCAGCATTAGACCAGGCGGCTGCTTTTACGCAAGCTGTATACACACTACACAGAATTCGATAACATTGCACTGTGTAATCGTGGATAGTTTGCAAAGTTCTGAATAAACACAAGAAATTATTGAATAGTCTTTACACATGATCATTTGATCACAGTTATATTAAAAGATGATTCATTTGTTAGAAGCACGGATTCATGGTATATACAGTGCACTTAGACTGCATTAAGAATTGGAATAACCAATCTGTGCCAAGAGCTCTTTTTACTGACTTTTTTCTAATTTTATCTTGCCGATGTAGATTATTGGGCTGTCTTCGTGGTGCTAATCATTTTTCATATGTAGTCATTTGCAGCATTAATTTTAAGTTTCCTGTGTGCATGACAGACCGTGTTGGTTAACCAACAGTCATGCATTAATCGTATGATATCCGTGCATATCGTGCAGACCCAGTTTGCGCTTGGTCGGGGAAACCCTGCAACAGTCGCAGCATGCTTCAGCCAAACGACCCACAAATATACCGACAATATAGCCGGCTATGTGGGCCAGTGTTCTGCAGAGTATCAGTATGGCTGTTCTCTCACGGGCCAGCTTTTCCGCGATTGCAACATTTTAGGTCTATAACAATGTCAATACGTCAGTCGAACATCCATAGCCTTTCTCAGTAGTTGGGCACTTTTATGGTGTGATATGACATAAAGGTTATAACTTAAGCAGAAAATACGTTGCTTATATTTTTATGCAAAGCAAGTCAGGTAGAATCATCGCGATTAAACTTGCGCACGGGTCCAGCGATTTCCAGATTAGGTTATCATATACATCTATTGCACATTAGTTTCTTTGACGCTGTACGTTTCCTTGGCAGGACGGGCGTAAAACGTACTGTAGCACTCTCATAAGTCTGGGGCTTAACCCGGAGTTGCCAATAATATGGCTGATTAAAAAAGCGCGAAAGTACACGTAGTAGCTAGTATTAGGCCTAATTATGGTGAGTATTGTAGTCTACCTTTGTTAAGCCGACTTGATTTCGCTTTCGTCATTGATATGCATCGTCATATAAACTGTGTTGGTCGAAAATGTGTAGAATTCTGACGTGCAAGTTTCGTCTCGCTCTGAATAATGCACGGCTGTCGCGTTGGTGACATATCACTGGTAGCCCAGGCCCCTATGTTGCAAGCCATGGGCGCTATTAATGTTGCTGTCTGATTCTGCTTGCTGATTTATTTTCGGTAGTTGATGTCCTGTAGGCCTATGGGCATGTTTAGCTGAGTGGATTGCTTTGTTTCTGACCTCTTGTGTGTAAAAAAATCATAGTCTGCCTGCCTGCATGCCGTCCAGGCAATAAACTTCTGCACTTAATTTGCATTTAATTTGTTATTATTATGTTTACACATGGATACAGTTTGAATGACAACATATTCGTTTTGTATTAGGTGTCAGCTTGTAGAGTAGGCCTACAGAGGACTAGTATCAGTATAATTGTGTGCAAGAGTCAGTCGTGACTGGCGCATTACAAATTTTTTTTCTGAATATGCATTATATAACTTTACACGTTAATTCCTTATTTACTCACTTACTAGGCACTCCAGTAACCCAAACGCTCTGACACGGCAGAGGCTGAATAGTGGATATAAAAGTTTTTGAAGACGTGGCTGGACCTTACAGCTAGCCAACGAGAACACCGTCATCCCCAACCCCGGCAAGTACAGCCCATGCTAGCAATAGAGGCAAAGACGCAAAACGGTTGTGATATGTCGGAATTTTTAGCGTTTTAATGGTTATGTGAGAACTCAAAAGGCAAAGGTAAAGGTGAAGTCCACTGCTTGCTATGGCGCTTCTTACATGAGACAGACTCAAGACCAGAAGCGTTTTACAATCTCAGAGGTGGCAGCTGATTGGCATGAGCTAATGATACCGTAGCGCAATATATGCGGCCATCCATTGCCTGCGTCAGCGAACAATTGGACCTGAGGTTTGCAACAAGCACTGCAAGCAGACATACTATTGCTCCAATCAGCCACACTAGGCCTTCATTCCGTAGCCCGTGAGTTACTACTCATTTCCCATCTCACGGAGGGTAGGAGGCTGAGTTGACCTGAATAGACTGTAGCTTACCCACAGTGTGTTTGCGCTAAGCCATTAAATTGAGTAGTTAGTCATCATACTTTATTGCAAATCAGTGCTTTCACCTAAGTTAATTATGTTTGGTTTTTGTCATCCATTTGACAAGTCACTTGAGTAGTCACATAACCAAACTATCTTATATAAGCCTACATCTACGTATCATTTTCTGCACATTTTTATTACAAAGTTCTGCAGGAATACAGATTAAGCTCAATACTATAATTAGCTCGTCGCTAGCGCATCTGATAAAGATGTAGTAGTTAGCTTTCAGGTTTAAATGGGAAAGGTCATTGGTCATAGTCGCAGGATAGACCTACAGTACAGATCATCGAGTTCTGTCTATAGTTGCTGTTAGATTAGCCGAGATGACGTTCAGTTTCGGGTGATTGAATTTTGCTTGCCCGGAGAAGCCTGCAACGGTCGCAGATTGCTTCAGCCAAACGTCCCAGCAATGCACCAGCAATATATCCGCCTATGTGTGCCAGCGTGCTGTAGGTTATGAGCGTAGCCGTTCTGGCGCCGGGCGACTTTCGTGTCTCTCCATGCGTGTCCGTTATCTGTTCTTCGTGCAGCAAAACGACCAATGTGAAAGCGGCGGCCAGAGTCTCTCTGATGAAGATTCGCCAGAACAGTCCGCAGGCAAAGTTGCATGGACGCCGACAGCACGTGCGCTCAGAACACTGGACATACAATGTCATTTTATGGCGAATAAACGTGTTCATTATACCTTTCAATACAGTATACTTTTATTACAGACAGTCGTAGTCATTTAAACTTAATGAACAAATTGTGCCATAGTAGAGCGCGGTGTAATAGAAGTAACAGAACACAATGCATAGGCCTATTCTAGACTACGTATCAGTAAGCTTATCTTACTCTAATGCAAGTTTGTTTGTCTGTTTGTCTGTTTGTCATGCTCCTCTGGTGCCTTTTGTGTTGCACCGTCGCAGACCACGACCACGGCGCTTGAGTCCTTGGGCTTTAGGTAAATGCACCCCCACCTTGCCCCCACCTTCCCCACGGGCAGCCTGAGGGGGGCTGAGTTGCCGTCCGGCTATCAGTATAGTGCGCAGCGTGTAGTGCTTCGAGGCGCCAGCTAGCGAATGACGGCCACTTAAAGGTCTTTTCGCGGGACGGGTATTTTGCTAATGGTTATAATATTGTCCAGTCTATAGGTTTACGCATATTAAAATCAGATCGACATTCGGCATAGGGGCCTACTACAATCACAGTGCTAACCTATAAACATACCAGCTGAAGAAACAAGTAATTATGTAAACACAATATTTAATTAAGTAGTGAGGAAGTCTGTGTATAAACCTGGATATGTCTCCAGAAACGCAGGCGGCGTGCCGCCCGATAGAAGAGATGCAAGGCGCCGCAACAGCAGCAGCAGCATCCGCGACAGTTATCGCCTTTGGTACAACTATCGTAGCAGTTCGAACAACAGCGTGGTGGGTTCTCAACGTCGTGATGTTTCACATTGCCTGGACGTACCGCTAATCGCGCACAGGCCGTGACCAGTTGATAGATCATGAATGCCACGGTAAATATAACGATATACAAAGTGATGAGATTCGTCTCTAGCCGCTCGAGCTGTCGGCGGTTTCGTACTTGATCCTCTTGTGATTCGAGTGAATACTGAAGGAGGATCAGAATTATCAGTGCGATTAGTCTCAGGCCAACTGTGACTGCTGCTTTTCCGAGCGATGCCCAGAAGTTGCTGACCTGAATGGAACTGCCTGAACCGGTCTTGCACCAGCGACTGAAGTGCTCGCAATTTCGTACCAGAAGATCATACCGCCTCTCGTTTAACAACTTGGTAGCTCTTAGTATGATGTAGTCCGCATTGTAGCAGTCCTCATAATTGATGCGGTAAAGAGCATCGCAAAACCAACAAGAGCGACAGTGAACTTCAGACATGGCTTTTTCTTTCACGGTGAAGTCGGAACCATAGTGGATGACCATTTTCTGTGGATCCATGGTTTTGACTATAGCGTGGTGCCATATTATTTTTGGCCTGTGCCAACAAATGTGGTCTCCTGGCTTAAGCTTCTCTTCAATTTCTTCTTCATAAATTCTTTCATATGTCCACTTGGCGTCGTAGCACGTGGTTTCCATGGTTTGTTTGCATATCGTGCATGTTACCTGTGTCGTGAAACCGTACTTGTCGATGCCTGTAACTCTTAAGTCATTCTCATTGTTTTCACAGCACAAGCGGTTGTTAGCGCTGTGACGACGAAGCAGCAGTACAACCGATGATGTAACTGTTTTTTTCTCTTCCAGTGAAAATGTATTTATTCCTCTCTCTGAGAGCATTGTGTTGTAAGAATGTTGAAAGTCGTTCATCTTCGATTTGCGTGCTAATAACAAACATATGCAGAACAATTGCATGTTGATCTGCAGACTGCAGATGGATTGAATAATTTCTTAACTACCATAGACTAGATTTGGTATTTTTATAGGTCTATGCAACAGTGAAGAAGGAAAAAAATTCAAAATTTACTATCACTTTGCCGCTAAGTAAGTTTGTTTGACTTTAATTCCTAGTGCTGTGATGCATTTACGATATCTGGCCTTTTGCTATGATGTGTCTGCCGTCTGTCATTTGTAATGGATATACTGTGACAAAACGGTATGTCTTACTGGAACACCTATTTCACGTTTGATTAGCCCGGTGTCCTAACTGCTCACACGCAAAATTTAAGCAATTCAGTACAAGGAGAACACTTTCAAAGTTGGAGTTGAATGGAGGTGGGTAGGGAAAATGTGCGCCTGTAGGCGCCTAGGCGCCTATCTCGGAAATGGTGAGAGATAGGGCCAAGGTTGTTATTAATTTCTGATAGGAAGTTGTGTTTACCCTTTTACGTGACGGGTCATTACGCACTGTGGTATGCCAGTCGTGAAATTTGTGGCTGAATGGTTAGTCGTAGGGGTTTGGCGATGGTACTACGAGTTTCTGTAGACTGTCAGTAATAACCCTGTCTCCATGTGCAGCAGTTTAGCCGCAATTTTTAACGCAAAGTTTTAAATTACAGGTTGGTGTATCTCAGAAACGGTGACAGATAGGGACAAGGTTGCTATTGAACACTAATAGGAAGTCGCATAAGCCATTTCAGATGAGACGAAAATCATCGACCTTGGATGACCTTGTAGAGTCATTACGCACTATTGGGGGTCGGCGATGGCACCGTTGGATAGGGCGATGACGAGTTCTAATAGGCATTTAATGGTAACTGTATACCTGTATATATGTCTGCAGCGATTTGGCCACAATTTTTGAATGCAAAGTTGTTGTCTGCAGCCGTCACCATGTGCATCGAATTACCATATTGTATCTTAGCGTTAATTACCGCGTTCAATATAGCAGCGTCACCATAGCGTGTATAGCACTGTATTTACTCTGCGAAATCACTTTCCTCGGCCGGAAGTCGGACGCTGGTCTTCGGATGTATGCGGTATGGTCGGTCCACCCTAGCTACAGCTGGGCTTGTTGTTTTGGTTTTTACAGTGGTACACGTCTGTAGTTGGCGAATGGCGAAATGAAAGTATTATAATGACTCCAGGGGTTGAAGCATGAAAAATGTAACTGAAATTACGTCGAGTCATTATAGCAGTAATATTATCTGGCAATATGAAATTGTCTTACGTTTGTTGCGTCGATTTGATTCTAACGTCGCTGTCGATGAGTGAGCCGCAACTGCATAACTACTTGTAGGTTATGACTGCAGTTGTAGTCGTCTTGACGTCTCGCTTCAGTAACCCGCGACCACGTCCTATAGTGGGTTGGGTCTAGCTGCTATAGGCCTACTACTTCAGTCGCCATTTGGCTCTGCCTAGTGATGGGAAAATTCTGCAGTAGTTCTATTTGTTTGTAACGCGTTTTTCGCGCAACAGCAGCTACTCCTGTAGCGCGTCTTAGCCATCACAATTCTGTCTGTCTGTCCGTCACACGGATGGATCAGTCAAAAACGGTGCAAGCTAGGATCACCAAATCTTCTCCGTCGGCTGTCTGGAAGACTCTGGTTTCAGGAACCGTAAAGTTTTACTATAAATTCGAAGGGGGTCACCCGAACGAAGGCGCTAAATGAGAGGGGGGTGGGAAAAATTTGCGATTTTTAGCTGATATGGCATTGGCTGAGCGAGACAGGTCGCTGCCTCTGGTGAATACGAGTAAAACACTATAGATAATTTAGCCGCCGGTCGTCTGGCGCCCTCTTGCGATTGACTTAGATCTTGTTAAGTTGTTTTACTGGGCTTTCAAACATGCACCGCTGTTGTGCGTTCCCCATTGCGTTAGCAGGGCTTTTCTTGTACAAATGCGAATCCATTGTCCATGTTTTTCTCAAGTTTTTCTACTGTCATTCGCTACATGGGCACTATGTATGTGCGTTTTGATTCATTAATTGATTGATTGATCAGCCATGCTGCTGCTTATATTTCAGGCTACTATCGATTTTCATTTAACAGGCTGTTTTTTTCTGGAATTCTGCGGGTAAGTTGAACTAAGTTCGGATACCCTAAAAATGAAATTTGTTTTTTTTTCCACTTTTTGTTATAGCAACAGTTAAATGCTATATGGATGCCTTTCCTGTTATCAGCCAAAGAGCATGAAGCTCTGCCGCTGCGTCGTCGAGTGGTGACATAGTGTACTTTCAGAAGTTATGACAGTAGACGGTCTATACATTTTTGCTAATAGGCCTTGGTGTGAAATTGAATGTTGTAGCATCATTGTAACTTTTCTGAGGGGTTGCAACTTGCTTGGTATCTGTGCATTTTTGCGCTGTTATAACTAAAAGGGCCTAAACCAGAATAAGAGAAAGTCTTATTGATGGATGTGAGTTGATATAAAAAAAATCTAGCCATATGTAATATTTGCCGTTAGACATTGAAAAAACGTGCTAAAATTAGAAATTTTACATTATCAGCTTTCCTATAGTTTAGATGAAATCACAGCAGTAAATTATGATCGTCTTGCTGTTTTCAAGAGTCCTGGTTTGAATTTGCCCATCACTACTTGTGCCGCTCCAATCCGCTGTGAGCAGTTGAGGCCAACTCACCGAACAGACTGCCAAAGTATTTTTATTTGACATTTACGTACACGAGTATGTTTGTAAGCTACAGTCAGCAGTGGCAGCGAGGCGTAGCGGTTTCCAGAAAAAGAAAAGTGAAAGCTGAAGGCATGGTTACAGTGCAAGTTTGGCTCATCCACTGGCCATCTCATCAAAACGAGCTATACTTTCTGTGGACATGGCAATTTTTGCGCTATCTACTACATGCAAATTGCTGCAAAAATGAACTAATCATCATTATCATCATCATCATCAGTTTATTTTGGAAACACAAAACATGACAATGTCAGAAAATACAGAACAGAACAATAAAACATGTGTTCCAAGGGTCAGAAAGGCCGCAAAGGCACTTACAACTGCCCATATAACAAAAAGTAGCACGGTATAATAAGACAGAGCAAATATGAACAACCAGTACTGAATAATAAAATTAAAATCAAAAAACCTTGAGAAAATCAGAGTAATCAACATT
>Ga0209367_1001618_pt1 | contig 28159 bp, 20 predicted proteins | sample WorMetLIZISLAND2_FD_187412 | JGI IMG/M metagenome (GOLD analysis project Ga0209367, IMG submission 187412) | Marine gutless worms symbiont microbial communities from Max Planck institute for Marine Microbiology, Germany - Olavius geniculatus... ...
CCTAACGCAGCGTGTGAACTCTACTTCTTTGAAGTCAGTGGACAGTGGCGATCTACTCAACTACAGTAGCTTCTTTGTTTACAACGCCGCCGACGCCACTGCTGCTGCCGCTGTGAGCAGCACGCCTTCTGAGCAGCAACGGCGGTAATTGTTCACTTGCGCGCCGATGGGCCGATGGGGCCGATTGAGTATTTACAGTAACCGGACAAAATGTTGTCTGCTATTTGGTCATTGCTAAGTCATCATCATCATCATCATCATCAATGAATATCCGGAAGCAGGCCAGGGGCCTCTATTTCCGTCCGAAGTAGATAACATTTACACAAATATCAATCAAAACTAAACTAATACTAATACTATTTTCACATTGACTTCCGGTACTAGATGTCGGATTCATAGTCATAATACAAGCTAAAACCACGCCAAATCAAATCAAAACGACTCTTGAAACTATTAACACTGCATGCTGAAACAACATCATCAGGTAGAGAATTCCATATCTTAACTAATCTATTTACAATAAAATGTTTACGAAGATCATATTTACATAACTGAGGCACTAATTTATATCTATGACCCCTAGTATCATATCTTTTTTCTAACACAGATTTATACTGCCGAAATTCACGACACATAGCCATAATCGAGTACTTATTTTTGCCATGAATTTTCACGGAAACATTTTTTTACTTTTGGATATATGCTGTGAAAATTGATGTACGGAAATATATATATTGAAGCTGAAAAATAAGCGAATAATCACACAATTGGGGCCTAATAATTAGAATTTGATATGGTGAAAAATTTGCATGTTGAGGAAGCTTAACTTGTTTCTTTCACCACAGTTTCTGGCAGCCTTATGCAAGGTAGGCCTGTCTGGTAGTTACTTTAAGCAAGATGGAAATTTCAGTGCTGTTTTGTTGCAGATTGTCTGCCACGTCACAAGTTTGACTGATGTGATCAATTACATATATAGGCTAGGCCTACAGGCTACAGAAGTTGCTAACTTACTATAATTGCTTGCATAATCCGATAACACTGTATTAAATAGCACTGACAATTATTTTACTATACTTTATTTCGATGCAAATTCATAGCAGATAGGCCTAATGGTAGGCCTATTTATTTTCAATTAATTTTCACGGCAGATAACCATTTCATTCCAGCTTCCATGAAAATTCATGGCAGATAGCGAAAAGCGACTACTTATTTTCCGTGAATTTAACACCTTGCTTGTTAAATGACCCGTGTCAGTGTGGTTTATTTTGCTCTGCTAAGGTTACATATGTTCCCGCAGTGTCCACATGTGCTGTGTTAAGTAGCGAACAGATTGCATTCATAAGTTGGCTATTGATTGTGTTTACTGCTGCTGCCTATTAGCTGTTTACAGTCAGCTGTGTTCAAAACAAAGCAGCAAGGCTGCTGCACATCTGTATTAGTAAACCGGAAATATAGCTGATTCAGTAAGTCATACGCCTACATATATGCAGACATGCTGCACTGTGATACTGATAGTTCTAGTTATGTTGCATACATTTATCTATGTATATTGCTAATTTTCATATTCTTGTGCTGTTATTGGTTATTTCTTGTAGGATTTATTGGTCCATCATATGAGCAACTGGGTAGTTCTGCTAGATGTGCAATGCAAGCTGACAGTTTATGTTTTGACAAAGTCATCATGAGAGTTAGACGAAATGCGTCTGATAACATGGAGATGATGACAGTTGCTTCCACTACCCATCCCATTCTTTCATTACCCACGAATGTCTCGTTAAACTCTACATTGGAACAATCGGATGTTTCTAGTAGGCATTGGCCTGCAACTCAACTGCCTCCTAATTCGACGCTGCTTCCTGATAAAGCTGCTGACAATGCAACTCACATTCTGGATATTTTAGAGGCAAGTAACATTTTGTGCTTGTTGCATGACAAAGTGAAAATATTATTGCCACTGTTGGCTTTTTCTTTTAAGACTGTAAATTGTCATACTTAAATATTGAACATGAAGTGTTCAGTGTGTATTTACTTGTGATCTTAGCCATGCTTTTATCACTTCGATGTATAGATGTGTTGTTTTGTTGCTATTGCTGTTGTTCCTGCAGTGCTGATGCTTCTACTACACCGTGGGCAATAAAAAATGTGCCACTTTACTTTTGTCCATATCTTAGCCAATTATTGACCAATTTCCAAAATTCTTTCACTGGCACACTCTGTAGACAATTCGCAATAATTTGATTATTATATTCCCATCATACGGTAAATGCATTTCTACACTACCTTGTGAAATATAAATGTAAGCAAAAACTAGTGATAATAACAAAAATTTAGGTAAATGAAAAAGGCTTCAGACCAATATTGCGATGTATGATTTGTATAACACTAGACTGTGTTATACCCACACAATTTAGTGTCATACAGACCATTTACTGCAATGTTGGTCTGAAGTGTTTTTTTTCAATTTTATTAAAATGATTGTTATTATCATTATGTATGCACTATGCATATTTCATTGATATTTCACAAAATAATGTAGAGACACATTTACGTTGTGGTGAAATCTATAATAATCACATTATCGCAAATTGTCTGCAGAGTGTGCCACTGAAACAATTTTGAAAATCGGTCAATAATTGGCGAAAATATGGACAAAAGTAATGTGCCACATTTTTTTGGCCCATCCTTTACTGTCAACATCTAAAGATATTTGTTTTAATGTTTTTCTAACTTCAGTTTGCCTGATTGACTGTTTCTTCAGTACGTCTTTTGTTTTGCATATGGTGTTGCATAAATCTGTGTTACCGGTCTTATTGTTTTGTTTTACTTTGTTTTTGTTTTCATACCAACAGGTAACACTTTGTCATTAATAGCTTTCATGCTGCTTGTGTAACAGTTTTGTTTGGAATCTTATTAACTCTTCAACTCTGTTTTCTGATGCAGGATGAGAACCACCGCTATTATCGGTCGAGAGTACTGAGCCACGATGTGGACAGTGTGTGGTACTACTGGGTGAGTGAAGAGACGATGTACGCGGCCGAGATGCACGGAACACTGTCCGAGAGCTACAGAAGCGCTGTTGTGAGTGTTGCACTGCCTTTCATTTCTCACGTTGATGTTAATAGGCATCTAAGCTTTCATACAACTGTTCTAGCAACCATTTTGGTTTCTACATGTTTAGCCTTCTTTTTGCCATTACCCGTTGGGACATGTTGCAAAATTGTGACTTTTACAGGGTAGATATTTTGCATATTAGTGAAACAACTTATACCTGAACATACAAAATTTTTATAGCCAGTTTGTTATTTTTCTCTAGATTAAATTTTTTTTAAACAAAGCTGCTAAATTTTGGGTAGGTTACTTGTTAGATGGACGTGTGAGTGTGACAGATTGGAGTGTGACAGATTTAAGACCTTTATTAGCTGACCATACTTTAGTAACATTCGAACTGTTGTCATGGTGGCTAAATGGTGCAAGACAAGGCTTAGGTTGCTATTGATCACTAATAGAAAGTCGCTGACTGGCTTTCAAATGACATATAAATCGATGACCTTGGATGACCTTGAAGGGTCATAACGCACTATGTAATGGAATGTTTCAAGCTATAAGTGGCCATATCTCGGAAACTGCACGAGTTAGGGCCAAGGTTACTATTAATCATTAATAGGCGGTGGCAGATTAGATGGAAATCATTGATCTTGGATGACCTTGAAGGTCACTGACAACCAGTGTGATCGGCTGTCCTAGCGTTGCTGGGCTGCTTGTTTTTGTTTTGTTGTGAATAGTTTACATGAGAATATATACCAAGCAAATCTGTGTTCTTTGTTTTTATTATCTCAGAATTTTTTGCCATTATAATATTATTGCAGCTGTGTGATTGTTAATGTCAATAATTGCTGCAGCTGTATTCTGTGTGGAACGTTTGTCACAGACGGTTCCGCTGAGTTTTACATTCACATTCTACGGCCATGAAGTCAAGCAGATCACAATTGCAACAGGAGGTATGGTTTTTGCTGAGAATAAATATTACACTTTAGATGCGGTAGTTTATTTTAGTGTATAAGCACACCCAGTTTGATGTGTTCACTTGTCAGTTGGCTCAGCCGCTCCAAACTGTTTATTTCTTATGCCAGCCTTTTTCACCAACATACACACAGTTGGATTTCCATTAACTTTTTTCAAAATTAATAATTTCAGACCTGCCCAGTAGCCTATGGAATGACTGACAGTCGTTGGTTTATCTCGAAGTGTACCTGTTAGGTAAACATTGATGTTTGGAAAAACTATGAATCAATTTGGCCTATCCCAGCCGTTATTTTTTTGGCTAAGTATTTCCGATTGAGTGAATTCCTCTAGCATGTGTTGTGTAGGCTTTCTGTACATGAGTGAGTTCCTGCACCAATGGCTGACAGCCACACAGTACATAGCTCCACTTATGGCAAACTTTGACACTCAGCTCGGCAACAACTCTTTCATACGTTACATGGACAATGGTAACATCAACTGAGCTCTGTAGTTTAGCTTAGAACTGTGGCCTCATTTTGAAAAGTTTGTGAAATGAACCTATGAAAATGTTGCAAAGAAATTGGACGTAAAAATTGCTATTTGCACAAATTCATAAGAAATAATTAGGAAACAGTTACACAAAGGTTACAGAATCACTATGATGGCTTATTTAGCTGACATGGGAAAACGTCAGCTATGAAAATTAACATATGAAATTCCTACAAAAAACTTACAAAATCATAACCTGTTGATGTTGAGCGAAGATATTCATGAAGGTTTAACAAAAATTTGCTAGAGGTTTTCAAAATTAAGCCCTTGCTCTGTCTGATAGTGAATAGTGTGATGTGTACATTTATTCAAAATACATGACAGTCTAAGTGTAAAATAGACATAAACAGAGAGAGACAGTAGTAAAATCACAGATCAACCATAGATACTGTTAAACTTACTGTAGATACCAGTGTCAACAGCTTGCTGTAGCAGACTAAAATTAGTGTCAAAACAGCTCTGCCTGTCCGGCATTATTGCAAACTGCAATGTGAGAATAATTTACTTCAAGAACTACTTTTTGACATTATTCTGTGCAGAATGCAAAGCTTACAAATGTTTCAGAGCTACATGAAATACTGTTTTCTACAACAGTAATGCTGTATTAGTTTGGCGGATTGCACTTATGGATGACATGATTTGGGTTGTCTAGGCCCTCAAATACGGCAGTTAGTGCAAACATTTGGCAACATTGTCGTACTTTTTTGGCTAAGATATGTTGTATCTTTGTGGTGATGTTATATGGTTAGTTTGCTTCATACACTGAGTAATATTTGTTTAGGAACAGTGTTTGTGGTTTGGTGGGAAGATGCTTATTTGCAAGACTATCGTGAAGGTAAGAATGTCATGCCTGTATTCTGTGATATGTTGCATTGCATTAGAGAAGGTTTTTGTTATTATTTGGAAATATATGTCTTGGTACCAGCTTGCCCGGACTTTGATGTGCAAAACATTATTGTCTTTTCAACTGTTAGGTATTGCTATTTGGTGGTGGCATTAAATTTTTATATCTTAGCTGTGCTTACACTTGATGTAGTATGTCACCAATAAAAGATTGTTGTGCATGATGCATATCAAAGTCGTGCGCATCATTCACTTTATAGATCTCTTAGTCATCCGTGGCTACATTCGTAGTTGAAAATTTACACTACGTTAGAATGTGGTGTTACAGTATGTTATCATTTTGATAAATCTGTAAGGGCACATTGCACCAACGTCGTTCAACTTTTGAACCTGGGGCGAATCTGAATTTGAACCTAGTTCAGCCATAAATTGCGTTGCACCAAAGCGGTTCAAGCATTGATCTCCGCTGAACTGCCATCTGATCACCGATCAAATTTTGATCTCGGTTCAACTCACGGTTACGCATGCGCACTAGGCAATGAATGTTCTCCGGGATACTATTGCTGCAAAAAATTGTCCGATTCGAATCTTATCCTGTCGAAAGAACTTTTTCTTATCAAATTAAAAGACTTTTAATGCAGTTATACTGATGACCTGGATATGTTAGATTTCTACTATATTTGTTTTATGTTCTCTTTGTGCTTGATAAATTAACAAATAAATGAATAAATTGTTTTTTTCGGTGGCTATGTCTCGCTGCTACAGTAAACATACGATCGAACCCTAACCACAGCAACAAAAACTCATTCGTATCGATTTATAAGATGTTAAATTCAATTATACTTGCGATCTAGATATGTTACATTTGTGCTATATCTGTTTTCTGTGGTCTTTTTGCTGGATAAATTGATTGATGGATAAACAATCAGCATTTTAGAGTACCGATGCGCCGTTGCTATGCCGTACCTATGGTAAACATATTATCTTGACAACGGACGTAGAATAATTAACTAATATCTATTGGAACACAAAATGTGTATCTTTGGAACTTTATCAATGCAACTGTTGATGTGAAAATCGTGTAGTAACTTCAGGGAAACTTAAAATTCAAACAAATTACAGCCAATCTGTACTGGACTGTTTCGTAAGCATTGCGTATGACTGTGACGTCACTGTAGTTGGCCCGTAGGCTGAGTGTGCATGGTTGACAAATCAGTGTCGTCCACGGTATAACCACAGCCATTCAACTGAACAGGATCAGCTGATCAGAGTTCAGTTTGGTGCAACGTAATTCAGCGTGAACTTGGTTCAACTTTTGATCTAGTTTCAGCTGAACCGAGAGCATGAACGATGTTGGTGCAACGCACCCTAAAACTTGTTGCAGTTAAAGTTAAAATTCTGATTGAAGTCTGTAGAAGATATCTGCTGGCAGGTATTTAGTATTTGTATTACTCTAGCATGTGTGTCGAGAATGCCTACACTGTGTCCCAAAATTAGCAGCCTCCTACAGATAAGTTTGTGTAAAATCGTTAGTACCTGACAGATTTCTAGAAAATTTGAAACAGTCATTGAGACAATCATTCTGAACTAGCATTAAAAGTTTGAGCTCAGAGTGGCCACCTTTGGCCTTGATGCAATAACGTATTGAACGTAACTGTAATGTAGACAAACTCTGACGTCATAATGACATTACATTGAGCACACATGGTAAAGTGCTTACATCATAATGGGTGTGATAGTAAGTAATGTTAAGATAGTGCAGTGTGCGATATTTTGTTGAAATCCATTAACTACAAACTGAATTAGACGTGTTTAAAGCAGGGGGCCACTAATTTTGGGACACAGTGTAGATTCATTGGACTGGTGTGCTGATGTGGGTGATGCATTTGTTTGTGCCTGCAGTGGGACCATTCAGCTTCCAGGTTTTGCTTCATAGCGATGGCCGCATTATATTCTCATACAAACAGGTAACACCTTGCTGCTAATTGCTTCCATGCTCTTTATGTAACATTCGTTTGTAATCTTGCAAAGTCTTTGAGTTGACTGTATTATGTTTTATTGCATTGTTACTCAGTTATCTTGTTGCTGTTAAAGTGTGAATTACTGTTCTTACTATGACGATATTTTGTCAATATTTTAATGACAATTGCTTCATTAAATTAGCACTTAATTCATTCAGATGTTACATTAGCACAGTTGTTCACTTATCTGAAGATATCTTACTAATTACAGTTGCTGTTTTTTATCCAGTTTGTCATTGACATAACCGAGTTTCTCAAACAGTTGCAGATTGAGTTTAATTCTGTCTGTCTGTCGGTCACAACCCGGTACCATTTGGAGACCAGGTGAGATAGAGACTTCAGGTTTACACCATATGATAGATTAGAGTCTCTAGTGTGTTGTGACGAAATTTCATGCCACTGGGTAAAGGGGGTTCCCATGAACGAGGGGGCAAAAGAGGGGCACCCCCTTAAAAAGGCGTTATTCTACTGCACATTGATGACCTTGAACCCTCAAAAATAGCAGTTACAGTGAATTTTTCACGATTTCGAGCTGCGACACACATTTCAAGAGTGAATTGCGCTGAAATGGCTGGAGATAGACCAAGACAACCTGCGCATGAAATTTTAAGCATTAAATGTAGATTTTAGCAATCTATGTACGAACCCTGTAAGGTCTGCGCACGCGGGTGTCAAAGAGTGGTTATTTATTCGCTGTTGGCTTGTCTAGCGTGAAAATGATTGCAGATAGGCACAGACATGCTGCTTATCGTAACAAGCACTAATGATGTGCTTTTTAATGGTATCAAATCAATGGCCTTGAATGACCTTAAACCCTAAAAATAGGGGTTTTTAGTGATTTTTTGTGATTTTTGGCTGCAAAAGATTGAATTGCGATGAAATGGGTGGAGATAGACCAAGATTACTTGCGAACAAGAACTGCTATAGGCTCTTGTGCGTATCATGAGCATTAGCTCAGATTTCTTCTCATAGTTGTGGTCAGTGTATGTAAATTGCTGCACGCAGATTCCTAATGTAACACTACTGAAGATTCCGACTGCCAGACATCCAGTGAAGGTCGGCCTGTCGGATGCCTATTACATTGACAAGCCTTCCAATGCTGGTATACATGATTTACAGCATTTGCAATCATACTGTTTTTAGATGTTATTATTGTCATTGGCTGCATTGTTGTGTCTGTGTTTTTGAATGTTCATATCAGTGCCGTAACTGTACATGTTTTCGTTATTTTATGTGTTGATTTTGTTATAATCTTTGTCACTATTAGTTTCATTAATCACTGTAGTTAAGTTGTCATTGTTTACTGTGTATGTGTTATACATATTTTCGCTTTCATTTCTTGATCTGTTATAATATGTTACGTGTTATGTTGTTGATTTGCATTTGTTTAATTATTGTGTGATAATTTACTTGAATTCATACTAGATGATGTTTCTGTTACATTTGTATCAACTTAAATGATTTCTGCTTTATATACAGTGTGCATAGGCAGAGTTTGCATTACTCAGTTATTACTGACATTTATGACTTAGTTTTATAGCATTTCATAACACTTAAACGTTTCAGCAAGTTTTTTATTGTTGAATCTGTTGAAGTTCAATCCTAAGTTCAGTTTTAATGTGGCTTGATAGTTCAGCAGTTACAGCATTGTATTCGGGATTGAGAAGTCATAAGTTTAACTTGTGGTTAGTTCGCTATGAAGTAACAACCCTGAGCAAGTTGTTCACATTTACGTTCCTGTACAGGTGCAAGTGGTCTAGTGGTTGATGTTGGCTCGTAACTTTCAGGTTACAGTTCGATTTTTGCCATGGGTCAGTTGCAAGCAGCCTTGAGCAAGTTGCTAATCTAATCTACTGTGTGCTTAGGTCAACTCAGCCTCCTACCCTCAGCGGCACGGAAAATGAGTAGCAGCTTACTCTGTGGGGTGAAGGCCTAGTGTGGCTGATTGAGGTGGTGGTATGTCTGCTAGCTGCGAACCGCAGGTCCATTTTTTTGCTGATGCAGACAATGGATGGCTGCAGTGGGTTGCAGTATCATTAGCTCATGCTGATCAGCTGCCACTTCTCAGATTTTAAGGCACTACTCGTCACGACTCATGTAAGAAGTGCTGTAGCAAGTTACCAGACTCGACCTTTAGCGATACCTTTTTTATGTTTCGTTGCATTGCGGTATTCTTGTTACTGTTTTAGATATCAGCTGTGTTTCTTACTATTTGTCTCACACGTCCGCAGATTGAGTGATTTGTTCATTTGATTTGAGTGAGTTCTGTTCTCAACTTACTTTTATATTTTGTTTTAAGTATTACTTGTTTTATGTTATCATTGTTTCTTAGTTGTTAATTTTCTTTATAAGATTGAAGCTCTTAGTGTTCAAATTGCTGTTCTGTACCGCATGCTGTAGATGCGCTGTTAGGCTCCACTTATGAGAATCACAACACTTAATAATCATGTGTTCCAGTAAGGTTGCAGTTGTAATCAGCAGTTCATGACCTGTGAATAAGGTACAGTGAAAAATTATAATTACAGGACTGCTGTTACAATATGTTAGTCATTGAATTATGTCCAGTCACTCAACTTGATCGTTTTTTCTCACAACTGTGTTATGTCCGAAAATATAAATGATTTTGGTCCCCCTCTGCAATAAGTCTGGAACTTATAGTTTTGGTCGCATTTTGTGGACTTTTGCATATCTTTGAATGTAATGTTGCTAGTTTGGGACTGTTCTTGTGTACAATACACAGATTCCCGGCAGAGAACAATCTATGAGTACCACAGAGTCGAGATCAACATGTCTCAAGTTGCCAGCAACTCGGCAGTTGTCATCACTCCATTACCAAGTAAGACTTGACCGTTTGTCGTGTGAGAAAGTATGCTAACACTGGCGACATTAGCTGTTACGGCAAAAAGCTAATGTTGCTTGTGCTAGCATACTTTGTCACGCTGCAAACGGTGAGCATAACTGGTTGTACCATTGAATTGTTGCTGCTAAGTTAGTTTACAATCGTGTGAAATCGGGAGTAGCACAATAGCAGTAGCATACGTGATTAAAATGTCACACAGATTTTAATTTTTTTTTTTGTCAGAATCTCAGATGTGTGGAAAATAGTGTGTGGTTATGTGTAGAGTGAAACAAATTCTTAAAAAAAGTTTTATTTTTTTACTTGGAATAGTAGTTATTGTCTACTTTTATTAGTTGTGTGTGCCTTGTTGTTATTATTAAAATGTCAGATTTACCTGGCTGTAAATAAAAAAGCTTCATAGAAATGGTGAAGTGCATGATAAAAATGTGCAGTGGCTTGTTAATTACCACAGTTCAAGAAATTAATGACTAATCATGCAGTTAAAAATTTTGAAAAATGTTTTCACAGTTTACTGATTATGTCTTAGTTGCTTTTGGCTAGATGTAAGTGGTAACGCATTTACAATTTTAAGTGCTTTTTCTGCTTTTTAGTGCTTTATGTTTTGGACAGTGATCACAGTTTAGTGTTTAAGCAAAATTATGGATTAGTTAGTCTTTCATTTTGCGCAAGTTCAGCCATTTCAAAATGCAACTGATACCCGCTCCAGTGTTTTCAGCAGATCAAAGTGCTTGTTGTAAGTAGCGTTAAAGCTGTGTTTCACATTAGCAGTGTGTTCTGCACTCTGTTTCATTATTGATAGTACGTTGATGGTGTGCTGATGTTATTTACAGCTTGCGTGACGAGGAAATCGTGCACAGAGTGCATCGAGGCATCGTTGACAATAGAATTCCAGTGTCAGTGGTGTCCGTCGGTCGGTCGCTGCTCCGATGGACTTGACCGTAGACGTCAGGAGTGGCAGGAACAGAGCTGTGATAAGAATGTACATAATATGTAATATCCATGTAATATCCACACCACAGAGTTATCATATGTAATGATTGCAGTCCCAGGATTTCTGACCATTTCAGCCAATCCTGGATCAATCCTGAATGCTGGGATTGGCAGCAACTCAATCCCGGGATTTTGTGATGACAAAAATCTCTAAAATTTTGCGTTTTGGAGTGTTAAATGATAAAATAACAATTTTAACTGTCTCATGATAATTATTCATGAGTGCGGGAGTTGCAGTAGTGTTTGCTGTGTACTATATGTTGCATTTTGACAGTCGCAGTCACTCCCGATACCCAAGGGCTTACCTCATCCTATACATGAAGTAAATCTAGTAAGGGATATTAATTATTATCAATTTGTAAGTCTGATTCTGTAAACCAGATAACATGATAACAAAATTCTTAATTCCAGATGCAAGGATTGAAAATCGATCCTAGGATTGCAGTCACTAATCTTCTGGCTGTCCTGTCGGTTGCATCTGTCTGTCTGTCGCATGTGGGCTGCTAATTCAAAAACAAGGTGTTGACAAATCAGAATTGGTATGAGCATTTCCTATACTGTGTCGAGTGGGACGTTAAACCTTACTCACTCACTTACTGAACATTCCCTGCGCAGGTATAAGTGGTGTGCCGATTTTATTTTCAGAAGACCGAAGTCCTCATATGTTTAAAAACTTTCACTGACAGTTTTTCTTTTGATGCATTATTGCTGTACTCCCGTAAAAGTCGTTATTTTACCGTTGTTGGCTAGTCTTTCGTGAAAACGGTTGCAGATAGGCATGGGCATGTTACTTATCACAACAAGCACTAGTGACGAGTTTTTCAGTCGTATCAACATTGATGACTTTGAAAGATCCTAAACTTTCGAAATAAGCGGTTTTTATTGATTCTTGCGATTTTCGGCTGCAGCGCACACTCCAGGAATGAACGACGAAATGGCTGGAGATAGACTGACAGTTTGAGAACAGGAACGGCTGTAGGCTTTCACGCGTCTCGTGGGCATTAGCTCAGATTTCTTGTACTGTCTGTGTGTACCATGATGATCTCGTTTAATCTGGTGATGCTGCATAGTTTTTGTGTGGATTCCTTTCAAACATTTCATACCATTGCTGTGTGCTGGTGCAGTACATGATATATTTGTATGTTGACTGTAGTACATTATCTCAGCGGACCAGTGTCAGTACGCTGCGCTGATGCAGACCAACGCAGCCAGGTTATCCCTGCAGTCGGTGACTCGTTCCCGTGATGCTAACGTTGCCGCAGTCATACTTGTCACATTTCTCATTGTGCTGATCTTTGCACTGCTTGCGTGGGTCGTCTATGCTTACAAGAACCCAAACAGCCAGTCCGGCATCTGGCTCATACAGGTCGCAGTCTCAGAATTCTTTACTTGCCGTCGTAAACATCGTTTCTAGAGCTCTGGGAGAAGAAGCAAAATATCTGTGAAACATTTTTGCAGGTGTTTTCTTTAACGTCTGCCTTTGCAGTGATCCACAGTTCCCAGATATGAATCACAATTTTTTCCAGGATCTTATACTTATTATCATATTTCTTATATATAACCAAGAATTAAACAAGGCTTCTGTAGAGGTTTGACCTCTGTGCTTTTTTCTTTTTAGCTGTATTCTTTTCTTTGCAATTTTATCTATTTGTATTGACTCCTGTAATACAGTCTTTGGCAGCAGATTAATGGGTTGTATTCACATGCCTCAAATAACTGTAATGTAGTGTAGTCGTTTGCCTGATTCATCACTGTCCAAGCACGGTTGTGCATTTGTTGCAGCATCGTCCAATGAGATTGGTGGATCGCATTCGTCAGCTGACTGTGCGTCGAAGCTCACGATTGGCCAACAAGTATGAAGTGGCAATGCATCCTGAAGCTGAGAGTCTGGCTTAGCCAGCGATGGATTTAAGCGGTCCAATGGCGAGACCACATTTCAGCTTTGAGCATTCTGCGATATTTGACCAATTCTTTACACCGACGTTATTGAGCTGTGCAATGTATTTTAGTGGATTGCATTCCACCGTATCCAAGAGCCACCATAGTCAGCCTTATCCTTTCTCCCTTGCTATCTTTAGCATTAGTGATAATGCTTACCCTTAACAGTAACAATAACAGAGCTCTGAGAGCAGTTTTTTTCCGTGAAATTCAGACGTGAAGGTGAGAAGGTTCAGCACTGGATTACTGCTTCTAATACTAATCCTCAAACAGTAACTAAAATTCCTGTAAATATTCATTATTAAATACTGTGTGACTTTTCTCTAATTTATAGATATACAGTGTTTATGAACTCGTTTAACATTGGGTGCTAAAAGGATATGATTAGTTTATTTTCTAATTATGTATATCTCTAGTGTATACTAGGTTATAGCTTGCCAGTTTAATCATAAACTCTAGTGCTATGATGGCTTTTGTCTAACGTGGGCCAGTAATACCATTTTTACTGACATTTGGCGAATTTTTAGCATTTGATGACTGACTCCTGATGCATGTATAACAGCTGAATGCTTTGTGTTCATTTGAAACTTTGCTGGCTTGTGTGCTGCGTGTGTATACAGATATTTTTCCAGTTGTTTGATAAACTGCTTATTGTTTGTTTCCCATCGTTAATTGTATTTATTCGCGATGTTGTACAGTAGTAGAGTCCGTCCAGTTTGCGCTTGTAGAATTTTAGTATTTATTGGATCTTTGACAGGGTTCATTGTAAATAGTTAACAGTTTACTGCTTTGTCTGAAGGCATTGGTCGTCTTTTTAGGTGTGTTATTGACTTTTGTGAATCGACATGCATTTGTTCTTTTTTTTTCGACGGCATAATTTGTAAAACTTTGTGAGTCATGCTTATGACACTTTGGAAGAAGTCAGGATCACAGGAACTTTGAAACGAATGCGATTTGTGAAACATTTTAGGAACAACTTAGGAAAAACACATAAATTTGGTCACCAATTCAGGAAGAACTTGTGGAGATCTTAGAAGAATTTTTAAAAAGTTTCTCAAAAGTTTTGCAACTTTGGCAGCCCCAGAGCTGCATTGGATGGTAATGAATAGGGCCCACTGTTTTGCGCTGGCCACGGAATTTTGAGCCAATCCGCAGAATTTTCCCTTTGCCACGGAATTTTGATATTTCATATTTTTATCACAGAAAAAATCTAACTGAACTGCCAAAAGCTGTGGGTTTTACTAATATCGCAATATGGCACAATCGTAAATAAATGCAATGCAACTTGACAGATTGCACTTTTAAAACGAAAAAAGATAGCTATTTTTTTGTACGTTGCTACCATAACTCAGAACAATGTTGCTGTTCCAGCCAGCCCTTCAGAAAATGAAGTTTTTGAACAGGATAGAGCCCTGTTTACTGACAAATGGAAGGCCGCAGTGAACTGCGGAATTTGGACAATTTTGTCGCGCTAAGCTTCAGAATTTTGCAAACTGGCCCGTGGAATTTGGCAAAATTTGCCGCGGAAAACTGTGGGTCCTAGTAATGAAGTTATTGGCGTTTTGTGTTTATTGTGGTGGTTGTGTTCTGAGAGATATTAGTTTGCAACCGCTGGTTTATTTGTGTTTGTCTTGTGTTATCGAACATAGTCATCTGATGATTTTCATGTCTGAATGTTAAAAAAGGTAATGTGCGGTACTTGCTATAGCGCTTTTTACAAGAAACAGACTCATGGCTAGAGGTGCTTTTGCAGTATCAGAATTGGCAGCTGATTGACATGAACTAATGATACCGCAGTGCACTATGTGGCCATCCATTGTCCATGTCCGTGGTTTGCAGCAAGCAGACATGCCACTGCTCTCGTCAACCTCACTAGGCCTTCACCCCATAGCCCGTTAACCTGGAATACTCAGTGAATTCTCTGAACTTGGAAAACTCTTGAATTCTGTGAAACCTCAGGAAAAAAATTGTGACAAACAAACAGTCATCACAAGATGTGGTTTCTTGGGTGCAAAGATGCTTTAATATACATTTGTGTTCTGGATCCCGATGGGGAGCTTTCAGCGCTTCCCCTGATTACCATTATTGCAATTACTTTTTGTTGCAATAATTTATGGAAAAGTAAGCTGATGGTTCTAGAAAGAAGACCTGGGAAATTTTTTGTATCCTGCCTCGGTCTGATGCCCCTGAATCCAGTATTAAATTGATACGCAGCAGATGGCTCATTTTGTGCTGAAAATATGACGACTTTAATGATAAGATACACAAACATTACTCACTTTTTGCTGGTGACATACAAGTAATACTCTGTGTTGTGCTTTGAAACATGTCCCCCCGTCCTCCAATAGACAGCGTTATGAGATTGATGACTGTATGGAGGATAACAGGGAAAATTATTAGAACTGCCATTAGTCTTACATATGCACAATTATAATGGCGAGTTCTTACAGTGTTGGGTTTAGGTTGTTCTGGGTTTTATGTTTCATATTAGGGTTTTCTGTAAAGGTTAAACTTACTGTTCCATTGTTATGTGTGTGTTTGTGCATTTTGCCTGGAAAGGTCATCCCCAATATGACCTATACTGTGTTGTGAGTGACTTTAAACCCTACACACTCACTCACTTTGAAACGTGTGCTACATTAATTCTATATTGTACAGAGAAGGCCAGGGATGTTCATCAGAAAATTGTTATTTGGTGATACCAGTTTGTTCATGATAGTTCTGCAAGTATTGTTTTATCTTGCTATTGTAGGAATATTGCCAGCATGTAAATTAAATTTGGTCGGTCTCTAGTTTAAACTCCATTAGGGTAGCTGGCGTGTGTGTGTGCTGATGAATGGAACCTGTAGGTTAGTATTAGTTCTGTTTGTTCGTATGTACGTATGTGTGTTTATTGGAACATTGATGAACAGAGTCAGCTTGCTTACTTATTGACCAGCTGCTTCATCTGGTTTACTGCATCTCCCAAGGAAAAGATAGATGTAAATGTTTAATCCGATTAAGCGTTAAATTAATCCAGTTGTTCATAATGCTGCTGCTAATGCTAAGACTTAGACTGCTAATATGATGAAAATCATCAATTTGTATACAACATAGAAATTTTAAAAACTGTGAATAAAACAAAGAGTCTAGGTAGAATACTGACAACAATGCACCAGTATAATTATATTACCATTAGGCTACTGCCGTTGCTGGCACTGATACTTTTACTAGTACTTGCTGTATATATGGTGGCTGTGAAACAAAGTAACGTCATTTAACAGCACGTTAATATTGCAGCAACAACTACAGTGCAGTCATAGTGCATGCAGGTCAATGCGTTTCAGTCCCTGTGTCAATAACACTGCAGAGAACATTGATTGTACAAATCGCTTTACTCGCAATGTCGCTTCTTACAAGCAAGTGATGCTTAAAGTAAGAAGGAAGCAGCACTCGCCATGTTTTACATAGCGTCTGGGGGTATGTTTTGTTCAAAAGCAACTTGACTCTTCAGGATAAGGCGTAACAGATTCTTCTGATTCCAGTTTCCACCCATGCCTCAAAAACCCCACATCCCTGAAATGTTTATTGGAGCCTCAAAGTAAGCTTACTGGTGCAGTTTTTGGTTTGGTTTCATGCTGTTGTGCTGCAGTATCTTAACTTTATAGTTATTGCGGGTGTTATTCATGATGACATTTTATGGGTTCAGCAGATGAACATTAAAAACTAGTTTCCGCCCCCCCCCTTCGCTACTTTTTTTGATAAACTGCAACTGGAAGCACATAAATTTTGGGGGCTAACTGCACTGTATACAGACTACAATCCCGCGTTGTTTGTGTCGTGAAAACGAACAAATCCATATCATATTGACCTACTATACCTACGTAAGTGATTTTTTGCAGTTCACGCTTAACTACAACGTTCAACAATTATGAAAGAACCGGCAGATATCACTGAAAGTCGGCAAGCTGCCGCAGTATCACAAGAAAACATGGATAAACGCAGAAGCAGGCGTAACATTGTCGCTCTTAACAGGCCAGTATGATGCAATATAATCGATCCAGTCAATCAGATTCAGTCCTAGCTTATTCGTCACTGTATAAAGATGTGAAAGTATCATGATATGCCTATAATAATGTTATAATACTGATAGGATAACAGGCAGATGCTACACTTTCGTCACTGTAACAGGGTTGGATTTGAAACTCTTAAGACGCCTCAGTTTATGGAGGAAAAAAGTAACCTACTGCAGTCGTATGGCTGAATAGTGCGCACCCATTAATAAGAACTGACTCCCTGCATCTTTTGAACTGTATGGCGACAGCCATTTGACGGGTGATCAAACGTAATTACTAATATTATGAAAACTGCTAGACATCAATGCGAAATCAAAACCACCTCAATTACTTCGACATAATTTTCCCAGAACTACAGAAATAACAAAAAAAAATATGGAGAGGGGCACTGTCTCCTACCTAGACTCCGTAGCCCAATGTGGCACCACATCCCCATAGACTACTCTCCCCATTGTTTAATTTGTGATAAGCCTTTTGAAATTTTCAGCTTCCGTCTCGTACGCCGCTGCCGGGCAGGCAGGGAGCCGCAATTTCGAACCGATGCGTCCACTGAATGTGGCGTTGGAGAAACTCGTAGCCTAATAGGCAACGGCGGCCCGGAACGTATTTACGAGAAAGATAGCTTCAGAATAACGACGGAGCTGCATTGTGCCAAGCCACCGAATTACGCCGCCGAACTGAAAAATCACCCAAAAGCGTAATTTTTGCCGCATTAATTCTCGAAATGTATGGCCTCCTACCTCCGAGTTTAAGAGGTTGTTTAGCGATGAAAGTGACAGCTGCGGTTATTTTTAGATTCAAGATTTTCTTGGTTTTTCGTCTTAGACACCGAGTACGACGTAGAAGTGAAAAATGTGCTTTATATAGGCCTACAGTTGTAGATGTGCAGATGGCCTGAACGTGGCACACGTCATCGTATGGCAAACCGTTTTAGCATTAAATCCATATTTACAGATCTGCAAAGAATTGCAGATATCTCTAAATATTAATTTAGCCTAATGCTCCCTGCCATAGGCCTATCTATCATAGGCTGATCACACTGAGAAGTATAATTCGCCCTGCACAGTACACGGCGCGTCGAACGGATGCCAGGAAGTCACGTGACTCGATGACGTCACGTCCGGTGACGTCACGAACTGACAAGATGGCGGCGGCGGTGGCGACGTGGCGGCGACAAGTTGTGACATGAACATGATGTAGCGTATGGCGAGTCGCAGCGTCTGAATGCGGCTGAGTTTCTTCTCGTGAGGAAAGGCCGGCACGCGCCTGCAGTCAAAAAATAGTATAGCTCTTCACGCGGGAGCCTATATTTGAGCTACAAAGCGTCACCTGCCGTATGCGATCACAGTGTTACCTGCCACCCGACACAGGTGAACGCGCCCCGCCTTAACCCCAGCCACATACGCTGTTACTCGATTTACCTACCCCGGATGGATGGAAGGCTGAGTTGATCTTGGTGTTGGTCATACAGTCGTTCATCCATTTGGTAGTGAATAGACTGGGAGTCAAACCGACGACTTAGCGATCGCCAGTTCAACGTCTTAACCGTTACACTAAAAATCTGTGCCGCAGAAATGCCGGGGAGGTGAAAATCTCACGTTTCAAAGTGTTGCAAATATACGATTTCCTATGTTTCAAAACCCCGCTTTTAAGGGTGTTGAAAATCTGCAGTGCCTTGTCCAAAAACGGTTTCTGATGCACTTCTGGCTTGATAAAATCTGGTGATAAAACAAACTGCTCACATCTTGACTATGTGTCTGGGACGTTTTTGTGAAAAATCGTGTACAATTTTTAAGATACACCAGTTGTGATTTAACGTTGCGCTAAATGAATTAGGCCTATGCGATACATTATAATGTGGAATAATAGGCCTACATGCGTATAAAACAGCTTATGTTTTACGGCACCTAAGTTGACACGGCAACTAATGACGAAGTTCGGCAGAGAGTACAAAAAACAGGAATACTTTTGACACAGTACAGTAGGCCCTACGGCAACGCAAACACAGACTGATAGAACACAAAAGGCGTGATTCTCTGCTGGACACAATGGAGAATAAGAAGATAGGCAAAGGAACATAAATCGGTCGAAAGCGCTTGCAAATGCTCATCAACATCAGAAGCAATGCTGCGTCACTTTGAAAAGACGCGCAGAAGACAAACGCAGCTGGCAGAATAGTTTGTCATAAACCTGCCATACGACGGAAGATCAAAGAAGCATAAGTAAAAATTAATACAAGCATACGTATAAAGAAGTATTAGCAGTCGGTAGGCCTATCGGTGTGTTTATCGCGGACCTGCGTAGTCGGTCAAACGCCGCGTTGAGGCTACACATTCGTCGTCGCTCGCGGATGTTGGCGGCCACCCGCTGTGTCGGCGTTGATTTCCGTTTCCGCTTGACAGCAGCCAGCGGTCGCTGAACGGACGACGCACTCGCGCCGCTACCAGGGGGCGTCATAGTCACCGACGACACGTCACAACACTGCGTCATTGCCCCCGCAGCATCACAGCATTGTGTCACTGCCCCCACAGTCTCAGTTGACCAGCCAGCTGATGCCGTTGCGATCCAACCGTCTGGAACGTCGAGTTCAGAGTGCTCGCCTGCGCCATAGTCAATAATATTCATACTCCGTTTACACGATCAAGCAAACATAAAGCAAACGTCGAGCAAACATCAAGCAAATATAGAGCATGCATAAAGCATAGCCTACACGAAGCAAACATCAAGCAAACATCGAGCACACATCGAGCAGACATCGAGCAAACGTCAAACAAACATCGAGCAAATATCGAGCCATCTCGTTGAGCCAACTTCATGTTAACTGGACGAGCCAGCTCGACGAGCCAGCTCGTCGAACCAGCTTCATCTTGTAAACGAAGTATGAGACGATGAAATTGGTTCGACGAGATGGCGCTACAAGCGCTTATCGTGTATTTCTGTAATATTACACTATTTAAACGGCGATATAATCAGCTCATCAAGTCAGTTCGACGAGCGTTCGTCAAGCCAGCTTCCTCGTGTAAACGGGGTGTAAGTCAACCAGTCAATAAGTAAAACTGGCTTAGGTTTATTAAATAGTTAAAACGCCGGTAAACAAAAAATCGCTTTAAACCCGTTTTCTGTAAAGTAAAAAAACGTTTATGAAATGAACGTTTACTAAAACTATGACCTGTGCCAACATAGCCGGCGGCGGAGTTGTCTACGAAAGCGGTGCCGTACTGAAGCATGGAGCAGCTTTCGTCCGTGCACTGGTAGTAGGACGGTGCGGCGTAGACGCCGGTCGCACCGTAGACTTCGGCTTCAACGTCATACTCGTAGAAGATTTCATCCGGAGTCGTAGACTCGACGTGGCAGTAGGACGAGTCTGCCGAGTAGGAGGACACTGCAGTGGCTTCATCACTTATGACAGTCGCTTGCTGCAGCAGCAAGGGCTCGGCCGAGTTCAGCGTCTCCATCTCGGCGGGGTCAACAGGCTCAAAGACTTAAAGCGCGAATACGGAGCGACCTAACTGAACTGAACTAAACTGAACTGACATGGTTTAGTTTTTGACAAATTGACGACCAGTGGGCAAGCAGTAATGCATTACAGTAGGCACCGTTTAACGTCGTCGGTGACTACGTGATTACGCGCGTACGTACGCGTCGACTAATGACCAATGGACTCGCCCTGCTTGCTTATTGAACACTTCGTTAAAAACTGAACAATCAATTCAGTTCGGTTCGGTCATGTCGCTTTGTACGCGCCTTTAGGCTTCTTATCAGCCTGACACACAGTTCGAAAATTCGCATTTTTACGAAAGTTGTAAATTAAAAAGTTGGCAAATTTTTTTAAAAGAATTTAAAACACCAAATAACTTTTTACACTTAAAGTTTTGATATATCAAAGCATTATTTTTTATATCGTACAAATCGAAACTTTAGATTTTTGTCATCATTCAGGAATTAATTTATTTATCAGCAGTCAACTACTGCTCAGGCCTGAAACGAAATTTGATTTACGAATTTAAAACAAAAACAAAATCCGCAAATTTTATCCAATTCTAAAACTGAAAATCACGAAATTTTCAAACTGTGCTGACGTTTTACGTGCGTGACGAGACTTGTGACAGTCGTTCGATAGATGCGACGGGTGAGACCACGCGTGTAGATACTTGCACAGTACGACACCAACGGAGCGGACCAGATAAGCACGTTGATATCTTACCTGAAAAATATAATATTAATTTCATTAACGCTAAACTTCGCATGCAGAATCGACGAGATTTTCGCGACGTCTTAGCCAGTCCTAGGTCATTACAGTATTCATAATCCTACACGAACACGAACGACCGAATGACTGTCGAAAATCATTCCCGATAAAAAAAATCCTTCAAGCACACTCACGTGAGACGATAGCAGATGCGTGTAGGCTTAAGACATGGTGTCCAGTTGACTGAAAAGGAATTGTCTAGTATATACTGTGTGGTCAGTGGTCAACGGCGGTCAAATGCATCACAGCAGGTGCACGCTGGTCATCATATCATCGTGGTTGCCATATGACGCCACGAGGCAACGCTCTATCGCTAGTTCGGTTGCGCCAACGCCGTACAGTACGGTACAGTAACAGCTGTCGCATCTCCGTCACCATAACTGCTATGACGATTGTGTGAACATTATAGGCCCACTGCACTGTCTGCATCTGTCTCGCAGTAGAGAAAGTGGGCCCGATTTGCCAAATTTCGATAAGTCGAAATAAGAAAATAAAGTCAACAAGAAAAGCCCAGCTAACGCAAAAAAAACGCGCGACAGCGGTGCGTGTTTGAAGCCCCGGTGCGAACAAAATCTACGCTCACCGATGCCAGCAATTGACATTAAGTATCTATAGCGTTTCATTTGAGCTTACACTCGCCAGAAGGCGTGACCGGTTTGTCACAGCCGTATTGGCTAACAAGAAATTTGAGATAATGCTCACGGGACGCGCGAAAGCCTATAGCAGTTCCTGTTCGCAAACTGTCAGTCTATCTCCAGCCATTTCCTCGCGACTTATACGGGGGTACCGCTCTTTGATGCCCTCGTGCGCAGGTTTCTTTGAACCTAAAAAATCTAGAATTGTACCGTTGAAATCTACGTTCAATGCTGAAAATTTCATACGCAGCTTGTCCATGTCTATCTCAACTGTTTTCGGCGCAATTCGCTCTTGCAATGTGTCTTGCAGCCTGAAATCGCCAAAAAATCCATAAAACCCCCAATTCTGGCGTTCAAGGTCATTCAAGGTCATCGAATTCGGCGCCAATCGAGAGCCAGTGTACGACTTTCTATTAGTGATTAATAGTAAAGATACAGCGACTTATTGGCCAAAAATCGCAAATTGTGCCCACCTCCTCTCATTTAGCGCTCTCGTTCGGGATGACCCCCTTCGAATTTATGAAAAAGCTTTACGGTTCCTGAAACTAGAGTCTTCCAGGCAACCGATGGTGAAAATTTGATGATCCTAGCTTGAACCTTTTTTGCCTAATCCACCCTTGTGACAGACGGACAGACAGAATTGCGATAGCTAAGACGCGCTGAAAGCAGTACTGTAGCTGCTTTCGCGCGTAAAAATCGAAAATTCTACCTACTCCCTGTCATTTAGCGCCCTCACTCGGGGTGACCCCTTTAGAATTTATGGCAAAGCTTTACGGATATTTGGTCTCGAGACCACGTTGGTCTCGAGAACTTAACGTCCCTGTCATGAACACGATAATGTAAGGTTTTATTGAATTTTTCGCTATTTTAGGCTGCTGCGCACATCTCAAGAGTGAATTGCGCCGAAATGGCTAGAAATAAACCACTTGAGACAACCTGCACGGAAAATTTTAATCAATAAACGTAGATTTTTTTTACCATTTTTTCGATTTACTATATTTAGTCATCCGTATTAAAGCGTCAATTTTGTGTACCTCTTTAAAATGCGCGATTTCTGCTACTCACACTATCTACTAACTTAGCGTGAAAACGGCTGCAGATAGATTAATTAGACTTGCTGCTTATTGTAACAAACACTGCGGGCGAGCTTTCAGGGTGTACAAACATTGATGACATTAAATGATTTTAAAATAAAAAAGTTTTATTATTTTTTGCGATTTTAAGCTAGTAGTTTGGATATTTATTTTAATCGCTTGTATATGTATATTAATCGTCTGAGTTTCGATCTCTTGTGTTGAAAAAGTACAGAAACGTCAAAATATTGGTACCGTTTAAAACGCATTTTATTGCACGTTGTACATTATTTTCCAGGTGGCAGCAACTATGCTATCGCGCGGTGCGTGAGCTTTGCTCAGATTACTTGGTCCATTGGTTGAAAGCAGCGTTAAGGTTTGCGGTATCATGCAGAAACGAGTCTCGCAGACGTTGTTTAGAAATGTCAATAAACTTAGAAAGCGACTGCTTGAATTCTGGATTGGTCTAAAAACTAAACATTATCGGCACTGAACTGAGTGCTGAGAACTACAACACATCAACCACAGTTTTGATATTTCGGTTTTCACGCTCTACAGCAGTAGCGCATCTTAGGCATCGCAATTCTGTCCGACTGTCCTCCGTCTGTCCGTCCGTCTGTCACACGGGTAGATCAGTCAAATCTTTACCGTCGGCTTCCCGGAAGATTTTGGTTTCATAATCCGTAAAGCTTTTCCATAAATTCGAAATAGGTTACCTCAAGCGAGGGCGCTAAATGAAAGGGGGTAGGGAAAATCTGCGATTTTAGCCAAGTCCCTGTATCTCAGAAAAGGTACGAGATATGGCCTAAATTACTATTTATCACTAATTGGAAGTCGTACACGCGCTTTTGATTGGCACCGAAAGCAATGACCTTGGATGACCTTAAACACTAAAATAGGAGTTTTTTAATGTTTAGCGATTTTGGGCTACGAGACACATTTCAAGAGCGAATTGCGTCGAAATCACTACACCTAGAGACAGATCAGAACACCTGTGTATGAAATTTACAGCATTAAACGCAAACTTCAATGGTATAAGCCTCGACCCCCTAGGTTCATGAAGGTCTGCGCAGAAGAGCATAAAATAAGGGTACTGCCTAAAAGAGTTGTTATTTTATCGCTGTTTGCTCGTCTAGCGTAAAAAGGATTGCAGATAGACATGACTTGCTGCTTACCGGTACCATAATACAGGTACCGTAACATGAACGTTTTACGAGTTTTTCAAGGGTATCAACATTGATGACCTTGAATAACACTGTACCCCCAAAATATGCGATTTTAGTGACTTTCGACTTGCGATTTTCTGCTAAAGCGCACACTTCGGGAGTAAATTGCGACGAAATGGCTGGAGAATGGAGCAGGACAACCTGCATAAGAAATTTTTAGCATTAAACGTAGTTTTCATTAGTTTAAATTTTGCCATTTACGTCTAAGGAGTCCTCCGTACAGGGACGTCAAACGTAGGTACCCCTTCAAAGTCGCTATTTTTATAGCCGGGTCGTTTAAACTGTATCAGCCGCGCGAGACCGGTTGCGAGACCGGCTGCGCCCTGTAGCGAATGTAAATGAATGAATGAAAAATCATCGTGTCGAATGTCAATTGCTGAGATCGATGAGCTTAGATATTGTTCGCAGTGGGCCTTTATACATGCACAGCTGTCGCGCGTTCCTTTTGCGTAAGCTAGGTTTTCTTGTTTTGTTTTCGATCCCCGTAGTACAGAACAGCAGACATTGAGTGAGGTGTTTACTGTAAACAGTCAAACACGTGCTATGTATGCAATTTTTATTTTTTCCATTAAGTTTTTACATAGCCTACAGTGTGTCAGAGTTCATTATTCGACGCCGTAACTTGCTCTTTGGGCATGTAACCAGGCTCACAAAGAATTTTCCGGCCCATCAGGCACTGCCGTGCCACGTGACCCTCGGTCGTCTTCCCGACCGTAGCAGCTGGAGACGTCGTCCAGGCCGTCCCAGGAACAGATGGTTCGACCAACTTTGTGGGGACAACAAAACTCCGCCTGCTGACCTCTGGAGACGAGCCTTGTCACGTAGACATTCGGTGGTGACGCTACGTAGGCCTAAGTTCTCGCCGACTACGCGTTACCGACGACAAGTGTAAATTATGCATTTAAATGCTGAATTAAAGCCGTTTTGTCTCGACCCTTGCCAGTTAAGCTGTCGTTGTCGAATGTAATATTATTTTGCGTGTAACAACAGGTGGCACCCTTTTATGCTAGCCTATCAAGTATTGTATAATTACTATAGATCTACACGCGTATGTTTGTGTTTTGGAAAATACATTGTCTTTTTTCTTTACTACTTACAGTAGCCTAATAAGTACTGCTGTTAAATAATTAAAGAAGTTAACTACTTTAATGGTACTTTAAAAATTAGTTATAACTACTTTTTTTCTAAAGTACTTTACTTTCTGAAAGCAGTGGCATATGCCTATTTCTAAGTAAGCTGATGTTTATCAATGAAACAGTTCACTGGATTTATGATGTGACCAAAACCAAGTTTACCGCGGTGCGTGTGGTCTATCGCGATACGCAACAGTGGAGCCGTTTTGTTTGGATGATGAATCAAACGTCAAAACGACAAAATTTATACTCGTCAACACGCCGGACGTTGTCGTAATTAGCTGGAGCAGTAAGGGAAGTCACGTGACGACAGGTGCCCGTCCCCCGCGCACTGTCAGTCACGACAACATAGGATATCACTTCACTGTTACTCAGCACGCGAAGCATCTATCATCCGACTTCAAACCATAACTTTCCAATGTAAATAGGTTTGTCAGAGAAAGTCGGCAATTTACTTCTTTTGGCCTCACTGCCAGTACGTGACAGTGGCGCACAAAGTTCAATAGTTTTGCAACATTATTAAACAGGAAATAATCTTGTTCTCAGCTGTAAAATACGTACATAACTTTGTGTGAGACTTTCTAAGAATGTTGGCCGAGAATAAAAGTAAAATACGGTAAGCTACTGTTGTAAGGCTTATAGCTTGCTGTTAAATCTTGCCTACGATATATTTTGATGTCTACTACAGTCTTGTCTGGCCTTCCCTTCTTCTTCTGCCAGACTACGATTTAAAAGCGACAAAACCCGACGGAGACAAGCGGACTGTCAGTAAATTTGCGTTGACCTATGCTACACAATTGAAAAAAGTCTGGCGCAGTGTTATCAAGGGCAGAGAACAGAGAACGGGCTACGGCGTTATTTACCGCACCAACAACCAAATAAATTGATTCTGCTAAATAAACGGCGATAGTTATTCCTCCGCTAAACCCGACATGATGTCGAGCGTTGTCATATCGCTTAATGCTCGTGTATCTGCTGCAGTCATCTGTTGCCATGACAACTGCTGCTGAAGCCGCGTTGTCAACGGCGCGACGTCTTTGCTGCGTAAGAATTATACGGCGAAGATGCTGACCGGAACTGTGTCAGTCGACGTCATAAATACTGCTGCGATAAATCAGTCACTCGTGACGAGTGGGCTAGAAGGCCGTAGTATAGGCCTATTGTTGGTCAGTCGAACAGCATTGTACAGTCCCTACAGCAGCTAGGGTCATGACTGTCGTATCGTAGCGTGCCGTGGCGTACACTGACGTGCTTCGCTCGAGGCGAATCCCGCGTTCGCGCCCGGCGCTTGGCGGTTGTATATAAACCTAACCATGTCCGCTGGACATCGGACGCTCGGCGAATTCACTTCACTTACTGACTGTTTTTAATCACAACGTTGCTCAACCCCAGCGCAATCTGCTGGCTCAACTAGTCTAACTGCATGTCCGTTGTCCGTTCTTGACAGGTACGATTTACGCTATTTCATCGCAACAATAATTATTTTGCTTCTGTATATTGTTTTTGTGTTTTAATGCCGATAAAAGTCGGATTGCGTTCTCAATAGTTGCAGTAAAATGAATACCGGTATATGGAAATGAAACATTTTGCTTTAAAACAGCATACAGAACTCGTGTTAAGTCTTGGGCCTGTCTACACAAATTTTTTTCTTTAGTAGTTAACGGGCCAGCAGCAGAAGTGATCTTCTTTTCATTATCTCCTTTTTGTTATTTTTTCTTTTTTTTCTTTTTTCTCGTGGTTAGTATTTTGATTGTGCTTATACTTAATTTTGAAATTAACCTTGGCCCTTTAAGCGGTGTGTTTAAGCGGTGTGTGAGAGCTGGATGTCAGGAAGAGCCAGATCTTGTAAAATAAAACGTCGGCGTTTCGTACAGTGGTTACGGTTATGTTGACGTACGTGACAGAATGGTGATGGGACTTGTACTCGTGAGTATCGTTACCGGACTGCTGTCGTTACTCGGCGCCGGTGACGTCACAGCGCGTGCAGCGCCCCGTCTGAGTCAGCAGCAGCAGCAGTTCCTGCGTCAGTGGTTAGCTAAAACTCAGCAGAGCAACAACAACAACAACAACAGTCAGCCGCTGCGTGTCGTCTGGCAGCCGCCGCCCGACAACCAGGGGGCAGTGTCACCGCCTCAGCCGAAGCCTCCAAGATTTCACGGAGGGCGTCAAGTCGTTCTCAAGGCTGGGTACGCTAGCGCACAGCCCGAAGCCGCCCCCGTACAGCAAGCGCCTGCGCAGGTAAGTTGCAATATACACGGTGTTTCATAAATATGCACCCTTTTACGCGCGACAGCAGAATGCTTCGCGCGTCTTTGCCATCGTCTGGGCGTCTGTCTGTCTGTCTGTCTGTCTGTCCGTCCGTCTGTTACACTCTTGATCTGTATCAAAACGGTGCAAGCTAGGATCACGAAATCTTCACTGTGGGCTGCCCCAATGTCTCTAGTTTATCGTGACAAAATTTCGTGCCACTGGGTGCAGGGGTTCCCCTCGAACGAGGGCGTCGAAGAGGGGTACCCCCCTAAAAAGACGTCATTTTGCCGTTATTGGCTCGAATAATGTGAAAACGGTTGCAGATAGGTACATAC
>Ga0209367_1001619_pt1 | contig 28157 bp, 20 predicted proteins | sample WorMetLIZISLAND2_FD_187412 | JGI IMG/M metagenome (GOLD analysis project Ga0209367, IMG submission 187412) | Marine gutless worms symbiont microbial communities from Max Planck institute for Marine Microbiology, Germany - Olavius geniculatus... ...
TTGAGCGCAAATATCTCTGAACTGCATAGGGATATCGACAAGCGGTAAACGGCGTTATCAAATACAGTTAATTCCACGTTGAATAAAAAAAATTGTGTGAACTTCAGTCCACTAACATCAGAGATTACGCGGCTAATGTTTACCCACCAAAATCAAATTTTTCGGAAGGCCATATTTCGGCCCCTAGGGGGTGCTGCGCCCCCAAATTTTTACAGGCGCTAGAGAATGACCAACTCTTACTAGCGCACCCCCCACTGGGGACGGGGGCCCCCCTTACAATTTTTTTTCAAAGGGGGGTCAAAAATTGGCTTAAAATGCAATAAATGAGCGCTTATAACTTCGGAGTTAGGGGGTGTAGCCTGACGAAACTTTGGCACTTGATGTGCCTCTAGGTTGGGGTGTTAACTCAAGTACAACTTTTGGGGGACATGCCCCCCTTAAAATTTAGGAGGGCAAAAAATGTCCAAAATTTAGTACGTTTTACGACAACTTTCGAGTTTGACCTCAAATATCTCTGGAATCGATGAAGATGGCGACAAAATCTAAACGGCATTGACGAGAACGATCTTTTCGGCGCTGAACAAAAAAAATTTTGTGAAATTCGGTCCACTAGAAACAAAGTTATAAGCGCTCATGTTGACCTACCCTAAGTCGACAATGCGCGTTCGGCGTATGCCAATGCATTTGAGTTCGGGCCACGTGACTTTGGTGCTGAGGAAATTTTACCCCCACCCCTAATTTCCCACCAATCGGACTTATGGCGCCGGGTGGACTCACGTTGGGCTTTGCCCCAAATTTCTAGTATATATTTGTTACAGAACTCAATACAACAATAAATTTATTTGTAAAGCAAAGTGTTAGGAATTGTTGTGACAAAACTTGGCAGTTCAGATGTCTGTTTTGTTGCCCATCCAGCAGTGTCAAAGCATCTTCGTATGCTGTCACCACCTGTGTCTGGAATAAGTTCGGAGAAATGGCCGGTTACATTGAAACTACGGTAGCTAGTTTAATGTTTGGTTCAAAGTGTTTTGGCTTCATACAGTACAATAGATAATATGCTGTTGCACATCAAGATCATGAGACTGTACTCACTTCGGTCACAGAATGAGTCCTGACTGATGATGTCATACAGTCAAACAGTCAGTCAGCACCTGTTTACATAGCTACATTTTTCAGACATTTGTGACATATGTTAATACACAAGTATGTGTGATTATGTGTGTAAACAGTGACGAAGCTAAAGGTCTCTTTACAGTTAGATCCGGAACAGTTTGCACTGCAGTTCAGTGCATCAAAGCCGGCAAAAGATGGTCAGAATATTGTTTTCTATGGACTCAGTTCTGTGAAGAGTACTGCAGCAGTCGAGATTGCACACAAACTTGGCTTCAAGAAGTACGAGCTACATTTACTGTTACATTCATTTTGATATCTTCCATAATATGGTCTAAGTGTCTGACTTATGTCACGGGAATACATGGTTTTTGAATTCAGGAGTGTTTACAGATTCTGCAACTATGATTCCAAAGTTTTACAGAAAAATGACATGCTAATAACAGTAATATATGCTTGATGCAAAATTAGTTAAAAATTGATTTTAAGTTAAAGTAGTTGATACCATACAAAACATACACCGTGTCTCAATAAAAAGCGTTCCACTTTTATTTTTTGAATACCTCCGTGCAGCACTGGTCGATTTTGATAATTTTTGGCACACAGCATCATGAGGAGTTTTGACGTGAATGAGTATGCTTTAGCCCACCTCACCTTAATACTGTCATTACATTACCTTGTGAAATGAGGAAGTCATAGTTTGGCCATATACAACAACGAATTCATATTGGGGAGAGCATGCATCGGCACAAACAATCACTGAGATCACAAAATCATCGAAAACCTGTTACATATTTAACACTAGTCATGTTCATTTTAAAATTGCACGTTGGTGAACTGAGATGACGCATTAACAGTGAGTAAGCCGCTCTGGGTCACACGTTATCGAACGTGATGTTGGTGAGTCACGTCAACGTCCACCACTTGCATTCGTGCTGGAGGGGATATTTTAAGCACACGCAGTAATAAAAATGATGTGATGTAACGTGTAAGACTTTCTGAAAGATAATAACTGTTAATCTTGTTTGTCGCTATTCAGTTAATCATTTTTGAGCTGACGGTTGCGCTACCCAGTATGAATAGTTGAATACATTGTTGTAAACAGCCAGACTACAACTTTAAATTTCACAAAGTAGTGTAGCAACAGTATTGAAGTGAGGTGGGCAAAACTATAGTTATTTATGTCAAGTTACTTCATAATGTTGCGTGCCTAAAATTAACAAAATTGGCCAATGTTATTTAAAAAATAAAAGTGGCACATTTTTTATTGAAACACAGTGTATATACTAATGACTGTTATACATCAGTGTTATACATGCTTGCCCTTTGTAAATAAGTTTCGGTCATTTAGTGCTTGGAATTTAGTCGTCCTGTCAACTATCAGTTTGTCCAAGTTTTATTTGCATCTGCAGATGCATTTTATATTAATGTCTGATAACTGTTGCCACTGAATTGTTGGAAATATTTAGCAAATAAAGCTTGTCACAAGTGCCAGTCTAGCATTGTATTTACATTGCAACTGCCTAATGTCAGTTTAACTTTTTGTAGTTCATACATGTTTCCAATGTTGTCATAATGTAAAATATATTTTCATACTTTTTGTGACCATGTGTATGCAGAGCTCGGTATTTTCCTGGTGGCTGGGAAGAATGGTCGAGAAGTCGAAAGAAAATCTGATTGCAGCTTGGCTTTTTTCTGCAAGCCTGCAAAACATTTGGACGTGGCTGTGAAGCAAGCCAAACTTTATTACAATTTTATCATATTTTCCACGCTGTCGTTATGCTGAGATTTTCATGTTGCATTATAAATGTTGCTTTATAAATGAACGTCAGTGTATTTGATGTCAGCAACAGACGAATCATGATTCGTGCTGTTAAGCGGACTGAATGTTAATAACACTTCCCGGGTTTTTAACTTTCTGTTGCTGATTTTAGTAATCATTTTTCTTGTGTTTTTCATGTTGTTCATGATTGTAATTTAGTCCACATTGCAAATCATACTTCATTTGAACTATTGCCATATATTATTTTTACGTGGAGTAGATTTTGTAGAGCATTTAAATCTGCTAATTATTCTGCCTTGACTGCAATGTGATATATGCCTTGACTGTGTGCGTACGTGCTGATACTGCTGTGATGGTGTTCTGCTATTTGCTTTATAATGATGCTTGATTATTGGTTTTATGTTAACTTTAATAGCAATATACCCTGGAAGCTGTATGGTAGATTTACTAATTTTCTTGCATATTTTGTGGACCAATTTTAACTGTTGTGATGGGTCCATGCTTTCTGCGTGTCTCAAGACCAATGTAATGTACAAGTTGATTTTATTTTGGTTTTGAGAGGTCATTGTACATTTTAATATACTTTCAGTATTTAACTGTTAGTTGCTGATGTAAATATGTACATACCGAATAGGTTTGCTGTTTGGTCCTCTGTATGCATTTTTGTTACAGATGAATATGTGTTCAACTATTACACTGCCGAGGTGATAGTTGTATGAGACATGAATGCTAGATTTAGCTGCTGTGTAAATTTACAGCACAGCTGTATTACTGTTATAGTACTGTCCAGTTTTCCATTTTTAACTGATATATTTTTTTACTTGTTTGAATTATTAATTTCATGGTACTAACCAGTAACCATCAACATGACAAAATTACTGCCTTGTCATTTTGGATTTTGAGCCAGCTAATGTGGCCTCAGTTTCTGGCCCTTTAAGCATCAGGTCTTAACCCCATCATCACCTGCCCCCTTGGAAACCTTTTTCTCCATGCCCTTGCTGTACAATACTGTTTGCGATTTCTGCTTTTATCATTCCACAACTGAAAGCAGACTCGCTGATACTGTGTTGCATGCTGTAGACTTTTTTTGGTGCTATAATAGGCTAGCTGAAAATGTTAACAACTGTACTGATTGTACAGGATTGCTATTTACTATGTAAATAGATATTACACTTGAAGTGCTCGTGTGTTTATTTGGAGAATATTGTTTTGAATTTTACTATCACTGTCAGTAGCAGCATTTTAGATTACAAAAATTGGGCAGAAATTTGCAGTTTTTTGACAGATATGGCAAAATTTTTGCAGAATTCCGACAGACAGCTTCAAATTTCCGACCTAGCAGATTTTAGGTGCTCAAAATTTCAGTTTTGGCTCTAAATTCTTTAAAATGGATTTATTTGTCTTAAACTGGATGAAAATTATCCGTCAGTGTCAGAGCACCAGCGGAGTAGTTGTTTGTCGATTTGTTAGTTATTCAGATGAATTGTATATTTTTGTGTAAATTCAGTTCTTGAAAACGTATGTTGCTAAGAGTTACTTTGAAGTAACTCTGTTGTTAATGAAACTCTGATTGATTGATTGATCAATACTTAGGGCTCACAGTTTTCTGCAGGTCGCGGTATTTCGAGCCGAGCTGTGGAATTTTCCCTTTGCCACGGAATTTTGATATTTCCACGGAATTTTGCAGAAATTGGAAAAAGCCCTACTAAAAGCTATCGCATTATGGCACAATCGTAAATAAATGCAACGAACTTGACAGATTGCACTTTTAAAATAAAAAAATGTAGGTAATTTACTTTGTTCGTTGTTAGCATAACTCAGCACAATGTCACTTGCCAGCTGCCCCCTTAAAAAGTAAAGTTTTGAGCAGAATAAAGCTTACAACAAATAGAACCGAATTTGCACGATTTTGCCGCATAAGCTGCGGAATATTGCAAACTGGCCTGCGGAATTTAGCAAAATTTTCCACGGAAAACTGGGCCCTATTTATTTATGGCTGCTGTTTAACACAACTGATCACAGAACAGATGCTATCTTAAAATCAGGCGAGCCCACACAGTAGTCAAGGCTAGAAAATTGGTTGGAAAAAAGCTAGATCTACGTTTTTAGGTTTTCAAAAAACCAAGAAAAAATCTTTATCAAAAGTCTAATTGTTAGGTTCTTAAGGTTTTTCTTTGTTTGCTGTGAAATTTATTACATATAATATATTTATTTCATATTTAGTCGTTATTTTTGAGTTTTGACATCAGTCACGTCATTTTGTCGTTCACTTATTCTGGGTTGTAATTTTGAGTACGATGGACACTAAACCAAAAAAAACCAAACTAAAAAAATTTTCTTGAAAAACCTAGGTTTTTTTCCAGCCCTGACAATAACGTCTGACCAATCTGTCCCTACCTAAAGCGCGTTTCACATTTTTTATTTCTCTGAGATTCTCAGAGGTTCTCTGAGAATATCGGAAAAAAGGCAGGTGCGAAACGCGAATTCTACGCAGCATCTCAGATATTGTCAGACAAACAAAAAGTGCGAAACACGCCTCTAGTAGTTATTTTTCAGCGCTTTGATGCTGCTGGTTGGGACAGCAGGAAAGCCATCCATCCTGTAGTAGTTCTGCCATAACAGTACTCTTTGCCATCACCCTGACTTGGAATAACCTAACTAAGCATCTGCAACAAAACAAAAACTGAGTGTGTGCAATTCCCACATCAGCTCAATAAATGCACATCAACACACATTATTCCTTTGACTGTAAGTCATAATTACAACAAAAAATTCACCGGTCAAAACTTTCATATAGCATGAAATCATCATTATGATATTGTACAGCATGGTATATTCACTGATAAACAATATCTGTTCAAAATATCAAACAGTTTGTTACAGCAGCAGATGTAAGACAAATGCATTAGCTAATCAGCAGATCAGATATACAAATATCTGTTTTGATTACCCATATGAGTTGGTACCATTGGTGAAAGAAATCACTGTCATCCTGTTTACCCTCCATTTTTACACTTTGCGACGTTAGCGCATGTGTGTAAAGTATGCTGACGAAAAATTGGCAGAAATCTGATATGAACAATTTGTGGTTAAGTTGCTTTGCAGAAATGGGGCAAGACAGGGTGCCAACAGCGTAGAAAACGAGCGTCATGGAGTAGACTAGTCAATATCTTTAAAATTCTGTAACCTAGTGGGCATTTTTTTGAAAAGTAGGCATATGCCATTTTTGCAAGCTATAGCTATAGCTTTTATGATTACAAAAGATCCCTATGCTATCTTTAAAAATGCCTACAGTCTCTGTAATCCCACGTCAAAAAATACGCTGCCTACCGTACAACGCACTGTTTGGAAACCCCCTGTACCTAGCGAAATCAATTTTGCAGACATGCTGAATGATAAGCGTGCCCAATTTATGCAGTGAGACACTGTAGAAAAAAAATACATTTATTCGTGAATGTCAACATTTGGCGCAGTTTACGCGTTACACAAGAACGCCTGCAATTCTGGTTGAAGAAAAAAATCCCACAAGAGTGCCACATAAAAAGTGGAACTGGAACGTACATGCTTTACAGAGACCGAGCAATTGGACAGTTACAGAAACGATTAGTCGCGATTAATACAGCGTGGGACTGGGGTAGTCATTGATTGGGGGCCGAGTCCACAGCAGGATTCAAGGGCAGAGCTCCTGGTCAAAGGCAGGCAAGAAGCTGAAACACTCAGCTTTTTGATGTTCAATGGAAGCGCCAAATTTGCTCACTTTTTGGAAATTTGGAAACGCAGAAAACCAGACGTTTGAGTCATGCCACCTAAATACGCCGCTGAGCTAGGGAGTTCCGAGGGCTGAAATCTTTGTAAACTAATCCAGTGATTTCAGTGTTACTATAAATAAAGTTCTGCAAATTTTGTTAACCCAAAGGGGGCATAGCAGGTTGGCCCCCTTAAATACGCCACTAGTCATGTTGAACACTTAAACACGGTGATATGTAGCCAAAAAATCATCCCCAATGTTTAGTGAAAAGCACAAAGTAAGCTCATATTCCAGCGCGGAGCAGAGCCAAAGCATGAGATTCGGCCCCTTGCCCGCACTTTAACCACAGCTTTAGTAACAGCTGTTTGACACAGTTCATTAGATGATTAGGTTAATCATCAGCAGTAGTCGGTGAAATATCAGCCGTCTATATGATATGCATTAGCCTACTGTTAATTGTTAACTGCGTTTGCATTCTGTTACACCAGTTAGCAGTCGTCTGCCATTATGCACGTAGGCCCACACATGTGTTGAGTCTAATGATATACAAACAGCATGTAAAACGCTAGATGCGCACGTAACAAAGACCAACAAAATGAAAATAAAATAAACAGAACACAGTCCATCATCGAAAATTAAAGTAAATATCACTGTTGAAGTTTCTCAGAACAATACGGATCTATCACAAGCTTGAAAACTGAGACTAAGCCTTACTGTCGTCTGAAGTTGTATCAAAATATTGTTTTGCACGTGAACTTCGTTTTTATTTAATATAACAAAATGACAATAACAAGAATAATACACAGGATAAATTAAAAACAGTAAAAATTAATGCCCAGCAGGAAAGTCAAAGTCAAAGCAGTCTTTTTATCCCTGCTAGTATAAAATTTAAAGAAAAATAACTAAATAATTAAACAATTAATCATCAATATCAACAAATCAGTTTACACACACGTATTTGAAATAGCACGCACAGCTGCATAGTTCACTGAATTATTATGGCTATGAGCGATGACCGCTGTAAACCATTATGAGACAGTTGCACCAATAAAGCAGATGAAACTCCACAAGTTGAAAATGTAAGGTGATAGTTAATCTGATATTTTAAAACAACAAAAATCAATGCCCATCATTAGAGTCAAATGCAGAACAGTTTCTTTTTATCACGGCTGGCACAAAATAAAACAAGAAGCCCAGTTATTGCTAGGAAAAGCCGACCATACCGCGTACTTCCGAAGCTCAGCCTCCAATTTCCAGTCACGGAGAGAAAGCAATTTGTCAGAGGTGAGACAGTTCTATGCAGGCTATGTTAACGGAACGCTGTCTCGAAAGCTACAATAAATGCTAGTATAACAGACATCACACGTGGTCATCACGTCAAGTGATATAAATAGCTACTGTGACATGACCGAGTAACTTAAATGAACAAGGAAAATATTTGACACAGGTTTTGCAAATATTTCTCACAATAAAAACGACTTGCTCGGGAAGGAAGACACGCTACAGCCTATACAGTTCCTGCTGCAGTACTGATCTTCAAGGTCATTCAAGGTGAATGATTTTCATGTCATTTGAAAGCCAATATGCGACTTCCTATTAGTGATCAATAGCAACCTAGGCCCTATCTCGCACCGTTTAGCCTGAATAACGCGCAACGGCCTTCAAGATCATCCAAGGTCAACGATTTCCGTTTATTCTGACTGGGCGTATGCCACTTCCTATTAGTGATTAATAGTAAACTAGGCCGTATCTATCACCGTTTGCGAGATACGGCCACTTATAGCTTTAAACATTTCTTTCCATATTGCGGCCAAACCGCTGCAGATGGACACATTGTTACTATTGACAGTCATTACCGCCTCATTTGCTGGTACCATCGCCGATCCTCTACGACTTACCGTTCACCCACAATACCGCATGATCGGTTTACCACAGTGCATTATTGCCTTTCAAGGTCATCCAAGGTCAATGATTTATATCTCATTTGAAAGCCAGTATGCTACTTCCTATTAGTGATCAATAGCAACCTAGACCCTATCTTGCACCGTTTAGCCATAGTACATCCCTGACGAACGGACAGACAGACGGACGACAACTCATGTCAACAGCTCGACCGTTACTTAAGTACGGTCGGCTAAAAAAGTAAAATATTGTGCACAATTTTATTTCATTTCACAGAAAAATCACACCAACATTTACTTGTAAAATGCCTGGAGCAAAATTTTGCTCGTGCGTCAACACGCGCTTTGTCCACACATCAAGTCACCAAAAAGTTTTTTTAGCAATTTTTTGCGACTTCTGAACAACGATGGAAATCGTTTGTAAACGGCTTGTCGAATGCTAAAGACCGTATACAGGAGTTTGGTGGTGAGTGCATGGAGTAGATAGTCGCAAACGATTTTTTGGCATTCGTGGCCTTCGAAAAAAACATTTCTGACACTAGAAATCGGACAACTTGAACACGCCGAAGAACGACGAATTGGTGTCGGTTGAAATGTGGTGGCCGTATTGGTCGTTGATCCAGATCTTCTGATGTGGGCGCAGTTTGGTGACGCCGGCCGTGTAGCACGTTTTGTAGCGGGCGTTGTCGGCTGCCGTCGTGTTGAAGACGATTGCGTCGACGCTTGTCCAGCACTGCAGGAAGACGTCGTCATCGACCATCACCGTGTAGCTGATGCGAGCCGCCACGTTGTGGTACAGCAGCTAAGCACATATCCGCACACATTTCCCGTGACGTACGCGACACTTGAAAGCCAGCGACGTCACGGTTTCTCTCCGTAATAGTCTGCGATGTGCCAAATTCATTTGCCGTGTCATGCTCGTTCCCCAATCCCATTAGAATGACGTAAAAATGGGTTTCTTGCGGACTTGTCATGGTCTTTTCTCAAACTATTTCAACACGTCGTGATGGTTTGAAACCCCGAAAGTTTGCCGTGACATCTCCGTATCACGATCCTCATCAGCGACCGGGTTTCCGAGAAGTTGTTGGCAGAAAAAGTCGAAGACTACTTAAGCAGTTCAGCAATGTTTTGAGCAAAAATAGAAGTACGGGACCTGGTGGAATTCGTTTTACTGAAAGTGACCTGAGTACACACACCGATATGCTGTTATACAGGACATTATGGGGTAAAATGTTCAAATTGGTTAGAACTATGCGTAGGATAATGGAACCTTTTTACCGGACAGCGTACGTTATAAGCCTACCTGCATACAGTACCGGCAGAGGTAACGTAAAAGTCATGCCAAATAAGAACAAGCCGAATACTGAGCAAATAAATGATTTGATTTGATTTGATTTGATTTGACAATATCCTGAAACGAACGTGAGACTATCGCACGCATCATGCTGTGTGGACTGAACATCGTAAGTCTACCTGTGCATAGATAAAGTAGATTCCGCGTTTGGCAACAGTGAGTCGCCCTGAATGAGGCTCGTAGCTGAAGACTCTACTGACTCTGCTGTTTTCCGCCCAGTGGTCCATCTTCCAATTTTTGTGCACGTAAGGCTCGTCGTCCCTGTCTGTACACCCGAACAACAAGTATGCTAATCAGTAAGCCCCTAATCCAAGACACACATAGGCCTACACACAGCCGCAAAGTCTCTGCAGCCCAAACCAAATGGCATTCATACAGAGAGTGAATAAGTACACGCTCTGTAAGAACACTATAGCAAGGTTTCATAACAAGAGCCAAGTAACACCAGGCTCACATCACCGCTCCATGCAGACGACCACGCTTACGTACTTACTAATATACATATTTTACTCGTTTATTTGCTACGTAATAATGTATTTTTAGTCCAATAGTTACTATAGTATCTACACAGGCACACACGCGTTTGTCTTCGTTTACACAATGAAGCCGGCGAATGTTTTTACGCGCAAAAGCAGCTACTGCTTTTAGCGCGTCTTAGCCGTCGCAATTCTGTCCGTCTGTCTGTCGCAGGGGTATATATATATGCAAAAGTATCTTCTGAAACAGTTATTATTAATTTTTATATAAAAATCAAATTAATTTTATTATTACATACATTTCTGGAGTTTATCAACAAAACAAACCATATTGCAGTAAATAGTAATTATTAATGCAGTGACGATATATGGTACCAGTGATGTAATATGTCATTTAGCAGTGGAAACAAGGCTCTGATTAAAAACTCGTACCAGTTCAAAAAATACAGTTTTCGGAGGATGCTGGCAGAATGTTTGAAGATAAACTGCAACAAGGAGAGACTGCGCATGTTGGAAACATGCAGCACCGAACAAAGGCAGACTGAAGCATGCAAGTACTGAAGAGAACGTGACCACTGTGGATGAAATGGTATGCTTACTAAACCACAAAGGCCAGAAACAAAAATATCATTCAACACGCCAGATAGGTCTATCCAAAGAAACGAAACTAACAAAGTGTAGCATCGTACAGATCATTCACTGCAGTTTTGGTCAGAGGTGTTTTGTTTATCAACGTGCTTGCTCTCTATTACTGTTAGTTTTTCTTGCATTTATATTTCACAAGGTAGTGTAAAGACACAGTTAATGTGTGGTGGGATATTCAGTAATCACTTTATTGCTATTTGTCTACAAAAAGGCACCAATGAAAGAATTTTGAAAATTGGTTAAAATTTAGCGAAGATATGGACAATATAAAAGTGGGACGTTTTTTTGAGACTCAGTGTATATGTTCTTCTAGCAGAATAATCAGTTCATGGGCGGTGAAAGCATAATGGGCGCGTGCCAGGTAGTTGGAATGAGCATTGGATCGTCTAAAATGCTCAAGATTGGGCAGGCCACGTACAGATCTGCGACCCACAATATGGCAGAATGTGCACCGGTCCGACCCAATCCAGTGCACACGCATCGTATGCGTTCTCTGTCATCAATAAATAAATCGTTTATTACACCAAGAAGCCGTTTATAAAGCTAAAACTAAAATGCTCACAAACTCACAGTTACAACAAAATCGAGATATTATGACTGACTGTAATGTATAGACAGTATTTCATATAAATTTACTTCCAACAGCAGCAAAACGATCAAGCACTAGAAAATGTGATCGAGTACAACATCAGATTATTAATAGTGTACAATACATCGTTTTCCAGAAACGTGACTCAATTTGATTTATCTGATATGTTATTAGTAACCTAAGTTGCAGCACGAATAGGCCTATCGTAACGCAATTTTAACTAAAGATATGTTTGAAATAGTTATTTTGTCACTTTTATTTTTTAACGTATTTTCACAAAAGACTACATTCTTAGTTCTTATTTCTTACAGCAATAAGTTGATGTAAGCAGACGGTAAGTTTTAAGTAGACTACATGTATAAGTGAACAACATTCATCTCATTAGGCCCTTTATCAGTCACAACTATGACAGGTCTAATACTGAACTGCTCGTAGAACTTTCTTATTGTAGGCCTACTCGTATGATCAAGCTTGCCACGTGAGACCCAGAAAATATAATCCTAAATACTGGCGAACAGCTTGTGGACAATGATGCATTGGTTGAATTATTATGACAAAAATTAAGGTAGACAGGACTGGTAATAGTGTATGCATGCCTACACATTTAGCCATTATCGGACACCTTTGGCATATGTGGCCTGCACCAACCTCGGGTAGGACGGTAGCCAAGCTCTGGGTCATATACGCCGTGTGAGAATTCTACCTTTCCACCATGCTCAATCAGTCCTATATACAACACACATTACAGAGAAACTGCAGAGAGCCTGCAACGGGTCGACCCATCGTGAGAGACTAACGGTAATCATGCTGACTTAAGACGTGTACATGCGACGTAACGCTCTTTGGCCGAGAAACAACGGCAACCACAACGGAAAGTCGTGGTTTTAGTGATGAAAACTCAAATATTTTGATTTGATGACGATCTGCGACATATAGCTTGTTCTGCAGCATATTGTACGACAAGCCATCAACATAGGTCCCTATCGAATTAAGTGGAGTTTGAGTTAAACTGTGCGGTGTGCATAGACTATAGTTTTATACAAGCAGTCTAGTGGTCAGAGCATCGAACTTAAAACATTTAGGTTGCGGTTCGAGCCAACTGCACGCAAGCGTGAGTTCAGCTCAACTCAGCCTCCTGCCCTCAGCAGAAAGTGAAATCAGTAGTAGCTTGCAGCTACGCGGTGAAGGCCTAGTGTGACTGATTGGGGCATTGGTATGTCTGCTGACTGCACCGCGCAACCAATTATTTGCTGGTGTGGACAGTGGATGGCTGCATAATGCGCTGCGGTATTATACAGAGTGTGCCAAATAATGACCCAACTTGTTTTTGTCAGAACTTCGTCAAATCTCAACCAAATTTGATAATGTTTGGCACACAAATAGTCAAGATGATAGAAATATGTAAAGTACACTTATTGTCCACCTCACCTAGTTTATGTCAACGCACTACGTGTAAAACGCAGATGCTCCAAATTGTTGCATAATGTTCAGTTGTTGTTTCCGTAAAAGTTCTAACGACTTAATATAACACACAATAAACTAAAATGTGATTTATTTAGCAGAATTATAAGTTTGTGTAACAACTTGCTTCCAAATCATCAAAATTTATGCCCAAAGTGTACATAATGACTTAGACGTGATGCAGGGGCGTCATTTAGGGTGGGGGCTGGAGGGGTCTACGGACCTCCCAAGGATTGACGATTTTGATTTTTTTCCCTGTAAATCGTATCTTTGAAACAGTATTACTGCTGCAAACACAATACGTTGCAACGTTACGCAGACTTATACCCAAAAATCAATGAGACCCCAAGGATTTACTGAAATGACGCCGTTGACGTGACGCCACGACTGACAGCGGCATTAAAGATCAAAATGCACAACACTCATTCATGGATAAAATGTGTTTTAAGCTCATCAATCAGTTATTTTGTTGTCTGCTGTTTTTAGCGTAAAATGTTCAATACCACAAAATTATTAAATCCCACGGCGCCCTTTGCAGAATTGACAATGCACAAGTGAGGAATCTCACACTAATAATCACCGTGTAATCATGTAATGTAACAATTTGGAGCATCTGCGTTTTACACGGTAATGCATTGACATAAATTATGTCAGGTGGACAATAAATGTACCCTATATAAATTACCATAATTCTATCGTCTTGGCTATCTCTGTGCCAAAAATTATCAAATTCGGTGAAGATTTGACGAAGTTCTGACAAAAACAAGTTTGGTCATTTCTTTGGCACACCCTGAAAATTAGCTCATCTCACGTTGTATCTTACCAGAATATTTCAACGGAGTTCCGACATTTCGCTCAGTTATCGTACATTGTATACACACTATACAACACTTATCAGTAGAAATGGAAAACGTGGTAATTGCTACTTATTGTCCGTTCATCCCATCTGTTTGACTCTCTGTCGCAGTAGGCCTACTCACACGCAGTGTATCGAAACGGATAGATACAACATTTTTAAACCACGTGCGCCGCTATCAACTCGATTTTCGTTCGTTCTTTCTTTCTTTCTTTTCAGACCGATCAGATGTCTCTACGTATAACATTACGCGATATTTGCTCACTTTTTTACACAGAGCTCGTTTATTGCTCCTTTAGTTGTCTTTGCGACCGTCTTCTGGCACCGGATCACGTGTTTCAGTGATGGGGACTGATTTCCTATAGAGGGTCTCGACTTTCCCTTAGTATTTCTTCCTCTGTTCCCCCAAACCGCAAATTTTTGGCCCATTTTTGGACGTGCGACTTAGTCGCCTTACACGTAGTGTAAACCGGTAAGTTCTTTTATATTCAATTATGTAATTAATCTAATTATCACCAACAGCAACAGCATCAACATCGTTGTTGCTGCGGTTGCGTAGGTGCATGTGCTAACTAGAAAGCAGTCATAGCCCGCAGGTACCTCGGCCAAGGCAATGCTATTCGCCAGATGCATCACCATCTTCGCTTTGCCAGCGGTTCCCTTATGCCCCCTTTAACGCAATGGTAACGAAAATTTCAAAGTGCCATGCCCGATATACCCTCAAAATTTCAGAAATATCCGTCTATAACTTTTCGAGTTATCTTGCTGACACACAGACAAACAAACAAACAAACAGACAGACAAACAAAAACCTGCAAAAACATTACCTCCTTGGCGGAAGTAAATATGTAAATCCTAGACTGGTCCAGCGACATCACTGCTATCGATTTTAGTACGCCCTATTGGGTACATAATTACCTCCGCCAAGGAGGTTATGTTTTATGTTTTTGCCAGAGTTTGTTTGTCTGGCTGTGTGTTAGCAAAATAACTCAAAAAAGTTGAAGGATCTTTCTGAAATTTTCAGGGAATGTCGGGAATGACAAAAACTACAAGTGATTCAATTTTGGGGGTGATCCGGAAGGATCAAAAAATACAATGCTGTGTCAAATCAATATCCTTGGCTCCGAGTGCTTTTCTAGTTGGGTACATAATTTCTGAGTCGTTGTCACGCAGGCGGGTTGCGGCATCGATTGATGATACGACTGCCCAGCCCAGCCCAGGTGTGGCCTATAGACTGACTCTCACACGTGGCTATGCAAGTGGCTAGGTATGCAGTCGGGCGCGTCGGCTAGACCTATTGGTCGTCAGGTGTGCAGCAGCCTTCACAGTCGCATAATAACAATAATAGACGTTATGCTGTCAGCACTGCGTTATACGACAAACACTGCTAAATATGCCCTTTTAATATGGTCTACAGAAGCCAGATTTTCACAGGTAAGAAACTATGATTGCCCGTCAGCGTCATGCATTCACAAATTATTACATGTAGCTGTTACGTCACCCAGCTGATGGTTATTGTAAAATGACAACGACAAAAAAACTCTACAGAACATTAGAAAATATGCAAGTAGTGCTGTGTGTAGGCTACAGTCTTTGGGCCTGGGAAGAACAGGTTTAAAATGATAGTATGCTTTGTCACTACTGGTATATTACAGTATGAAAATTGCACGACGCTACGTGGCGGAAAATCCGCCGCGCTAAGTGCCGTCCATTTGTTCCGCCCTGCAAAAAAATGCTGCAGCGGCGGAAATACCGACCAAGGCCGTCCGTGTCCGATGCCGCCATGTCCGTGCCAACGGCGAGCGGGGAACAAATCGCGCCAAAACCATTCACCTGAATTGCTTTAAAACTGAATAAGCTGCAGAATACGTATACATTATTACGAAACTAGAAAGCAGTCCGCAGGTACCTCCACCAAGGCAATGCTATTCGCCAGGTGGCGTCACCATCTTCGGTTTTGCAGCGGTTCCCTTATGCCCCCTTTAACGCAATGGTAACGAAAATTTCATAGTGATCCAGAATTTAGGATTCCTGCCGGATCACCCCCAAAATTGAATCACTGGTAGTTTATGCCATGCCCGACATACCCTCAAAATTTCGGAAAGATCCGTCCATAACTTTTCGAGTTATCTTGCTGACACACAAACAAACAAACAAACAGACAAACAAAAACCGGCAAAACATTACCTCTTTGGCGGAGGTAAAAAAAACGTTAATTACAACAGCGAAGAGAAAAAAAGTTGCAAAATGTTTGTGGGCGTTAACCAGTACGGTGCCGACTTCAAAGTCATTCACATACATTGTGTAAATTCTATTGGTTCTGTAACAGCGTAAGAAGAATGAGTGTATAAGTTTGAAATACATGTTACTGTACAGCAATGCGTTGGTATGTCTTTTTAGCATTATCAGTAGAATCCATATGGGCTAATGTCCTACTCTGCGTCCGCCCCGGCTTTATAGCAGGCCATGATAGTTTATACGGGCAAACGTCCGTATAGCGAATGTCAGTCCTCCCTGGCGTACATAAAAGTCGTCGTACTTATGTTTTTACTTGCGTTCTCGGTTTACAGTTCACAGTCGGTGTTGTGTCTGTTATACAGAGGCCAGTATGCCATAGGCTTGTGTGTCGATTGGAGTTTGCTCACCCAATAAAAATAACCGCCTACTTGGCACTGTTCTGTGTAATTGTGAGCCAAATTGCTTCCGAGCAGGTCAGGTTTCGCGAGTTATAGTTTGAAAGTTATTTAAATTTTACTCAGTTCTGCTTGAGAGATATAGAGGTTTGTTTGGTCTGAGCCACAGTCTAGTCTATACAGTGATGTGCACAGTACCAAACGCACGCGATGGTAATAACTGCTTTGCTTTGTTGGTGTCGGTGGCATGTCGGCCGTGTCATACACCGTTGTAACAGCTGTATGAGCATAGACCTCGCCTACAGTGGCGGACTCAGGGTGTGGACGGACCGACCAGTCGCATTTATATGCGTTAGAAAACCAGCGTAGTTGGAGGGAAGATCAGCTATAGGCCCATGAGAAAACTAAGAATGTTCAGTTTTTGTGTTTTCGCTCCTGGCCCCTAAACAACATTCCCTTTTCCTGAATTCAGGATTTGTCCATGTGTCCTGGACTACTTCAAACACACATTCCTCGTCCAACGTTTAACGCACATGATAATTGATAGGTTGGCGTACAGGATCACAGCGAAAATATACTGACTGGGTGGTTAATTGGAAATGCGTAATATGCTCATGCTGTATTATTCTGCTTTGTTGCTGTTTCGTAGCTGCAGTGATTTGACGTCAAGTACTTCAGTTCATCTTGTCTGAGCACTAATATCGAAGCTATAGACCGTACAGCCGAAGCCTCGAGGCCAATATGGAATGCAACGAGGTGTTCAGTGTTTCCCGATCCACCATGCTGGGTCGGAAGCACGGCCTCAACGCTGGCGGGAAGAAGGAGGTGGACAGGATGTTGTGGAACAGTCCTCCGGTAGGATCACTGCAGTATCCAATGGATGGAGTGTCCAATGGACATGCTGGTCACTGGACTAATGCTGCGAGTAGTAACAATAGGCCTACGGGCCAACAGCAGCAGCACGACATCGGCGCGGTGAGGTACCGAGCTCACCTACAAGACGACGACGATGACGAGGTTCCCGGATCACCGGTGGAGCTCTGTGACGTTGCCGTGCTGAAGATCACCGACGCTACGACGACCAGTGTCGGACCGTCGCTGTCGATCGTGTCGTCACAAGTTCTGCCGGCAGCGGACCCCGGCCTGATGACATCAGATGGGCCGGCGGCGTGCGTGGACGCGGCCGGCGGCAGCACGGAGGCGTCACGTGACTCACGTCGCTGGCGCTGGTTCGACCTGTGTCACTGTGATCGGCATCTCATCGCCATTAAACTCTTCTACTTCACTTTCATCGGTGCTCTCGGCGTTGTCATCTCGTTCGCCGTCGTGTTTCTCAAGCAAGTCGGACTCAGCGCGTTCCAGATTGGTGTCATCAGCGGAATACGACCGATGCTGGGTTTCATCAGCGCGCCGGCCTGGGGTACCATTGCCGACCGATTTAACATTCGACGTATCCTCATGTTCGTGTCGATGTTCGCATGGTTGATCTTTTTCTCCGGCTTGTATTTTGTCGAGGCTCCGACACGACGCGAACGCGGCCATGTCTACGTTGGTGAACAAGAGACCACTAACGTAACCACACCCCCTACTTTGATGACGTCGAGGCCAAACGACAGCTGGTCTGGAACGATCGTCGACGTTGGACTCTACGTCACTGGACAGAACTCTTCTACACCTGTGACCAGGTATGCTAGCAACTGCAGCAACTTGTAATCGTCAACTCAGCGTTCACTCTAAACCCATAGGCTTACTTCACTTCTAAAAGTTACACTGCAGTTTGTTTATCAGTTTACTTTTAGCGTCAGCCGAATATCCCATATAACGCAGTTTTGTATGGATATCATGAAAAAGGCCAGACACAGTAATAGTAGTACCGGGTAGTACTAGTAGTAGTTTCGATTTTCGTTGAATTGATCAATTTTTCTGACGTAGCTATACACTTTGGAGCTGCCTTGCCAGCAGAAACCGTTGATGTATTTCTGCCAATATTTCCAATATCATTGCTACAGTATACCTTTGCATGCAGATCAGACGCTGTCATCAAAACAATGGCGTTGTGAAATTGAGACTGTTTTCACCACGTCTGCGTGTGTGTATGTGTGGCAGCTGGTCGACGGCTAGCAGCGTCGCCGAGGTCGAGGCGTGGTCGTCGAACTGTGTCTGGAACTGGACGGAGGACAGCGGCATGCTGCCAGCCGGCGAGCAGGAGCGGCTACGTGAGCACCTTGAGTGGTTGTACGAGCCAAACAGTGCTTACCGCGTCTTCATCATCTGCCTGCTCATCATCTGTGGCGGTGAAGTGTTCCAGTCACCGACCACCGCCATGTCTGATGCAGCAACTCTACAGATTCTCGGTCGTGATCAGCTGGACAAGTACGGTGCACAACGAGCGTGGGGATCTGTTGGTTGGGCCGCCGGGTACATGTTATTTCGTTTCACTTTGACCTTGATTTTGATTAATCTCACATCCACGTGAATGCATCGGGCCACACTTTGATGCTATTCTTGTCTCTGTACAGCTGTCATTCGTACTTATTCTCGTCTGTTGCAGATCTTTCTTGTTTATCGCATCACACTCCTCTGTACTTTGTACGTGGTCGTTTTTTTCTAGCCTCGAAATCGTTAGCAGGTGCATTACAGATGTGACCAGCATCTATTTTGCCATATCTGGATTAGCTCAGAATGTCGGCCATCTGGACAGCATAGCTGAGTTCTTGCTACATTGAACGCAAATTATATTCTAAGCGTGTCTGTCAGTCTGTCTGTTATGCGTATCAGTTCGCTGTTCACGGGTGCAGTGTTGAAGTCTCATCGTCAGAGTGAGGTCGTCTGCGGCGTTCTTCTGACGTTTACCGACTACCGTGTAGTCACCTACATCTTTATTGCTGCGTTCGCCGTCAGCCTCATCGCAGCCATCAAAATCAACTTCGCCGTTAGTCTTCTGCACTGTATTGGCCCAACCGAAGACCTGAGACCGGCATTTGTGTTTTTGTATCAGATAGGCCTACTGCCGACTGGCTAAGCAAAATCTAACGAAGCAGATTTTAACACTGTGGTACCGAACGAAAAGAGGTAGGAAGAGTACTCTCTAGTGGCTCACGCATTTTCTGTACCTTCGTCCACAGCATCGATGTAGATCCGTAGAAATTTTTAGGATACGCGTATAACGTAACGTAAGACGACAGCGCATAGGACGTCAGTAGAGCGCTGTACACGTTCTACTGTTCACAGCTGGACTGTTTAGGCGACTGAAGACGTTTTTTTGTTTCGTTGAGACTGGGGAGCATTGTGAGTTTTTGTGACTGTTTGAATGTGCGTGTTTTATTATATATTACTTACTTACTTATTTGCTATGCACGAAGAAAAATCTAAATGCTGCTATAACGTTGACTATGCATGACGTTTACAGACGAAAAAAGCGGTCGACGCGGATGTGAATAGTAAAACCGGAAGCGGAAGTCACGATGCCGGAAATGACGCAACCACTAAGAGCGATCGTAAGCACAACTCGCTGGCCGTGCTGCGCGTCTTCTTGAACGTACGCAACGGATCATGGATTTTTACTGTTTTCTTCATCGGCCTCTGTAACGGCCTCATCTGGGGATTCCTGTTCTGGCATCTCGACAACCTCGGTATAGCAGCTGTTAATATCACTGCATGTGTGCTAGAAGCGCTACGGCACCGAAACACACGCGCATGCATTCTTATGGCTGTATTATAGGCTATTTAATGAAGCTGCAATATAACAAGTGTTGCCTATCGATGTCTGTATATTATAGCCTACAAAAACTTAAGGAACTGGTGCAGTACTGCCTATATAGCATCCAAAAATGTAATTGATTACTCACATCGGGCCATGCTTAAAGATATGCTGCTGTCCTAACAGGCCGCTTTACGGTCTTCCCGTTGGTCTGATATCCTGTAAGGAGTCTCGGCTAGAAAAAAAAGCCTTGGGCCTATAAAAGCCATGCAGATAGCGAAGAATTTGGATCGCGTATCACCACCAACCGAAGTAAGTGGGCTGACGATTTGTCTGCATTGTGTCAGGTGCTACTCAGCTAATGATGGGAGTCGACAACGTCGTCGCATGTGGCTTTGAGTTTGTGGCGTATTTCGTCGTCGATTACTTCGTCAGCCTGGTGGGCCATGCCGGCATCATGTACATCGGTCTACTCGGCTATGCCATACGCTTCGTCGTCTACGCGTCAATCAGAAACCCGTGGACAGTGCTGCCCGTCGAAGCCTTGCAAGGTCCACTATCTTACCTCTCCGTTTTTTCTGCTTGTGTACTACGACCAACCAGCAACCTCTTGTCGTATAGCTACGTCGTACTCGTACGTACGCCTAATTCTAAAATAAAGTTTTTTGCCGACCCACGTTATCAAATTTGCAACATATCTTGAGCTGCAATGGAGCAGGTCAAGCACTCATCAAGCACACACATCAAGCTCTCATCGAACTAGCTTGATGAATGTTTGAAGCAGCTTGATGAGCACTTGAGTTATAAAACATGTTTAATGTTGCAAGCAATCGTCAAGCGCTAGTCAAACACTTGGCAAACTAGCTCACCAAAAGCGCTCAACGACCTGGCTTGGTGATATACACGGACTTGCTGCTTATCGTATCGCAGTGCTGACGAGCTTTCCGGGGGTACCAGTGTCGATGACTTTAACCGACTTTGACATTTAAAATGGCCGGATTTAGTTAATCTCTGCGATTTCGGGATGCAACGCATATTTCGAGAGTGAAATTAGCCGAAATTGCTGGAGATAGACCAAGTCAGCCTGCACATGAAATTTTTAAGATAAAAAGTAGATTTTAGCAGGCTAATTTTTGACCCCATAGATTCAAGGAGTCCTTGATCCGTACGTGGGCGTCATATTTGCAACTTCAAACCCATGCTGTCTCAAGAGCAATAGCTCAGCTTTTTTGTTTTTTTTCCACGTGTGGTCAGGTGTGACGTTTGCGTTCACGTGGGTGTCCATGTCTCAGTACACAGCTATCTCGGTACCTTCGGTGTCACTGGCCACCGTGCAGGGCATTATACACGGCGTCTACTTCGGTCTAGGCAGTGGTGTCGGGCACCTGGTAGGCGGACTGACAATCGACCAATATGGAGCTCCGGCCACCTACTATGCCATGTCCGTTGTCGTCGTCCTTTGGCTTCTTATCTTCATTGCCTGTCAGAAGGTTTGTCTGGTGATATAAAAGTTAAAAACGTTGTATTGTAGCCTATTGTATGAAAATGAACGTACAGTACATGCAGTATACAGTAAAACCGTAAACTCGAATGATAAAAAAAGTATTGAAAAAGTAATTAAACTAAGGGAAAACACATACAAGTTCACATATGTCCGAATTATTGTTTTGCAGGCAATTCAAAATGTTCCCTGTTTCTCAGTGAATTAGGCTATGTAGTGCTGCCATAAATCCTTGTTCAATGTCCCATAAAATTACTAAGTTGCACTCAGAAGTTGACGAGAATTTATCTAGGTTTGTTGTACGAACAACACCGTACTGATAACATTATTTATGTGATTACCCTTTTGCCACGTACACGGATTTTGTGTATCTGTCTACTTTACTGTTGGCTCTCGAGCAGTCCAAAGCGCCTAAGCCGGCCATCACCTGTCAGTACGGTCTAAACATGTACGCTGAATGCGTAATTTTCTCGCGCTTTTGACGTGCAGTACCACGAGCTTTGACTTTGAAACTGAAAACTGGCATAGTGATTAATTGCTTCTTTCTCGAGAAACGATCGCACTAATTTTGACAGACAGACGGACAAGCAAGACGCGCAATGCAACTTATAGGACAGTAGCATAATAACTAATATTCTGAGGTGTAGTTAATACTGTACATTGTAGTTCAGGTAAATTTTCTGTAACTGTTTTCATCACTGTTGCAGCTGAGTAGGCAGCCGGTTGACCAGTTCGCATACCAGGACATGGACAAATTGGACACGAACGTGGACGCCACTTCATTTACCGACGCGTCAACACCGGGCCGGCATTAACACGTCGACAAGGTGTAGGCTGACTAGGGAAAACCAATGATCAAGCTCGGCAGTGACACAATGTAACGGTGCTGGTATATCTTAGGATGATCTCTACAGCTTCGGTGTCTGCTTTGTCTATCCTGTTCTGAGAGCGGAGTCGATCAACTTTGAGAAAAATGAAAACTCCTTTGCGGCGTTTTAAACCGCATTAAATTAGTCGACACTTCAACAGCTCAAGTCTTAACCTCAAGTGACACCCTTTTAGCCGACCGTACTGACGGTCGCGATTATGGCACGACGTACGTCTGCCTGTCCTCTGTCTTTAACGTCTGTCTTGTTTTAAAAAACTGTTTAAAGAAACAAATACGGTTGCCAGACTGCTACCCTGTGCTACTAGTTTGGACCCCTTAGACGAATTCCCATTCTGCCAAAATTGGGATACTGAGTGCAGTCTAAATAATCGCATTGCAAATAGCGGCCAAACTGCTTCAGTTAGCGGCATGATTACTATTGACAACCCATAAGAACTTACCAAAACTTTTAGTCTTTATCTAATGGCATGGCACTATCACTGACCCGCTACGGACACCTGTTCTCCCAATGTATGGTTTCGACCCGCATTTGGGAGAAAGGTAAGACGTCGGCTGTTCTAACGACATCTGGGCTTCTTGTTTATCTTTATATTATGCACTATACATTTTGTAACTGTTAAGAAAGGAGGCTAGGCAACATTTAGGTAAATAATATAGTATACTCGTACAGTGTCGATTGCACATTTTGGTGTTTGCTTTTATTGTTTTTTTTTAATTTTACGAATATATATATACGTTTATTTACCACTCAGGTAGTACAAATGAAATGACAGACAAATAGATAGGCAGGCAGACATATAGATAGACTGACAGATAAATGTTCAAGTCAATAAAGATATACATGCACATAAAATAAAATAAACTAGCCAATGAAATTTAACATAGGCACTTTGTGTGAGCGAAAGTGGAAGTTTTAAAACTTAAAGCGTACGTGCACTTTGTGTATAAGCTATGGGAAATATCAGCAAGAATTTGGGACTGGGCCACAGGTCATTGTTACGTAGATTTTTGTCGTGGCTATTTGCTCACCGTTACCATAACAGAATTTTCAGCTATCCGGCAAGCTACAGTCTGTCCGCGTCTCACACTTCAGAACTGCATGTCTACAGTAATACAGGCTCTACAATGCTGCAATTTGCAAACTGACGTGTTAGCCAAAATAAGTCATTTTAGATATCACACATCTACGAATTAAACAGTATTAGTAATTTTTGGGAAGCTTGCTTATGTCATTCAGAGAATGCCTAGAGTTGTTTGTGTGTGTTGAATTGGCGTGTATTTTTATTGACATACTGATAGGCGATGCACAAAATGTGGCTCAGTTATGGTACAAAGTAAGCTAAGCAAAACGGATTGGGTTAAGAAAAATTCCGATGCACAGTGCATGGGTCAGTAGTAAGCTAGGGAAATTCGTCAAGTTGACAGCCCTAACGTAACGTATCGATGTAGTAGGTCTCTCGCCACTGCGTCTAACATTGCACAGGCTTACAACTGCAGGTGCAATGCTCACCCCCCTTGTGTTTGCGTCATGTTCGCTATTTGTGTTTAATCTGTAGAATTGTATGCAGGGTGATCCATAAAAAATAAACCGCCAAATTCCACAGCTTTTAGAGTTTAGTCAAAATTTAATCTTTTTTTAAAATTTAACCGATTTTCACTTTTCAGTGATAACGCCTATCTCACCACATGTTGAAAGCTTCGTTATACGACGTACAATCTCATAACCATTGGCATTCAAAATTCTGACGCTATCTGATAGTGCAGCAATAGCGGCTGAAGTGTGTTGACATTGATCGCTTTGTTGCACATTTACCGATAAGTACATGTACATCGTGAGAGAGATTTTCAAAGTAGATCAATATTCAATGCAGTTACTGCAAAAGTTTGAAGTTTACTTTCTAAAGCACCCTGTAGAATTCTTTTATTGTATTATTTTGTTTTTACTATATTACGATGCATTGAACAGCGAAATGAATTATACTATGATGATTTATGTAAAAAAACTGTTTAGTTTATACGTGCATGGTGTTTGACATTCAGTTTATATACGGTGTGCGACATTGCGATCGAAAATACAAAACTGCAAATATTGCTTTTTATCATTACAAAAATCGAACATTACCAGTACTCATTGTCGGAAAAAAACTTTACCGACTGTATACTGTGTAATGGTGGAGTTGAAATTTTTTAAAGGTAAGAAAATGATATTTGTAGTTTTATATTACCAACCATAGTGCCACCTTACTAGTGGGTAGCTAATTACCCACTGTGAAAACACGAAACTACAACGAAATAAAATTGAAGCTTAAATCACGTTAGCGGTAGAATGCAACATGTAAGCGTAAGCTACAGCAATGCTTTGTCGAAAGTCAAGGCGTCGTTATAAAGCAGAAATGTCAGAAAAAAGATGCTAAACTTCATGGAGAGTAGATTAAGATGGATATTTGCGTGTCACTGTGTCAATAATAGGCCTACCACTCACGTAGTTCATTGGGACGCAGATGAAAATGTAAGTGGATGCAAGCCACATCGTCTTCTGCATCACCACGGATTGTCTCATCTCCCTGTCTCTGTACCACATCAACATAACAGTCTTTTTTTGATTCTATCAACGCCACACTGCAATATAAGCAACTGGACCTCAATGACAAAATTCTCAAATGAGCCAGTGATGTAGTACACAAGACCGGAAAATCAAATTCTAGTCTATTTTTCAGGACTTGCACTCGGACCCACTAAATCCGAACACGGTTCTGTGCGATTTCAAAGTAACAGCACCATAGCCTATTAGACCATGTATTTTAACTAATCGCTTTGTTAATGTAGCATCAGCAAACAAAATGTGAATTAATTTCTACGTAACTTACGCTCAGTTTGAATACCAAGTTTTAAAAACGTATATAATGTCTCGTCCAATCTCCAACCAATTGGTCTCGGAGTAAGTTGATTTTACTATACATTACTGAAATTGAGCTACGCAAAATCACCAACAACTCGGTATAGGCCTATTATACACGACTAATATTTAGCCCGCAGACTCTTAGTTTCTGTGCGATTATCTGTGAGAATTTCTTGGAGAAGGAGTGTCACATAAGCTAGAATGAGGTCTGCAAGTGCTCCATTTACAGTTAGTTATCGAAGCTTACTTTTATAATTTATGACAAGTCACGTTTCTATAGAACACAACGCACGCAACGCAGTGACGCTACTTGACTGCTTGCGTTTTAGCTGTTGCGTCATCTGCGTAAAAAATGCGCAGTGGTCTTGCGCTGCGAGCGTTGCTTTAGATGGATAGGCTAAAGTACACCGCAGTAGACTAAGCTTATGTAGGCGTCTGTCCATGTATACGGACGTATACAATACATGTAGGTTTCGGTTACTATCATAGACACTGGCTGTAAAGATCAATGACTTACGCGCTGATTTCTCTGCTGTGACAGCTGATCATTCTGTCTTCCATTCCGTCTGCGAGGACGTCGATTGCCGTTCTGCGCAGCACGTCTCAGCCTGCCAGCGCGGTCCATCTCCGCTGCTGCTGCTGCTGCTGCTGCTGCTGATGATGATGATGACGACAGCATTCCCACGTTTGTCTATAGAGCCAATCGCCAGCACACACGTACCGTTGCCAATGTTACGGTAACTAATCGATAATCCGGCATGTACACGCCCATTTTAAATCACGTCGATATTTTGCTCACGAAAGTTTAAACATAGATCTAAAATTCTCTAACGGAAACTGTTTGTATCCGAGATGCAAGTCAGTTTGATCGTTTCGAAGATGGCTGGCAATCTAGAAGTGCACGAGTACGGTTATGAGTCACTACCTATACGGCAGAAACATTTACAGCCGACTTCTGCAAATTTCCACCGCCACACGAAGATAGGCCTATGTATGTTTAAACTATGAATAGTTAGCTATATACGACTGTTTTGTTCACTGACTGTAACCATCGCAGAACTTCTGTTAAAGAGTCGGTTAACTGACCTCACTTTACGTTGCATCCGAAGTCATAAACAGACGTGAGCTGATGTTGTTAATGTTATCAGTAATATCAGAAACAGTATTTTATAATCAGTACGCCTATATACGCCTGAAAATTGTCTATATTTCAGTTTATGACACGAGCACACTACTATTGTAATGAAAATATCTCGCTGAACTGGATTTTCATTTGAATGTATCACTTTAAACACCCGCAAAGTTTACGCAACATGAACACTGCAGTCTGCACATATGTTTGTATAAGCTTATGTCTATTTTTTATTTGTCGCATTACATATCTGTGGTTATTGATCCGCTTTTCGTAGGCTTTATCCTGCATTAGTGGGCTTTTCGGCGGCCAAAGGATGGGAGATATGAAGTCTGAAGTTTTCCTTGTCAACAGATTTACTGGCTCGAAAGCCCTGACATTTACTTCGTAAAAACAGAAAGTGAGTGAACAAATTTTGCAACGTTGCATGAATTACGTCGTTGTTGCGAAAACGTTTATACGGAAGAACAGCATAGCAATAAAGCTTTGGCATTTCATGCTAGGAGTCCGGTAATTATGCCCACCGTGTAGGCCTGGAAAAGTTTGTGATTACTTGCTGTCCCTGGAGTACAAGACTTAGGAGCTTGTCGACAAGATTTATCAGACGGCAGACGTCGATTCTCACCAGCTACTTAGTTCTGTCACGTCTTCATCACTGCTCATCAGCCGCATCCAACTGTCTACCGTCGGCGACTGAACCTTTCTGGTCGCTGCTACCTGTGTCAGGAACAGTTGCCCGAACACGTCACCCCTTCACCCTTTATCCGTCGCTGTTTTGTCGCTTCGTCTGCAAATTCATCTCGTATCATACCCATTAATACACTGTGCGCGCAGTGACGCGCTCACGTTAGTTTAGAAGCTTTAATCGCTTTCGTTACTTACTTATTTACCTTGAACGATAAGTGTGGTTTTGCAGGTTTTGTCCAGGTACGTACCATACTGTGTAATATGCTCTGTAATCAAAGCGTTTTGTCATTCAACGAAAAAACGCCGTTAGTCACACGTTTAGGCGACATGTCAAACGACAGATCTCGACCAGAGCAACGTTATTCGGTCAACGCGAAAGCCTTATATGACAGCAAGATCTAGCGGAATATAAGTGTAATAAGTGAAATACGACATTGTCTGCTTGTTGGCCGCTGGCCAATGTACCAATCGCCGTCTTGTAGACAACATAAAAATCGAACTCAAACTGTCATTCATTCTGTTTATAAATACCTTTAAAACGTCAATGATGGGCGTCAGCAACGTCTGCATACGCGACACTAACATGAACCCGTCACAGGTCTTCTGATCAGTGCCCATAATGCAGTCGCAGACGTCAGCTTTTAGATTACAACTGGCTTATCACAATCCCGGGAACATAGAAATTCTGGCTTGAAAACCGGCGGGGCGCTAGTCCTTCACCAGTCCTCACCCAGGCATAAAGGTAGCGGTCAACGGCTTCTTCTTCGAAGAAGGCGGATGAACTGCGCCTCGT
>Ga0209367_1001621_pt1 | contig 28152 bp, 17 predicted proteins | sample WorMetLIZISLAND2_FD_187412 | JGI IMG/M metagenome (GOLD analysis project Ga0209367, IMG submission 187412) | Marine gutless worms symbiont microbial communities from Max Planck institute for Marine Microbiology, Germany - Olavius geniculatus... ...
GTCACAGCTAGATGGGGCTCTATAGGTAAGAAAAAATCGAACGGGAGTATATGAGTTGTTTGCCACAAGGTCAAAACATAATAATAATAATAACATAATAAGAAAGTTTTGTTAAAAGTGTAGATTAAAAAACAGGGGATAAAGTAAAAAATAGGGGGAGTTTAGTTGAGGGTATAACTTGCCCAATGTAAAATGGGTAAGAAAACTGTAAAAAGTCATGCTGCATTCGTATTGGACAGCGTTGGGATATACCTTGTGCAACTGTAGTTAGTAAACCAAGTAATCGTATTCTGTGGTTTAAAAAATCGGTATCTTGGCATTTTTATTATGTCCTCACGTGTATTTAAGTGTAATTTGCATTATGCCAAAGGAAATTTTTATCGTAGTGCAAATGCTGTTTTTGGCAGAATTGGTAGAATATCTTCTGAAAAGGTCATACTGCAGTTAATTAACAGCAAATGTATACCGACGTTAATTTCGTTAATTTATGGTATGTAAGTATGCCCTTTAAGAAAATCTAACCTCAAAAATTTAGACTCTGTCGTAGACAGATTCTTTATAAAATTATTTTAGACGAACAATATCAAAGTAATTAGGCATGCACAGTGAATGTTTAATTTTATGCTACCTAGTGTTCTGATAGAAAAAAAACGTTGTTATATATTTAGTCCGGTCAAATAGAAATGGACATTTGATCACTCAGTATTTGTCAGTTTATTCATATGTGTTTTCTCTTTTTCTCTCTTTGTTTGTATTGTAAATATGTTGTAATCGCTACCATCTGTTGTGGTGAATAAAGATGTATTAAAAAATAGAGGAGAAAGTTAAGTTAAGGGTGCTTTGGTGTAAGGTAAAGAAATGTGCACACAAAGGCTGGCGTAAGATAATAGTAAATAGATTATATTACGCATCTGTAACGCTTGCTTGTTTCCTGGGCATCGGCCAGAACGCTGGAATATTTTCAGAATTAAATTTTTTACAGAATTGCTAAACCCGTGCATCACTAACGATAACCGTCAGTTACAAAAAATAAAGAAATGAGGAGTCATGACAGGCTCATGTAAACGTTGATTTTAAGTGAGAAATGACAAATTTCTCGCGTGAAAATTAGTATTGATATCTGAAAACCACGAGTGTAATCGTAGTTCAGCAGAACGTTGAAGGAGCTGTTTGTTTTGGGCGAGCGTACGCGAATAAAGGCAGAAAGGTGCTGTCGACAACCCGTGAATTTCTGGGTAAATTGGGGACAGCGTAAAGTGTACCGTGCGACCTGACGTTGAGTTCATCATCAACCAACTGCAGCTGACATCAGCGGATTGCATGGACTTTGGTCGACGACGAATAGAAGCTTGAAAACTGGAGTCATTCAACAGCGGTTCAGGCGTATGCATTTGCTAGCTAGCTTTGCCGCTTGCTTTGCCGTTATAAAAGGACAAATTGATAATGTATTGCCAGCCATTAAGTGAATGAATGTGTTGGTAGTTGAGTAATTGATCAATTTTTATTTGTATTGGTTTGTGTTGTCGCAAAATATTATTTTCAAACGTCAACTGGGCGTTTGTGGTTATCGCCATTCTAGAATCGTACGGTAAATCAGCTAAATAAACAATTCAATTTTAGCCATATACATAGCAACCGGCCTAAGTCTGCAATTGGCCAGTAAAAATAGGGGAAACGTTATGATAAAAGTCGAATTAAAACATAGGAAAAAAATTAAAAAATAAGGGGAGGAGTATTGTTAAGAATATAGCCTAGATCTCCCAGTAAAAAATAGGAAGAAATTTTTCATCTACAACCTTAACAAGACTTCCGCCCATTTTTCACTGGACGCGATCGAGCTGCGCCTGCCAGGTATCACAGGCTGAACGGTAGTTCAAGCCCTGTGTTAACGGCGACTTCTCTTTCTTATGGGAAAACCAAAAATTCGACCCCCCACAGAATCAAAACTCCTGACCCGATTGAAACAAAATTTGGCACGGTTGATTACGTCGGCGAGGAAACTTGTCATGCAAAATATTATGCAAATCCCTCTAAAGGGGGCTTCTCGGCAAATGGATGAAATACACGTAAATTTTTAGAAGCCATGCACTGTCGGTCACGCAGTCACGGTAGAAAACAGATAAATCAACGGCCTGATGGCGGCTCGGTGGCTGGCATTTCGCATCATTGACTGAATTGATATGATGCATTGTAACGCGATGCAGCGGCACCGCATAACAGCATCAGCAGCAGCAGCCCACCGGGCCGCAGGTGAGTATTAGAGGTGAGCATTATACAACCACGGAGTTCACGAGGCCCGCCTGTCTGCTTGCCTGCCTGCCTGGAAGTGCGTACGATGCCAGTAGGACACCCGTCGGGCAATAGTCAACCACTCGACAGCGCCGCGTCGGGTTAAGTAAATCAAACACCGCAGCGTACAGTATATATCTGCGGGCATTATAACGCCGACATTGCTGCGATATTGGGCGAACGCTCGGTCTGGAACGAGCGCGCTTTCAACGCCTAATAAACGACTTGTGGAACTGGTGTATATACTGATCATCAGCAGGAGTCGTGGCCTTTGCTGCTGCGTCCTACTCGCCACGGCGCCGCGGCCGGCTGACTAGCCGTACGTAGTGATTTATGGGGGCAGAAATGGCAAACGGCGCATGATGATAACACGCAAATGGCGACCCAAATATCGACTGCTGCAACTGCACCTCGGAACGTTTTGCTTCAACGCACCCATAGTCCTACAACGCGCTAACAACTGCCCGGACGAGTTGTTAATTCAAAAAAAAACATCGTTAAAAAGATCGTTTTATGAGAATTTTCGCACCGTCAGCTGGTACAAAAATAATCACACTACTACAACCAATAAAACAATATACACATAAATGCCGTAAACTTGTTTTACTTATCATTACTACTATTTCAGCAACCGTGTAGGCCTATAAAAGCGATGATCCTGTGCTGCTGAAAAAGTGAACCGGAGATCTGGCAGAAAATAGGTTTAATGGCATCCTACTTCCGAGACACTTGCAGGCTGACTGCCTAAAGAGACCGGCCGGCTCAGCTCCGGACTTATTCCACAAACTTTCCGTAGTGGTTAGTAGACAGTTGTTTGTTGACGGTGTCATATGCAGGGAAGACGCACGGATACCGTAGAGTGAATTCCCGGCTGGTGAAAGTTGAATCCTCCCGAGCGGCACTGTAGAGGTAGGTAGTCTATACAGGTTGGTAGGCGGGTGGGATGCTTGCAGACTATCAGTGTAGAGAGAGCTGCTAGGAAGAACGAAGGAGTCTACTCTATAGTCGACCGACACGTACACAGGTGGTGATCTACCTGGCCCAGCTCAGCCCATCAATCACTTACCTGTCAGCCAGCGCCACGCCACCACGTTGCTGATGCTGCTGCGGCCGCTATCTTGCTTTTAACTCCTTGCAGCGACCGTCAAGCTGCCGAAGCATCTCTCGTTCTCTCGTTCGTCCGCCACACACTGGCCGTATGTCGGACGGACGGACACGCGACGCAGGTCAATTGACCGACCGACCGACTGACACACCTGTTTCACATACAACATTTACTCCCATCCAGTCCGACGACTAGCTATGCACGACGCCGTGTTTGCTGTAGCTATCTCTATTTCTGAGCCGATGCTGCCGTCCGCCGTCCGACGTTGTCCGCCGGCGTTGTCTGTCTTTGCCGCGCCGTCGGTCGTTAAACAACCGACTTGAAATTCTAGCTGCTATTATACAAGTCGTACTACTATGGACGGACGATTCGGCTGAACAGGCTGCGTGGCGCACAAGTCAAACACACTTACGTATCATTAGTAGGCCCATATTAGACGACTGAGCTATGATATGCCACGTAACCGGCAACATTACACAGAGCACACAGCTGATGGGGTGTATAGAATATCATCAGCAGATGTATGAAGGAAGCTGGGATAAAAAGGTATCAGGTAGAAAACCAAAATAGTATCGACATAAAAGTTAAGAAGAAGCCCAGCTGTCGCTAGATAGCCGACCGTACTGGTTGTCAGTGATCAGGGTCATCCAAGGTCGATAATTTTAATTTTATCTGAAAGAGCGTATGCCACTCTCTGTTAGTGATTAATAGTAACCTTGGCCGTATCTCTTACCGTTTCTTAGATATGGCAGGTTTTCCATTAAATTTCCTACCCTCTCCATTCAACTCCCAATTTAAAAATGTTCTCTTTTTACTAGATGGCCAAAATTCTGCGTGCCCAAGTTACACACACATGGCTAATTATTCGTTAAAAAGTTTTCCCCTACGACCTAAAACTTAGCCACAATACATCCGTGACAGACGGACGGACAGACAGACGACGACAACCATGCCAATAGCTCGACCGATACTTAAGTACCAGCGTACGGTTGGCTAAAAAAGTGTCTATAGCTCTTTATGGGAATGAATCTCAGAGATACAAACTACGGAGAGTGGCGTAGCCAAGGGGGACCCAAGGGGCCCAGCCCCCAATCCTGCAGACAAAGCATAAGCATACGTATAAACTGCACGAAATTTGCCAATTTTGTCAGTTTATTTTCGGGAAAATAATTAAAATTGTTGCCACCGGATCTCATCTTTTAAAGCTAAAATGCACCAAATTCGATTTCGGCTGCGGCTCCGCCCATACCCTGCTGGGGGAGCTCTCAGCGTTCTCCCGGATCCCCTAGCTGGATTTTAGGGGTCCTACTTTTAAGGAAAGGGAGGGGAGGAAAAGAAGAGAAGACAGGAAAAGGGAGGGAAGGGGTAAAAGGGAGAGGAAAAGAGAGGGACAAAAGGGGAAAGGGGAGAAAGGGGAAAGGAAACGAGGCCCCCACAATTAAAATTTCTGGCTACGCCACTAGCTGCTGCGGAGCGTTACCTGCCATATGGAATCACACAGTGCTACCTGCCATCCACGCAGGTGAATGTGCTTTGCCTTAACCCCAGCCAAGCAGGCCGATACTCGATTAACCTATTCTGGAGGGATAGAAAGGAGAATTGACCTGAGTGGTTGGTTATATACGGAGATGATTTACGTTCAGTTCTGCTGCAATTTTTGTTCGATTTAGTTAAAAAAAAATTTACTTACATTTGGGACAAAAAGCTCAGAACGAGTCCGCTAGGAATTCAAAATCCGACGATTCTTTTTTCTGTTTTACACGTTTTCACCCAGAAATGCATTTTTAATAGAAAGGTCCAAACGCACTGACGAATTAAGCCGATCAGTAGATCAAACAGCATTTTGGGAACCGCGATATATCCAGTACCAAAACGCTAGCCTATGACCCAAATTTTGCCCCTGAACCAATTTTTTGTTTGATGCATTTAAACAGTTGTTATACCTTGGCAATGACACATAGGCCTACCTCGTTGAGCAGCGCACATAAATTTCCAGCGTGAACTGTAACGCAAATTAAACCTATGATAAAATGGTTTTTTCGGCATAATAGAACTCGAGACTTCGGTGTCAGAATGCTAGGCTGCCCGCGTCAAGGAGTGTTCCACGTAAAATGAGGCAGTACGATGTTACTCTGTCGCTATACTCGCTACGTAAACGTCAATGTTTGTTATAAATGCAATATACAGTACGTACTATTGAATCACAGCTAGCCTATAAACTTTCCATAGGTTGGATACGGAACAGTTGCTGTCACCAAATATAATCAAACACACAAGTTACACTATGCATCGGTGAAGTCAGCAATGCTACCGTGATACTGCTGTGGACGCGGGTCAATTTTTTGGACCCGACCCGATCCGATCCACACAAACTTTGACCCGACTCGACCCGGCCCAAAAATAGCATGCTGGCATGGATTAAGAAATAACCATTTTTTCTCAAATGATTTACTTCAATTTTGATAACGTTTTCATTACAATTTTAATCCGAAAGACCACACAAACTGCAAAATTTACATACTGGTCGTCGTTATATTTCACAAGGTAAAGCAAAATCGAAAAAAATGATAATGATGTCCATGCACCACACAAACTGTGTAGAGCAGCGTCCAGTCTTAGAGTACTATTAATTTTTTGACTTGATTCGAGTAACCACATATAATATTTTAGATTTTAACTTTGAATTACAAATGTAAACAAATGCCAAACAATTATGATTACATACACCGTGAGTCAAAAACACGGTGTAGCGTGCAGAATGACAGATTCTTTCTAAATTTAAAGACAAAACGTAAAAATGCACTTGGCGCATAATTACGTGTGTTATTCGTTAATAACAATTTATTGAGTTATTTATTAATTAAACGATTATTCAAATGTTAGTTCGAATTTAGCATTATATACAAATAAAGATCTTCATAAGTCACATATCGCAATACTGCTTAGTGTTCAGTGCAGCATTTATGTACGCGATCTGTGGCCTTGGTTATGATACTGCGCATTCAACGACATCGCGCGTTTACAATTTTACATTGACTGACATTATGTCACGAGCAATAACGTCGCCACGATAAACTCACATTTTCGCTGTAAAAAACGGCAAAAACTACTGACGTAGGGGCCTAATGTAAATATTCAAAGCATCTGCTGCTCGTTCTGGACATTTCGACTACCATGCTGAAAAATGAGAAAAACTGCACGATTATTGTCTGGAAATGTCGACTGCGTATTAGTTCCTTGTGCTGATTGGATAGGAAATATTGTGACGCTTTGTTTGATGCTTGGCGTCATGCTTACTCGAGCCGGGCGCTCGGTTAAACACATTCACCCCGAGGACCCCTATTTCTCGTGCGCCCGCCCAAACAACGCCGGCCGCCGCCTCTGCTATGTCAATAATATGACCGCTATTAACGTGTCTCGATGTAGGATTTCATAACACGTCAAACGAATAGGCGAGTCGACCCGACCCGAGCCGCGGGGTCACGCGGCCACCGCTTGACCCTTCGGCCGACCGACCGACCGTGCTGCTGCTGCTGCTGGCAGCGGTGATTACATGCGCTGTCGAACAGGTCCAGCGACCAGATCCAATAAACGACCAACGAGCGTCGCATAAAGACGACTGTAATGCAGTGTGCTCAGCGTTTGTAAGCGCTCAATTGTGTGTGTGTGCGTGGTATGGACTACATTGTAGTCGTCGTCCTGGAAATTCGCATTAACGTCACGGTTGAACAACGTGGCCGAGCGACCGCCGTCTCCAAACATCGGATGGCAAATAAAGACTATTGCGGAGAAATGCAAAGCGCGAACATGGAAGACCACGAGTTAACGTAATTCACAAAAGCCGTTCATTTTCTCGTTTGCCATGACCGTGAATTATAGCATTTGTCGTGATTTCTAGTAATTTTTCACACGTGTTTCCAAGACTGATTCAAACAAAGTATGAGGTAACGTTAAGAATGAAATAACGTTAATTTTACGCCAAGTTTAGTGCCGATTTCGTCAATATACATTTAAAGTTACAAAGCGTAAAACAAAGTGGCCAGATTTTTGGATACGCTGTAAGTCTAGCCTATGGTAACCAAGTGAGTACGCGAAATTTACAACTATACTACTTACCTTACCGTAATCGAACTAGAAAAAATATGTCGGTCCGGTGCCTAGGCCGTCCGATTACATTTGCGTAACCCTGGCTTTGACTTTTACCCTGACCTTTGAAATTTTAAACTAAAAATTTGCACACCTCGTTACTCACGCTCCAAGGGAAGTTTATGCCACTGTTTTGTTTTTCTACGCTTTTTTGTTTTTTTATTTAACAGCCCGTACTGGACAGACAGATAACCGACAGACCCGTAATGCAACTTATATTACAACGGCCGCAAAATACTTATATGCCTACATTAAGCCTAATATGATATATAACTGATTAGAAGACTGGGTATGGGTTGCTGAGTGCATGCAGGGTGAACGTATAGGCCGGCGACACCAACGCTGACCATGCACTGTGCATCAATTGCAGCGACTGGACACAACGAGTCCATCCAACAGTCGCTATGACAGGCAGGTTGACAACCTCGTAGTTCACTGATGCACGCTGCTTCTGCAGCTGCCGCCACTATGCAACGACGACGACGACGATGATGATGATGATGATACTCGTGCACTCAGCATGTCGAATACGGTCGGGAGTATTCGAACCGCGACGAAAATTGCAGCGTGGCATGCAGCGACAGTTAACAGCGGATATCAACGACGGCGTCCGCAGTGTAAATGGATGATTACAATGTGGTATTGCTACACAGTTATTGCTGGCCTCGATCAAGCGCTTGTACGTCATATAGGACTAGCACTGGCAGCGGGCGACCCCACCCCACAACAAAAGCCCGTCAACACTGTCTAGTCTGTATTCGGTTTATTCCGAAAATGCGAATGGGAAGTGAATGGGAATTGACAATGGGAGTTTATATGGGATAAGTACGATGCGAGAAGAAATCTAAATATTAGAATAGAAGTGGGATTATGAGAATGCTGGTATGGGAATGAGATGGAATCAGAACATAGAAGTTCCCACTTACTCTTTTCATATGCTATCGCATCAGATTGAATCATATCCACGTGCTGTAACTTCTACTCCCAGACCGTTCCAGTCATTCACTATACGACCTTCGCAATGAACGACATCAGCTATAACTTGCGCAGAAAACAGAAAACTCACCGGACCGCTTGACCGGCGACGGGTCGTTGCGCCCTTCAGACTTCTCAATCACCGGCCATGTCTCAGGCAACATCTGCAGTTAGCCCGACGTCAACATCCAGCTGGCGGATCCACATCGACGACGACTTCGCGGACGCTTCCAGTCCAGTCGTCGGGTCGGTCACCTGCACGGGTGTTGACCGCCAGACAAAGTCTCAAATGAAACTGTCAAAATGGAAGTATATGTTGCCTTCAGTCATGTCGACTTTGGCGTGCGCGCAGGGGTTTTGTCAAAAAGGGGTTTGCGTGGGGAGGAGAATTGTCGTACACTGCCGAGCGGCCGGCCACCCCTGCAGCAGTCAACTTGCTGCCTGCCTCATAGACCTACGAGCTTTGTCATCACGCTTGACCGAACGACCGACTGCGTCCGAATAACTCTCATTTCCGTCGATGCCGTAATTCGTAATGATTCTGCGACGCGGCACATTATCATCGTGGCGCCCCGATGATGTTATTTACTAATTCAGTGCCGTACATATATAGTCGGTCGGTCCTCGCTATTATGACTATTAAACTGCCAGCTCTCAACTGCGTGGTTGTTGCCCAGTAGCCGTCGTCGATCTGTCTGTCAACTGAACATCGACAGAGTCGTTTATATACATGTAGGCCTATAGTTGCACCGTTGTTCGTATACACTATGCACAGCGCTGACATAGGATGGTCCTCTGCGTACATCGCAGCGATAGATGCGACGGCTTAGCTGCTTCTACAAGCAAATAACACTAAATGCAGCAGTAAATTACAATAATCAATGTTTCACTTACTACCCAAAATGTTGGGGGAGGAAATGAAGATGCGAAGCCAAAAGATCTGAAAATTGAAGCCGAAGGTCGAGAACGGGGAGTGGGATAAGGTTCTTGATTTTTGAAAAAGGCAACGAACCACTCCAATATTTTCAAGAGTTCTCTACCGACACACTTAAACGTGGCTAACTTTAGATAACAAAAATTATGTTTGTGCATCAGTGAAATTGGGCGAGCGCAAACTGTGCATATTGCACGCATTCTGTCAACTCGTTATGATTTTTCACTTAGCCCCAAAACAAGTAACTTTTTTGTTTTCATTCGATGATTTATATTGCCCTACACACGTTTATTAACTGTAATATTATGTTTTACATGAAGGAAAACTGCGCATATTAGATGAAATTTTTAAAAAAGATGCCTGGATAAAACAGTGCTATAGCATTTGTAGCGACACAAGAATTCGCCAACAAAATGTGCGAATAATAATCTAGGCTATAGTATTACTGCCAATGTCCGTGATCGCTATTGATAATTGTTATTATATGGGAACAAAATTGGGCTTGTGCGACTAGAGTTGTAGGCCGTATATAGCGATGCCATGCAAGTGGGCAGCAATCACACATTTTGTTTTGCTACAATCTTGTCTCTTGTAATTTTTACACCACCCTTATAAAGATGCAATAAGGCCTATTAAATTCTGAATTTTTTATTTGCTTAGCTTTTACAATATTTTATTTGCTTTTACCAAAAAGAACACAACCTCAAATCATAAAGGTTAGAATTTTTTACGTTTTTTAAATAAATGTTTAAAACATGTTTTTAAAATTATTTTTTATGGTCCTATGTAAGTAAAGATTAATTAAGTCTTTTAGCGCATGATCAATTATTTTTGATTAATTATATGCTAAAAGACTCAATTAATCTCTACTGATGTTTTTGCTGTTAAAACCAGTGATGTTATTAAGGACTTTGTGCTCGAGGACAAGGACAAGGACTTGAGACCAAGTTTAAGGCCAAGGCCAAAAAACTCAAAGTCAAAACCAATTACATCTAAAAAACCCTACCACAACGACACATTACCATCAACTGGGGTGACTTCAGTAAGATTTTGGCACATTCTGAACGTCATTAGTCGCATCATACTACTGGAATAGTCAAACAATGCAAAAAATATCAGATAAACAAAACAACTGACATTTTGTGACCCTTGCCATTCCAGACTCAGTAAGTTTAATTTTTGTGACAAACTTTTTATTATGTTGTATTTATGTACAACTTCAAAGTTGTAGGCTTTAAGTCTTTAAGACGAAATTGGTCCAGTGATATTGTTGACAACGATGTTGTGCTTGTTTCGACAGTTGTCGAAAATAGTGGTCTCCCATTAAATTACATAGAAAACAAGGCCAAACACTGAACTCTCTGTGATGCCACTAAGAACATCATGTGACATAAGTGAGTGGGCTTCAATTACTAGCAACACGGGTTTCGGTATGTCAATAGCTAATGTTCAACATTTTTTCAGTTTGTAGGTAATAAATTGATAATGAACAGAATTTATTAATGTCCTCGGTATTATGGCCGAGGACTTTGTCTCAAGGCCAAGGACTTGGGACACGAGGACAAGGACAAGTCCCCGAGGACACATCACTGGTTGAAACATACGATGCAAAATTGAAAATATGCAGCAGTTTTTATTGGCAAATTCCGTTGAGTCTTTTCTCCAGTGTGTATCATTTAGTAATTTTCAACTTTTAAGTTCAGAGTCAAAAGTACTCAAAAGTACACTCACTCATTCTCTGAAAAAGACGCAACGCATTTTGCCAATGAAAACTACTGCGGAGTCAAAACATTGACATAGGGTACTGTTGTTAAGAATCTTAACTACAGTGTGTCAATTTTTTGTCGCTGACACAAACAGCGACTCCGATTTTGAACTATAACTAACTTATAGCTGAATTTTTGTGCTTTGTCGTAAACTCGCAATTAAACGCTTATGTTTTTATACTTTTTATTGAAATTTTTTATGTTTTGTTTTAGAAAATTTAAAAAACGTGTTTTTATGTTTTTTATTTACAATTTAATGTTTTAACATTTTTGTATGAAATCAGCCGTTATGTATCACATTGGTCAAGGGGTCTGGGATGTTGTTTAACAAATGCCAGCATTATGTTGGCTCGCAGCTAACCCGCATCGTGAGCGTACTATAATTAACGTAGTGCGTAGTTGGCGTTTAACGTAATAACAGACCACACATGCATGCAGACAACGCAAATGAACAGGTGCCCCGTCATTACGAGTACCTGACTTGCAGGCCTAGTATGCGATGTTTTTACATAGGCCTTATGCTACAGCTCATAAAAACAATGACATACTAAATAGTACTCATAAGAACTTAAGTAAAATCACTGCAGCATAACAGACTATAGATGCAAACACTTTGTTTGAGTAAAACTTTGAAAGCAAACAAAACAAACTGCATTAACATGTTTGAGGTGTAAAATATAAATTTTAGGCACGGAGGTTTTTAAAAAACGGACAGCAACAGGAAACACATATTTTTTATTTTTTTTAATACCTATCCAATTTCTTCGTCATGTTTTAAGAATTAGTTTAATCAGTTTCTATGATTCAGCAGCCTACAGTTAATACGCAGTTTTGGACACATCAATCAGGTCTGAGTACTGGAGTTTGAACACAGGCTCCACAGCACAGCTGGCGAGCGGTTTTCTAGTGGTGATCATGTCACACTGGACTTTGAATGGAGAACTTTTATTTGTTTTTGCTCATCAGTTTTTTTTCGCCGTACAGTGGCAAAGGTGCCAAGTTTATTGCACCATACTGCTGCTTATTGAGTGAAAAATCAAGCGTGTTGTAGCCTATGTAATCTCTCCGTGTTTCGGTCGAGATTGGTCGACGCATCCGAACAGGTTGGAAACTGGTAAAAATGCGGCGTGCAGCGCAGCAGACAATGCGACGCAGCAGCAGCAGCAACAGCAGCAGCAGCAGCAGCAGGTCCGCGTGACGTCATTGCCAATGAGCGGCCAGCATCGAGTGCCAGTTACTGCGAATAGCGGCTGACTGACTGGACGAGCGAGCTACTAGGGCGGCGCCTGCAAAAACTATCTGCTCTTTTGTCATCGCCGCGCCAGACCGTACGCCGTGCGGTCCGCACGTACTCACAGCTGGTCCGTCGTACGGCGTACCGCCACGCTACGCTCGCTACGTAAACCGCTTTTTTCTGCCTCTAATCTTCACAGCTAGGTAAGAGATGCATGCTAATAACTTTATTTATATTTATTAATATTACATAACAGAGATCTGACGCTACCTATTTCTATACTTTTAAACGCTATTTCTAGGCCTACTAAAATTTCCGTTAGCTCTTTATAACTTGAACGCTGCAACGCATTATAGACTATGCCGCTGCATTGTACACAGTACACAGTACAGATGTAAATTTATTGTATATTGTACTGTGCATTAAGACATCACAATCGGATAGCGGTCGCCGGTCGCTTCACCAACATGAAGGCCTAGGCCTCTAAAAATTTTTGTTATGTTTTAAGTTTTGATGTTTGTTGAGACTGTTAACTCAAATACAAAATTGTTATTTTAATCACTTTTAACGCAGCTAACAGTCAAAAATTGATGTGATTATGCGAATAACACTTTTACTGTGTTGCAGCTATTGATTACAATAGTTTGACTAAAGTGTGTGCAGTTTGATGTCTATTGTATTACTGGGCCAACGTAGTGACAGTCGTTGAACGAGAAAATTACAGTAAAGTGATATAATTTAAGTTGGTTTGAAATTGTATATTTTGCTATCGTGGTGCAAATCATGCAAAATTAGGAGCTTTACACCAAAGATAATAAATGTATGCCCATGAAAACTGTCTTAAAAGCTGTAGCCTCTACACGCCATCTGTTTACATAATAGCGTTTTGTTTAAATTACCTAACTGAAGCATGAAAGTAACTGCTTGCTTGCCTATAGGCTACTTGCATACTTCCCTACTTATTTATACAAGTGTTTTGCTGCGTTTTTTCTACACTGTGCTCTACATTGTCTATTTTTTGTAGTTTGTACTCGCTGTGTATACGGTTTTAATTAACGATTACAATAATAAGTAGCGAACTCGCTTGTTTTGCACGGTGACATTTGCACAGTGTCGACGCCATCTCAAAGTTAGGTCCATCCACATCACAGCACTGCTGAAGCTACAGCTTCCGACTGACTGGCCAGGGCGTGGATTCGTCCGTTGCAATGCTACAGTCATCAGCGGTGAAGCCGTCATCAGGCGCCGGTGCAGCAGCAGCAGCAGCAGCAGCAGGGTCTGTAGTGACTGACCCGACGCTGCGACTGATGGCGGCTGCCGCTGCCGCTGCCGGCGGAGCAGCACGTTCAGGCCGTCCGACGCCGTCAGAACTCACCTCACGACCGTCCGTCGTCGCCGCAGCCGCCGCCAACGAGCTGTACGCGTCACTGCTCTACTCCCAGCAGTTGGACCACCGCGCTGCGCTGCATATGATGCAGCAGCAGAACCCGTTCTCAATGTCGGCAGCAGCAGCAGCACAGAGAGGGCACCAGACACAGGTAGCTGTCAGCGGTCACACACAGCCGCCGCAAGCTCACACCGGTGCTGCCACCGGGGGCTTTTCACTCCCCCACCATTACCATCATCAACCAGTACACGCCCCTCCTCCTCCACATCCTCATCACCTGCAAGGTCCTGCGGCTGCTGCGGCGTTCGAGTCCTACTCGCAGTCACTGGCGACGCTGTCACAGCTGTCACAGAGGCTGCAACTTCACGGGCCTCCACACGCTAGGCTGCCGGGGCCGCCCACAGCGCTAGGCGTCGACCCTTACCTAGCGGCGGCAGCGGCAGCGGCCGTGCAGAGTGGTCGAACCGGGAGTCCCCCAGTGTGTTCCAGGAGACAGGCGACGGTTAGCTCGCCGTCAAAGACGCCACCCACGCTCAGCGACAGCAGCACGGCATCGGCACTCGTCGTCGGCAGCAAGCAGAACGCAGCTGCAGTGCAGGCTCAGCACTCAGCGTCTCCCCTCCCTCGACATCGAAGCAACCCGTACGATTTCTGCGTCAGCGAGGAGTCGGACATGTCTCCGCACGCTGACGACAAATTTCGCGTAATCCGCTGCTACAAGCACGACGGCCACGACAACGACGACGCCAAAGAATCTCATCATCGTCACCATTATCATCATCATCAGCAGCAGCAGCAGCAACAACAACAGGCGGAGGGCGGCGTGCAAGTCGGCGACGGATTGCACGACGAAAATCACAACGCATTCAGCGACGATTCCTACAGACATGCTCTGCAGCTGCCGCCGCATCAGCGCATCAAGCGACCGGAAGTAGTGAGCAGCAGCATCGCGCACGCGCAGACCGCCGCTGCAATACTTCCGCTTCCGTCTCAGTCCGCAGCGAACATCAGCAGCGACGTGCCGAGCAAACGACAGCGTGTCGGCGGCACCACCGGAAACGGAAGTAACGTCATGAGCCGCGAGACACGAGAAATGTTGTCGAGCGGTGGACGGTCAAGCAAGACGCTCAACTACAAGTCGGACCGTCATCATCATCATCATCAGCATCGTCATCGTCACCGTGGTCGAGCAGACTTCACACACGGCTCGATGATCCAGCTGTCGGACGGGCGCATCAAGCGCATCGAGGACATGCGCACTGAAGACTTCGTCATGTCTGAGCAGCGACCTGCGGGCGTGACGTCATCAATGACGTCATCACGACAGCTGGTACTCGTGTCGAGTCGCGTCGTTCATATCCGGCTCAACCACGACACTTGCACCGCGGTGCTCGGGTTCATCGTCGACAACATGATTCACTCGCCGGTATTCATTTAGCTCACTTATTTATCTGCTAGTTTACTTATTGTGCGGCCCGCCGGCCCGCTGCTGAATTACGAACCCTACCCGTAAGCCCGCCCGCCTGTCTGGCTGTCTCTCTGTCACATACGGACTTCTAAATCGATAACAAAAAAACGTATTAAAAAACCAACATTTTTCAGCGCAAAAGTAACTGATTTGCCAATTTTAACTCGAAAGGTTAAAAGTCATGGCTATCGGACATCAAATACTCTCGCTTACATGTTTACTTACGGCCGGCGGATCACATGCTAACGTCGGACGACTTTGCCGGTCGCCCACTCCACATTACGCGCGTACCACTCTTAACCAACTAGACGGTCGGCCGCATACATATCGACACAAGCGTGCCGAAATTTTAGTTTGTTATTCACGCATGGTTACAATGCATTTACACTTGAAAGCTAAAGTTTAACGCATTTATGTTTTATAAATATGTCATAACTCAAGAACGGATGGTCGTACAAAGTTTAGATTAAAAAATTGATTAGCTCCCACAACTCGCTACACCGTTTCAATCTTTCATTCACATGTACTTATTGTTTTATCGACAACTGTAGTAGGACATAAAGTACTGCAGTGCCGCTGTTTAAAACACTCGTTAAATGATTAACACATTATAATGGGCTTCATATTTGTTCAGTGCATGGAGTACGCTGAACATGCGAGACTAAATTTGAGGCACAAAAGTGCACAACATAAACTAGTAGAAAATGTAGAACTGGATTGCGCGGGAAAAAGAAGCACGTGAGTCAGATGCTCTTACTTACAGCCTGTAAAAATTTGACTGTAAAGCCCACACCGGCTTCGTATTCGTTGATTCTGTAGTCAAAATTAATGAAATTTGTTACTAAACTTATTTCTGATTAACAGTTGCTGTTGCTGCTTGTCATAACTGTTCAGGGATTTTTTAATTGCAATTTTTTTCAGAAACTGTGGCAAAGATATGGAAAAAAGTGACTCGCTCGTCAAAAGCAGATTATCACCACACAATGAAATACTGTGCGTTATGCAAATTCAGTTTTTCAGTTCCTTTTATTTTCGAATGTGCAGTAATCGATTTCTTTGAGTTGTCAAAAAATCTAATTATCTTCGAGGTTTTATAAAAATGCATTTGTAACTTTTAGAGTAGTCTTACTAACATACAGACAGTCTAGGGCAAAAATTACGAAGGGCGTCGAAGATGGAACGTTTTGCGGGTCGCGGGTAAACGGCAGATAGACGTTTTGCACGTGAAAATGCAGACGGTGGCGCACAATACTATAAATAAGATAAGGACGATAAAAGTAGAGAGAGACAGAGAGCGAGCCAATAAACACTTGGCGATGTCGGTCGGGGCAGATATTTTGCGCAGTGACGTCAAGCGGACGGTGGGCGAACTGAATGCTCTTAACTCATCCACAGAAGCACACCTTGAGCGCCGTCGTCGACGTCGCATTCCCCGCTGCTTGTGGGGGTCGACTTCTAGGAATTACTTTGTGGGGGCGACCCATGCCTACTCTTGTCTTCTCTTCGTCACATTTTCCTCCACATCCTAGTATTTTTCTTTCTTTTCTTCTTTCTTTTTCTCCATTCCAGCTAAAGCGTCTGTGGACTGCTGTAAGCTTTCCCGACCCGATAGAAAAAAAACAAATGTGCCACTGTGCACAGTTTCAGTCGCAAAATGTACCAAGAAATCGTTTGCCGGTCGGCGTGCTTTTTGTCACTTGCAATTTTTACCATTCAGTTTGGACGTATAAAATGCCGCTTTGCGTTAAGGTTAAATCGGACGCCGAAAAGCAAAAATTGGCTCATTCTACCGTTGCAAAAATATCCATGAATTAAGCGCCCGCAGCGGGGGCGTCAATAGGAGCCGGCGAGCTGCTGCTGCTGCTGCTGGCGACCACCTTGCACGAGCACCTGCTGAGTAGAGCCTGACCTAGCCGGGCGGCGTCAATCAACGGCGAGCGCGGCGTGTCGATGATTGACTGAGAGTAGGTCAAGAGTAGCTGCTAGCAGCAGCAGCAGCAGCAGAGTATCCGCAGTAGGCCTATACAGAGTACACGCGCTCACACTCACACACGTGTCAGGGCCTGGCCCGGCACCGACCCGACCGACCTATCCGCCACAGCACCTGCTCGCAGACGCTCAGACCGCCCGCCGACAACCTGCCGACCATCCGGCCGTCCGGCCGAGAGATCGGCGTCGTCAGTTGCTGGTGTGTAAAACATACACGTGTCATCCATAAACACTGCCGACCGACAGGCGCGCCGTACCCCCGCCACGTGACGTCACACCCGCGCCGCACGCCGCGTTGCTATTGGCAACCGCTGCTGCTGCTGCTGCCGTATCGGCGCAGTTGTAGCACGTTGTATATGACGTCATCGCTACGATGTGACAACAAAAAGTCGCCATAGGCCTATTAGTCTGCAATTAGTTAAGTGTATTTAATAATAGTGTTTACACGAACACACGCAAAACTCGTTCTCTTGGAGAGGGGTTATTAATAACGGTTAGGTATCTATGCGACAATGTCCACAGAACACAATCATGGCGGCGACACTTGATCGGTACTCAGAGTTGCGCCATCCATGACTTGCGCAGTCACCGCATTCCGACGACTCGATGTCGTTGACTAACTCTACTCGTTATCTTAATTCGTCCAAACAATGTCTTTATTTGCATTTCCCGTGTTTTTCAGGTGCTGGTGCTTCCAGCTATTGTTATTCTGTATTTTTTTTCATTTTCTTCAACCGAGTATACCGAAAACATTGTCCTGTGTTTTTCATCTTTACAACGCCACGGCTTCGCAAGGCACAAGTGTGCAACTCAATGGCCAAAACATCAGACATGAACCCAATCCATTTTATCTGGAAGTTATCTTGGATCGGACTCTGTCTTACCATGCACACTTTAAAAGTCTACAGCCAAAGTCAGCACTCGTAATAATCTGCTCAGGTCGCTGGCTGGATCATCATGGGGAGCATCTGCTACAACCCTAAGAACGTCAGCTTTGGCTCTGTGCTACTCCACTGCAGAATACTGTGTTCCAGTCTCAGCCAGATCACCTTACACTAAACTGAGTGATGTCCAGCTGAATGAATCCATGCACATTGTCTCTAGAGCTCTGTGCCCAACATCTCTTTCGTGGTTGCCAGTCCTCAGCCACATAACTCCCCTCACATCCGGCGAATGGCAGCAACAAACCAACTTCTCAGTAAGATTAGGTCTTCAACCGTCACTCTGCCTCTGATATCAGACATCGAATTCTATCCTGAAGTCCGCCTTACATCAAGACGTCCAGTATGGCTCGAGGAACCACAACAGGAAAAAGTGTCACCACGACAGAAATGAACTGAAGAGTGGGCTGCTTCAGATGTAGTAAACCACTCACAGATCGTGGACTCTTCCATTGCACCTCCTGGATTCGACCTACGTCGACGCTTGTGGTCAACGTTGAACCACTTTCGCACTGGCCAGGGTCGATGTGCAGCCAACCGCGTCCGCTGGAATCAGGCTTCAGGTCCATTTTGTTCCTGTGGCGTACCTTCACAAACTATGTCACACATTGTGAACGATTGTCCAGATGCGAAATTTCCCGGCGGTCTGTTAGCCTTACATTTGGCTGAGGAGTAGGCCAAGTGACATCTTTGCCTGGCTTGGCATGCAGAGCATACGATAAGAAAAAGCTGAAGACCATCGCTAACCGAGCTTTCCCGGTTGTCGGCCCACGAACATGGAACGACCTGCCGGACGACGTGAAGTCTGCCGAGTCTTTTATCCAGCTTTCGTCAGCGACTGAAAACTTATTTGTTCACTAAGTTCTTTTACTGACTTTTCCTGAACTGACTCCATCTACACTCTATGGGTTTATCGCCAGTGGACCTACCACATTGGCCACTTTGACAATCCCGGATTAACCGATGGATTGATTTCACAATATGTCCACACAAAGCTGTGTATCTCTGCGACATTTGTCACGCATCGTGTGTGGTGTACAGTCTTTAGTCGGATACATATTCTGAATAGATGTTTTTTATTTTATCATCGTTATTATCATTTATAAACTACTTCATAGGCTTTTCAATTTTTACTATCTTTCAAATTTACAAGAAAATTACGAAGACCTCTCAAAATAAGGTCTGACGGCGGCCATGCTCTTGTCCGCGAACTTGAGTCCATCGATATTTTTAGTTTTTTTTACCATAACTTTGTCAAATAAATTTGGTTACTGTATGATTTCTACTTTTTGTGTGTATATGTATTGTGGCTAAACCGCACGTTAGTTTAAAAAAGTTTTTCAACTATAATTTTGTCAAACATGGTCCGTTTGCTACAAAATTTTGTACACAGAGTGTCATTTACAACCTAAACGAATGCTGTTAATTTGGTTACTGTATGATTTCTATCTTCTCGTGTGTGCATATATTGTGGCTAAACCTCACGTAACGACATACGGTTTAGCCACAATATATGCACACACGAAGAAAGTAAAAATTGTAAAGTAACCAAATTTGCAGCATTTGTTCATGTTGTCCGTGGTACTATGTGTACAAAATTTTGTAGCAAACGGACCACGTTTGACAAAGTTATAGTAAACAAATTAAAAATATCGATGGACTCAAGTTCACAGACCCGAGCATGGCCGCCGTCAGTCTTTATTTAAAGAGGTCTATGACTTCTTTACATAACTAAATTAACGTTTGTTACAATTGATACACCGAGCTAGCAAAAGAAGTCGCATAAATAAAATAAATAAAATAAAATAACTTTTAGTTCCAGTTGCAGGTCGTAACCATAGTGCAAACATCGCGCTTATCTTTGCGATAGCTGAGCTTTTTGTTACGTTGAGCCTATGACATAATCCTGCAAAAATTTTCGCAACAAGAGTAAAATTTATGTGCTTTTTACTTGGCAAACGATGCAAAAGTAGTTAAGTGCGTCATAAGTCGATGTGCATGTAGTCGATGAAGGTGTGGCATGCTGATCAGAAGTCAGAGAGCCACAGCAGTGTCAGTTGGCGGCGTTAACACAGTCTGAGAGACCGAGACGCTCTCTCAGTCGGTCGGTGCTACTCTGGTCTGTCTGTGGCAGTGATGCGGCGATGTATCATAGCTCAGCGCAGCAGCAGCAGCAGCAACGGGTCGATGCATGGCGCCGACTGACGATGATGATGCTCCATAGACTCGCTGTAGCAGCAGCGGGAAACTTACAAAATCCCCCGGATATGATCCCCCGCCGAAAAAAGTTTTCCGAACAACATCTTTTTAAAGGTTTTTGCTGGAACAAACTGCCACCTCCTTTAAGGAAGATCAGTGTTGTCCACAACGACGACACATAATTGCAGTCTCCTTAGATGTAATCAAACGAGCTATACCTTTAATTATACAGCGTCGTATCGCGACATTGCCGAAGCACTCTGTTTTTGCCGTCACATTACGGCGTTTTTTTGTGTTATTTACGTTTTTGTAAGTATTTTGTGCAAGGGAAATGTCGTCCGAACGGATTTTGTTCGTTCGAGGTTTAGCAGCAGCAGCTGTTGCGGCGTCGGGCTCAAGAAACAGGTGCTCGTAATCGTCACAGCCGACGCAGCTGCTATCGCTGCTGCAGCTGCTTGCCACTCACGCCAATAATTATATACTCTTCTACTCACTCGTGTACAGCGTATACGCTAGTACAAAGTTTGTACGCGTGTGTACTACGAACGCGTTGTTCACGGCCCGCTACGTCACTGCTACCGTGTTTATTCACTTATTATGCGGCCGTCCTTATAAGCCGCATTACGGGTCTCTCCCGTCGCCCGTCCGTCCGTTTGTCCGTCTGTCTGCTTAGTTTGTAACGTATGGGTTCCTAACTGGAAAACAAAAGTAGAGAAACTCCAAATTTAGCGCGAATGTTTTCTGGGGCAAAAGTAATCGGTCTGCCATTTTTTGGCTCAAAATATCATAAAGTCAAGATTAGGGATAAAATGATGATTGCTCATTACAGCGTGTAGCTGACCGCAGACAGCTCTGCACAATATTATGTCGCCACTTGGCCGGCGTATTTTTTATCCGTTTCTTGTGGAGTTTCAAGTCGCCCGAGGCAGCGTTTGTTACCGTTTCCCACTCTCTGTGAATTTATTATGGTAATCTCTGGCTTCGGCTGAAGGCTATAGGCCTATAATTTACAGAAAGCCTTTCAATGCTCATTGCGCGTTTGATAATTGTGGTCTGTGTGAAGTATGCTGTAGGGTAAAAAATCATATAAAATCGAATAATAAGCAAACAGCAAACGATTGTTTTTGCAAAACAAAAAAACTCGTAAGCGTATTCTGCGGTTAGGGGTGTATAGACTTACAAAGACTTACGTGTTGGTCCCGGTGAAAGTCGGTGACTAAAATTCCGATAGTGACCAGAAAGACACGCGTCACGGAAAAGTCACGAGTCAGAATCATAAATAAGTCACCAACAATAAGTAAGCGAGTAAATTTATATAGCGCACAATGTCGGCGAGAAACCCGCCGAATCCGTAGCATTGCCTTAGCAGTTGAAACAGCCAAATTGCTTGTACAATCAGGATCGTCGTTATATCAGTCGCTAGTTTTCCTGTCAAAGTTATGCATAGTTTTTTTCTTTGCTTTTATGTGTAACTTTGCTTTTGTCGTATTGTCAGGCACTGCTCTAATGTCACGCTGTTCTTTGGCAATTAAATGCTAATGATACCTACGACGAAGTGAAGTGAGGATGCTGACTGTGATGGCCGCAGGTAAGCGTAGAGGCGCCTCTGGAGCAGCCGTTTTTTGTGCATGGCTTCGGCTGGTCGTCGTGTGATCCCGCGCGTACTCACGCGCGCTACCAGCTTACCTGCAGACAGCTGTCTGTCGGCGACACGTGCATCTCTTTAACTGCTCCGCACCAGCAGCGCCACTGTGACGTCAGTTCCAGACACTGCTCCCACCTGTCCGCCGAGCACACCAGCCAACTACTCCACAACTCAAGGTCAGCATCGTTAGTCACGCCGTACGTCACTCAACGTTTTAACCCATCTACGTGCAGAGCGGCTACGCTTTTTTACGGCACACCTGTTGGCGCGTCGCGGCCCGGCAAGGATAAAAAGCCCGGAGGCGTTCTGTTAAAAATGGGGTCAAATTTGTTCATTTTCAACTGTTAATAATTTTACGTAGCTTAATGCTAATGCACATTTTTAACTTCTAGCCCATTTTTATGTTCTTAATCCAGTCATCGGCTGCAACACATAGCAAAAATGTTTTAGTCATTTATTCATCCCGCAGGAGAATCTAGCCTATCATGGCGATCTTAAAAACAGCAAGAACGTTTTGCGCGTTTAAAAAATCGTAGTTTTTTTCCGTTATTTGACCGCTGCTTACATGTAATTCATAAGCACATCCGCATTCAGGAAAATCGCAATAAAACGACTCCGTCCAACTTTGAACAAAATATTTTAGTGACGCAACAACCGAATTGGGGGGGGGCTTTTTCTTTCCAAGCCCACCACAAGAGTCGATCAGCCAGATATGAAGTCTACTTACAGATAAGTGCAACCCGCAAAATTTAGACATCGAAATTAAGTAAATATGTATATCTATTAGCGTGCTCTGGTTACAAAGGCATGCCAGGTGTGTCCGTAATGAAGTTTGTTTTAGACTCAGACTATATCGTGTAGCAGGCGTCACGTGACTTCTAGATGACCACGCCCGCCCGTTAACACGTGTTCTATAGGCCTAGAACGCTGAAGTTAACTGTTAGCTTGCTCATATTTGCACCTTTACAGTTTACACCTTGAATCTTAGTTTGTTCCGACCGAATCAGGTGGGTAAGCCAAAAGCTGGGGCCACTTTTTTAGGTTTTTAACACAAAACCGCTTGTAACTTTACAAATACTAATAAAATCGGTGCCAAAATTGGCACAACTCAAAAGTCACCGTATTTTCAATCGTAACTTGAAATTCGAATCAATTTTGAAAAATAGAGCGTATACTGAAAGGTGTAAAACTGTGTGTGAGCAGAGACTCGTCGACATGGACAGAGCGTGAACAGCACGACGACAGCAAGAGATTAGTGACTAGTGGTCAACTGGGACTGACCAGCGGTCAGCGTGACGGACCATCTGCTGCTGCAGTGATCAGTAGGAAGCGTCGCTGGTCAGCGCCGGACCGCGCGACCACGCCCACTCATCACCATGGCAACCATGTCAACAACAGCAGCAGCAACAGCAGCAAGATACAGCATGGCAGCCACTTCGCCGCCAGCTCAAAATAACTCTCATCGTTACGGACCGTGAACATTACACCGGAATGTTATGGCTGGAAAATTGATTTGAAAAATTTAGGCTTTTTGGGTTGTTTACAAACGTAAAAAACTTTAAAATTCAAATTTTGGTTTTAAGACTTTTTTTATCTGTTGTACAATTTATAATACCAATCAACTGTAATTTATATTTTAATAATTGTAATTTTTGCGTTTGGACGTCCGTCATTCACTCAGCAAAAAACGATGCGACATAAATAAAGAATTGTGTAAAGGATATTCACCTAGGTATTAAAAATTATGACCCGTTTTTTTGTCGTTACACTAAAACCTAGATCAACCTTTAAAAGCCTCAAGAAACCTTTAAAAACTAAAAGAAACGTAAAACTTTCTTCCCCCAAAAAACAGGTTTTTCCAGTCCTGCGTGATGTACATAGGTCAGCCCAGTGGCGACGTATTGTACGGTCGTCCGCCTAGAGTTGTTGATATTGTTGTCAGAAATAAAAATGAAACTCTGACGCCAGCAGTAATCTGTCATTTTGCAATGTTGCGTAATTATAACGTTCGGTTTTGCGCGTGTTTATTGCTGCTAAGAAAAACTCACGGGGTGAAATAATAATGTAAAAGCAACGATCAAACTATTAGAGACTAGTCGCATTATTGCTTGAAGCATCAAAGTAACATACAAGTATAGCTCATTTTAAACTACACAATGTATTTAGCAGTTATTATAAAATTGCATTAGCAATCTGTTTTTGTAATATAAATTAGTGTTTTTTGCGATCTGCATTCGTTGTTTTTAATATACTTCAGACAATCGGTAAAGATTTTTTTGTACATTTTGCAGTACAATTTGTAAATACGTAAAATGCAGTCATTTGATTTGTATATAGTGTTATTTAGTAATAGAAGTGTTTGTGTGCAAACAATAAAACGTTTCCATCGTGTGTCACTCATTAGTACGCTTTGACTTCATCAACGTCATCAACGTTTGTTACTTACATACCAAGACATACAGTATACAATGTATAGTTTAGGTCAGTACATAATCTCTGTATCAGTGGCGAATCCAAGGGGGATGGGTACGGACCTGCGCCCCCCACTTGAGCCCCTATGCATAAGTAAACAAGTGAACACTTTATATGCTCTTCGGAACTGCTAATTAAAAAAGTTCGTGTATCAGAAAAAAATATTAAAATTATTGCCACCAAGTGTTATATGCTAAGGCTAAAATGCATCAAATTCAATTTCGGTTGGGGCTCTGCCACAGACCTCGCTGAGGGAGCTCACAGCGCTTTCTCAAGCCCCTAGCTGGATTCAAAGGGGCCTACTTCTAAGGGAAGAAAAAGGGGAAAAAAGAAAAAGAAGAAAAGGAAAAACGACAAAAAAGAAGAGGGGAAAAGAAAGGAAAGGGAAAGGAGGGGCAAGGGGGATATTCCACCCCCTCCTTGGCTGAAGCCTAGATCCGCCAGCTCTGTATCGATGTTGCTAGCTATTCGGTTCAATAACAGTCCACTCAACTTAATTAGTGCTGCCACTTTAGCTTGTGAAATAAAACACTTACGTTTATCGCTTATCGGATCCTCAGAGACTGCGAGCAAAACGAGCATTACGCCAAAACGAGCAGAAATTACAAAAAAACACACATTATACACGTAAGTTTATTTTTGCTTGCAGATGTTTACGTTCAAAGAAACCATGGCAAAAATGCAATGTAGGCCCTATAGAGACGAAAACGTTATTTAAAATTAGCATCGACAGTCTTCAGTTACGTACGCTACGCAGACGACGATGCTGCATGACAGCTGCTGCACAATAACGTTTGCGTTATTAATATGGCGACAAAAACTGCCAATGGCGTCTACGAACAGAACCAAATCGATAAATCGTCGTTCAGAGTGATTCGTTCTAAGTTTTTCGATAGTTTGTTACATTTTTATTACGAGCATTATCAACAACAGTTGTCCCGTCTTCCATATCATGCTACTTTTTCCTAACAATAACATCAGCGTCAGCGATAATTTAAAGAAACCTAGATTTTGGAGGTGAATTTAGACGTTGCTGGTCGTATGATGCGAGTAAAATTATACATTTACCTAATACCGTAATATTAATATAACATTATGATTATCGTCATCATCATCATCATCATCATCATTATCGTTAGCAGCAACAGCAGCAGCAGCAGTAATAGTAATGGCAGTTTCAGTACCATAATAAAATATAGGGCAGGTTTATGTCGCATACAATGTATGCTTGGCGCAACAAATTGTTGCACATGGCCTGCAGCATTGCTGCAAATTGAAACATTCGCGCACGGAGAAAGGCAGGGGGCGAGATAAACATCACGTGTGGGTGCTCGCACGTGCGTGCGATTAAATGAAATAAAATATCGTGAAATAAAACAAGTTAAAACAACTGTAAAACAAATTATTTTGTCTTAAGGCATCGCAGTATACATGCGACATGCGAAGCCTCGCGATAAAATCTAACTTTTCTGCAAGTTTGTAGTGTCACTTTTTTCTCTGAAATAAAAAGTAAACGGAGTCAACGACAACCGTCTTTGGCATGTCTAATTTTATGTCATCGTAGCCTATGTGCGAGCGCCTTTAGTTGAGCTGTTGTTGCTGCTGCTGCTGCTGACGGGAGGGGTACAGTTGTGTGACGTCACTGCGGGATCCTCATCGAAGACGGATGGATATAGAGAGCGCGAGACAATTTTCCGGGCGAAGGCTGCGGGTCTGACCTGTAGATATTGAGACGCAACGCCCGACTGAACACGACGATAGTTAGTCCAGCCGTCGCTGCCCGCCCACGGCTATAGTCTATTGTGACGACTGACGACTGCGACTGACTGGTTGGCTTATATATCAGAGAACGATGATGTTACAGGATCGGTCAGAGTAACTGCGGAATATAGATACTGGTTCATATAGCAAGAGTTAGCACCGACAAGCACTGCGATGGCTTTGCCATGTCACATGCAGACGTCTTTGTCGCATGAAATGTGACGTTCCGACGACTGCGTGTATATCAGAGAACGACGACGATGCAGAAGGAGCGATGGCGATCGACGTAGACAATGGTAAAATTGGCTCAGCAGGTCTTGAATTTGAAAAAAACGAAATAGCCAAGCTGTCGCAAGCACACCGCACGATGCCGATCGACGTAGATGCAGTAGCAGTACGTACACCTCGAGTGGACGGGTCTCAATGGTACACGGATATCTCTGCGTCTCTCTGGACAATATCTGATAATAAGATACCCACGATTGCTTTCCAACAATCTACTCACCATCGACTCAGCGCGGCACGCTACTGCTAGGTTACATCACTTCTGTCTTCAACTTCTCCGTGGATATCTGCGAATTCTACAGGCGATACTTTCTCGATCGATCTCTAACGTCATTAAATCCCGATGTTGGCGGGAAACGACGCGAAGTTGTTCTCGATCACGTAAATTTAGCCCGTATTGAAGTTGTGACGGCACATTCTAAGTGTGCATATTAGTTTATTCTCGACCACAGAGTATAGGCACGTGCATAGGCACGTGCATATTTTAATATAGAACATAGCCTATGTTACTAGCATTGGCGGTTTGTAATACAAAATGTAAAGTTAGGCCCCGCCTAACTACGCTCATGTGATTTTCATTTGCATAAGCCTATCATACGTGCCTTCGTTTTATTTATTCTTTGCCATCGAAAATTTTTCTGTCAAAAGAAAGGTGACGCGAAGAGACTTTAGAAAAAAAGAAAGATCAGGTGTCAAACATTCGTGCCGTGTATTAGATGTGACAAACGTCTTTCTGCTTCAGTCAATTACAGCACCGATACGACGTAGAAATTGTGCAAGATTCGTGCGTATCTATACCTGAAATAAATAATAGTTGCAAATGCAGCGTATAATGTATGTGCAAAGTTTTATTGACAAGGAGCATATAAAGTTGCTTTACGTGTATCGTGGCTTACCTCCTATGCAGATGCATGCAAAGTATTGCAGACAGGAGCAACTAACACCCCTGAAAAAACGTTAGTCAGTGTTTTACAGTTTTGCAGAAAACTGGCCATAACTTCCATTTGCTTATATAGTTGTCTATGGTTCTGTGCTAAAAAACAAAAAGTAAAACCTAGATGATTGACCTATGTTCAGTTTGATTTCATTGCACATGATAATCTTGATTGTTTGCTGACGGACGATTATAGGCCTATAGTAAAATAGGCGACGTCAACGCTTTACGTACAGTATATAGGCCCTATGCTGTCGTCATCTACATTTGGTCGTATATAAGCGTCGGTATCCCTCGAGGCTTTGAAGAAAGTTTTTGCCTTCCATTTTTCCTCTTTCCCATTCCTTTTGTCCTTATTCCCAATTCGGCGTTTATAGCTAAAATGCACTAAATTCAATTTCGACTGGTGCTCCGCCCCAGACCCAGTTGGGGTAGCTTGCAGCGCTCCCCAGACGCCTTAGCTGGATTTCGGGGTTCTACTTCTAAGGAAAATACAATACAATACAATATTCGTTTAATTCAAGCGTAGACAGACCGCTACGTAGGTTACAATAAATTAGGCTACGCTAGTGTTAGCAGTGCGTAGGTTACAGGATAAAAGTAAAGCGTAGTAGAACATAAT
>Ga0209367_1001624_pt1 | contig 28140 bp, 18 predicted proteins | sample WorMetLIZISLAND2_FD_187412 | JGI IMG/M metagenome (GOLD analysis project Ga0209367, IMG submission 187412) | Marine gutless worms symbiont microbial communities from Max Planck institute for Marine Microbiology, Germany - Olavius geniculatus... ...
TACTTAGGAACATCGTGCAAAATTTCGCGGCGATCGGCCCACGGCGCTCGGAGATTACGCGAGGGGAAAAAAAGAAAAAAATAAACCAAAGCAAAACAGAAGTCCTTCCGAAAACTATCGCTTTCGGGCGGACTAATAAAAATCGAAAGCATCGTTTTTTTATCTAAATCGGATTTTTTTAAATTTAAATCGATTTTTTAAAATATTCTTGTCACATTTTTACAAGATGCTATCTGTGATAATCACTGTGTTACATTTATTTGTTAGTTTGTCGATGACAGCTTGCAAAAAAACTATTTAAACTTTAACCTGTTGTGTGCATTCTAATGTTTGTGAATAACTATGCGTTTGCAACTTGTCATCCTCTTTAAGGCAAATAGTACACGATGGATCTCCATAACAGTTCTAATGGCATTGAAGCAAAATGCTGAAAGTAACTATTAACAACATAAGCAATTAACAAGAGTCAAGGCTAAGTCTTTGGGGCCGTTAATTTTGGTGAAGTGCAGCAGGTTAAGCAAACTTAACAGTTGAGAATAAATAAAATTATCAAGTACTACAGTGCGCCGAATCACAGTGCAGCACGGTATGCTGACACTGTTGTAAGGGCGATGAACGTTAACTATAGGAAATGGCGTTTGGGGGGGGTCCTGTAACTCTGTAACCCCTTAACCGATTTCCATAAATCTTGGCGTCGGTAATCACATCGCACACCCGACCGACCCCACATGCAAAATTTGGTTACAATCGGTTTTAAGGGGGCGTGGCTGCGCATGCGCGAAATTCGTCGTTAGGCGTCTATTTTTTTCCTTTTTTTGCACACGGCTACAGACCAGCCCGTTGGACCGACTGACCCCGCTAATGGCTCAAACAAAGCGTCCTGACGCCGGACACATTCCTTATATGTTCTCGATTAAAATTTTTTTCAAATTTACCCTTTTTATGCCCCAATTTTTAAAAATTTGCATTACGGCTTATGGAGACTTCAAAGCGGTATAACTCTGTTCCCGTAAAAGATAATTGCGCGCTGTTTGCACCTACCCCCTCCCCCTATTTTCTGGATCGAGCAATCTAACGGTGTCATTTAAATGTACCCCCTACCCATAGCAACCATTGAAAAGTTGCAAAATTTTGCATTGCAGCCAATGGAGAGTTCAACTCGATAACTATAACTCGCTATAATTTAATACGTCAAACTATTTGCAGATTTTAATTAAGGTCTGCATTAGTGCGGTCCGTTTTAGCGTGCGCTATAACTCGGTCTCCGTAAGAGATAATTGCGCGCTGTTTGCACTTACCACCCTATTTTTGGGCCCGGGCTATCCGATGATGTCACTCAAATTTCTCCCCTGCTAACCCCCGTTGCCATGGCAACGAATTTTGGGACAAAACTGACTATAACTCGGCGCCCGTGAAAGATAACTGCGCGCTGTTTGCACCTACCCCCCTATTTTCGGGCCTGGGCTATCCGATGGTGTCATTTAAATTTTTCCCATGACGACCCCTGTTGCCACGGCAACTAACCGTTCTTATTCAAAGACAAAATTGGCTGCAGCAGACATTGTTACATCGCACATAATTTTTTCCTTGCACCAACTCCCTTTACCCGCCCGGAGGTATTCTAAAAACAGTAAATAAATTTATTGTCATAAAATCAAATATCAAAAATTTAGACAAAATTTGACTAAAAAACAGCAAAAATCTGAGCAAAAAAACTTCAACAGTTTACATAGCTATGTAAGGGCGATAGGCTATGAGTCAAAACTCGAAGACAGCAAAAATGGTTTTGGGGCGATATTATCTCGTGTTGAATTCCAGACTGGCCTTTGCAAGACTAGCCATTCTAAATACTTAAAATAAAAATACAAAAACAGAAGTCGCAAGCCGAAACGTGATTGAAATCGATTTAAATTGTGATTTTTATTGTTGATTTATATCATGATTTAAATCGATTTACATCAATGACTTAAATCACGATTTAAATCGTATCAACCCTGGTCCAGGGGAAGAGCCTTGCTGGCGGGTCAGGAAGGCAAAGTCCTTTTCTCCCTTAAAGCTGAAGACTATTTTGCACTATGAAGACAAATTCTAACAAAATGGCACCAACATTTTGATCCGATCAAGATCGAGAAAAATTTATATGCGCCCAAACATCAATCCGGTTGCCGATCCGGCAGCTGCGACTCTGAACAACTCGGCAAATGTCGCGTCGTCCGGCAGGTCGTTCCAGGTCTGTAGGCCGACAACCAGGAAAGCTCGGTTGGCGACGATTGTCAACTTGACCGGAGGCACTGTTAGACGGTTAGTTGTAGCAGAACGGAGCGGTCGACGACCAGTTAAGTAGGCGACGTAGTTGAGTGCACCAAGGTAGGCCCGCGCAAGTCCGTGCAAGACCTTGTAGACCAGAACGCGCAGCCAGTGAAGGCAGACAAGCGCGTGATGTGTTCCGATCGACGCAGGTGACACGTCAGCCGTGTTCAGCACCGACTGGAGTCGACGGGCCAGGTAGACCGGAAGACCGGGCAGCACGCTGTTTCCGTTATCGAGATGCGTTAGCATCAAGCTAGCCACTAGCGTCTGGAACGTGTCGGTCGGCACCGAGCGACGAATCTGCTGCAGTTGACGTAGCACGGCAAAGCATCTTGAAACTAAACAATATTGAACATGGGGTCCGCATAAACGGATCAGAGGCTTACACTAACAATAGCCTCCTGGAATGAAGCACTGTAGCCACTTATACAAATACTAAACGCATGTACCTGTCGGATGTGGTTTAGGCACCACAAACGGCTTGACAACATCGTGATATTCCTGATTCCTGATCCTGGACACGTTACAAGGCGACAGCCAGGAAGACGTCCAGTCTCTAGCGGGAGACGGCCATTCCATCAGACGCACGGCGGGCACCATATCAACTGAAAACACGGTTTTGTGAGATCTGGCGTGTCTGATGTCCAGAGTGACTGCCGGACCTTGACCGTCATCTCCGCGAATAACTGCAAACAAATTAACTCAGTTTTATAGTTGAGTGCGGTAACAGCATGTATTGTTCATGTTGCTAACAGAGATCGTTTGGTCTATTGCGTACTCAGCCATCTACGCACAATGAGGAATGCTAATCACACATTTATTTTCTTGCTGACAAAATATTAACCGTTTAATTCTACAGACGTTAATCAGCATTTTATTGCTTTGCGTCCAATGAACAAGATAGTGTGCACTAGCTTGCAGTGAGTCGTCATTATTAATAGCCTATACACTGGTCATAATCATATGACTGTCCCTGTTTTGCCAATAAAGAATGGCGATGGCGTTAAGTCTGTTATACAACAGCAGTAGCACAAGCTAGCAAGACAGGCAGAATACAAACACAAGTCTGCATAGCGATAGATATAGAGTTCTGTCGCCTTCAGCAGTAGTTAAAACACTGCTGGGCTGGGTAGGCGAGTACCATGTAGTACGAGCTTATAGTTATACCACTCCAGACAGTGGTATCGTATTTAAACCACGCTCGGATCGCATACTCTACACCGTCGTTTGCTTTATGACACACGACTGCAGCCGAAAGTTGTGCAAACAGTACCAGTGTGAGCTGATGTGATGTGGTTTCACTCAACGTACCAATCTCTTTGCCTGCAAGACGACGTTGCTTCACAGTTCGCTCGACGTGGCGTCGGAAGTACTGTTTAAACGCCTTCGGGCACACGAAGACCTCGTCGTTGGAACGAGACAGAAGTTCCCCCGGCTCCCAGTTCGCTGTTGTCAGAATTCTAAGTGCGGTGTAACTCTTGGATGGACTGTTGCTGTTGGGATGGTAGATGGTCTGAGATCGGATTGTGCAAATGTACATAATGTCGTACTCGTCCGGCAAACGGATCTGCAGTCAGCAACACAATATTCGTAAAAGTCAAAAAAGGGGGAGGTTTGGTGCAGTGGTTAATGCGATAATCTCGATCAAAGCTGAGCCCTATAGCCTATACTCGTTTGATGAATGGACAGGTATGAAACCATTTCTTTACATAACTTAACCAACGACCTAAGTCAACCGGGAGCCGCGGAACGTAAACAGTACGGACGGTAGACTCCATGCCGCTTACTCCGGGCACTTTTGAAGGTAGCACACGAAAAATCTTCGACTTTCCGTGCGACTTGTGACGACCTAATGTCATTAAAATGATCTATCAAAATGTAAATCAAACAACTAGTTGTAGAGTTTGCGTATTTCACCCGGAAAATGAATAAATAGTGTACAGATTTGCAGTTTATAGTCCATTTTCAAAACTTTTCCCGATCTAATACCTTCAAACTCCCATAACTGGAGAGGGCCGCTTCCAGAGCCTTCGCGCCTTTTTCTGCCCCTTCGTCAGGTAAACAGACCGACAAGCATACAGACATGCGGGTAATGGTTAAACATGCATACAGCGGGTCAAAAAATGTACTTTAATTATTTGACGTACTAGTAGGGCCTACTCATTTGAGTAAATAAAGTTGTCAACACAAATACTAAATGATATGTTTCTCGAACCTTTGTTTTCTCGTAGTATGACCCGGAATTCATTGTATCCCAGTGATAGCGCGGATTATTCTTTCTCAGTTCATCCAGCACTTTTTCGCTCAGTTGGTTGACGATCTTTTTGTTCTGCCCGACGTCCTGCAGAAAAAGGTCCTTCAGACGCCGTTTTAGCTCAATGTTCAGAGAATGTTCAGTTTTAAGCTGACGCGTTGTTGATATATCGGAAGCCGAAGGTAATGACGCTGATCGACTGGGTAACTCAAATGTTGACCCAATATTTACGGCAGGGTTCGAGAAGCGCTGAACGCTGTCGAGACAAGGCGATCGCTTCGCAGCACTCGTCTGAGACAGGTGCTCGTTAGATCCCACCGGACTGTCTGTCGATTCAGCTGCAATGACTCGACATGCTGGTGAGTCGCTCGGTGATGACGTTGAGCGTAGAACTCTTTGTTGTGGCGGCGGCAGACTCGTGGCGACAGAGTTCAAGCCGGGTACTGGCTGGACCGTGTCGTGGCTACGAGGCGATGCATTTGCCTCGGATCCTACGGTCTCCCTAGCCTTCACCACCTTGTCGGAGGCTGCAGATCTCACCTCGTGGCATGGACTGGTCACCGCCCGACAGACTCGTCGTTCAGTCACGCCTCCAGGACTCTGCACTGCTGGTCTGCATCTTGCACGTTCAGCCATACGACCAGTTTCGTTCGATGGGACAGGCCGCGGAAGCCATGCCACATCTATTGGACGTCGTCGCATGATAGGGGCGGGCCTGATGGTGACATCAAAAGTCAGCTTCCGTGTTCGTTTCAGCAACAGCACCGGACGTTCTTGCAATACTCCAAGCTCCAAGATAACATCACAAATCGTCTAGAGAGCCATGATTGTCCGCATGAGCAAGGAACAGAATTTCACACAGGCGCCCATGGCCGCTACTAGCTACACACATTGACTTGCTTCAGCTAGGCCTACACTGGGTCCTCGTAGATGTGATTCAGCAAAAATTACAAGTAAAACCTGTCAACAGCACAACAAAGGGAAAAAGTGCCTAGTCTGTCTTACACAAAGGCTACATTTGTCTATGCATTGTGTAATACAGTAGTCGTGTATGGCAGATGGCAACTGCAGCCTGCACGCGTTTGATTCATTTTCGCGCCTTCCGTCCATCGCTTCAGCCAAGTGCTGTGCGATATTTACCTCCGCCAAGGAGGTAATGTTTTTGCCAGACTGTTTGTTTGTCTGTTTGTGTGTCAGCAAGATAACTCAAAAATTTATGAACGGATCTTTCTGAAATTTTGAGGTTATGTCGGGAATGGCAAAATCTACCAGTGGTTCAATTTTGGGGGTGATCCGGAAGGAATCCGGAATTCTGGATCACTTTGAAATTTTCGTTACCATTGCTTTCAATGGGGCATAAGGGAAACCGCTGCAAAACCGAAGATGGTGCTGCCACCTAGCAAACAACATTGCCTTGGCGGAGGTGTGCGGGCTCTGACTGCCTTCTAGTTGAAATTGGAATCACCATAACGATACCAGCGCGATATACGATGCTACTGCGATACCCAACGGCGTCGTAAGTTAAGTAAGTAAGCGGGACAGGAAGTTGCAATTTTTCGACAGATGCTACGAATTTCCGACAGAAGAAATTACGGGTGCATAATTTTAATTTTTGCCACGAAATTTCTATAAAATGGAGCTTTTGCAGCCCGAAGGTTAACGCTTTTAAACCAAAAATTTTTCGACAAAAAATTTCGACAATTTTTTTACAACCCAAAATTTAGGGAGCATTATAATTATTGCCCCCGGCCCGTTCTTTTGCCTCCCTTCCGGCCACGACGCTGTTGGCAATATCGGAACTGCGTATGCAACGTGCCGCATTGTCAGATCCCGCTTTTTCAGTCGCCCCTTCGTCAGTCATCATAGTTCACGCAACACGTGAATAATATCATCACACACCAGTAGTAAACCTGAGATGCGCTGTTTTAATAAAAAAAAACACTAATGTGCATGCCTACAGTAGGATAGGCCTACTTAGTTGCTCGTATTTGTAAACATAAATTCCCTTACCGCGACTTGATTTTTCTATTGCAGTGTGCAAACAGTAGAACTAGAGTGACTCAAACTGTACGCCTACGTCTAGTATAGTTATCTCATGATACTTAGTGGTATCGTGGCACCGCGATACACCGTGACCTCGGCGATAGTGCTATAATCGTCACGTTCGCTATCTCTATACTTACCGAGGTACCGTATCGCCAGTACGTCGTATAGCACTACACTACTTCATGGTAATCACTGGGCACTATATATTCAACTATTCGCACTTCGCAGCTCATAAGGCTGGAAACTGTTCAAGATGATTGTCTGTCAATGTGATGTGATCCAGTAATTTTTGTCATCACTACGGCTGGAATAAGATAATTGAAAATGCATGAAGCGAACATTATAACTACAACTAGCCCTACTTCGCGTTTGAAAGATAGGTGTCCTTTATCATCTAGTCAAGAAGAATATCTATCTAGATAAAAAAAACATTCGTAATGTACGCGTAGTCGTAGGTCTATATCAGACAGCCAGTTACCGAGCATAGGCCTAAATTCGAATCTGTTGTAGGTTCTAGACGAATACCGTAAAACTGCTAATACAAGTCGGGTCTCATGTAGTAGTAAAAAACCGGGTCTCCAATATAAGCCGGTCATTCAAGTAGTAGTTGCTGTAGTAGTTATAGTAGCTGTTGTAAGTGTACTAGCAGTTGTAGTACAGCTGTACATAGCAGTAGTAGCCTAGTTGCACGTACAGTAGTAATACACTCACTGTAAATTGTATTAGGCCTTATAATAGTATTGCCTACACTATTTATAGGTGTGCATTCGTGCGAATCCTACGTAGTGATGAGCGCTGAGCAGTGAGCAGTCGTGGGATGGTTAATGTAAGTGCAAGACTGGCCGTACAGATGCTAGATGTTTTAGTTTCACTTTCGATTTTCTGCAGCGTCATACGGTAGGCTTAGTTATTTTGCGAATAGGCTGTTTCTGGCCTGGACTATAAAAAGACATCAGAGTGTGGCGTATTGCTACATCTGTCTACTACTAGGCCTACTAGGCTACTAGTAGGCCCTATGTGACAGAGCGAAACGGTGTAAATGAGTTCCATAATTTCTCCACAAAAAGCGTTGTGATGGTTGTAGGCCCAGACTATACTCCAAGTTGTAATTGCAGTAGGACGTAGGACATTATCGTGCACGAAAGCGCTTCTCGAATCCTCGATGATCGTGAAATACCTGCTCAAGCAGATGCAGTTGACATTAAAATTAAGAATAATAGCTGCAGAGAGCTTAGCGGTTTGGCTTAGTCGGTAATGTCGCTGCATGGTCGCATCAACGAGGTTAATCAACGCCGGGCCCGGTTAGTACTTAGATGGATGACCGTCTGCTGGCGGGTAAACCATCTCGGTATATATCCAGCCACCCAGGTTGACTGAGCCTGACCCATCCCTCCGTGCGTAGGCACTATGAGTACTACGCCTGTGTGGTGCGCCTGTTTACGTCCAGCTGGGCCTACACTTACCGTTGCTGCTCAAATCACAATGCACATTGTGTTGACGCACTGTGCCATCGTCTTCAGCTTGTTGCCCAGAATGATTGATTTCTCCGAATGTTAATTCGCATGCGTGTAAATCTAGCAAATACGTATAATAATTTTTTGAGATCAACATCTATAGAATGTGACAGTACTAACACAAAATCGACCAGCCGACGTGACTGTAGGTATTATTAGGCCCGCTGTGTGTTGTGGCGGCATTAAATGATACGGAAGCAAAACGCGTTGAAAATTAACGGATTAGGCGTTTTAATTCGTTGTCTTCGAAATTCATCAGAGAGACATTCTGCAAACTATTCTAGTATAGCCTACGGTATTAACCGTACTGTTCCATCGCCTGTCATACGCTCACCAGATCTGGAATTCGCACATGAGTCTATTAAACCAACTTGTCCGAATTTGTATTAATCCTGGCAAAAAAATCAAAATAAAGCTAAACGTAGGCCTAACTAAGTTACTGTTGATGTCACTCGATAAACGCACATAAATAAATCGACAACAATCAGCAGGTTAAAGTTACATTAACAGCAAAACATAATGATACTTTTACAATTATTATACATATAATTACGACAACAATAATAATACAAAAAATATTAAGACATTAGCGTATTTTACAGTAAATGTTTATAAAGAAATATGTAGTTTTCAAATGCTAAATTAAGATCAAAAGTTTAAACACGCTATATATAGCACTTCACGTAAGCCACATCAATAATTTCACGTCACAGTTTCACTGCAACTCGGTGAAAATATGTGCTCTCAGGGTCGGATTTAAATGCAAACTAAATAACTAGGCCCTGCTGCAGTTTGCACGGAGTCCCCCAGTCTAAAAAAACGTTCTGCAAAACATGCCGACTTGCAGATTTGCCGCATTATTTTCCATAAATAAAACTTAGTGGAGTTAACTATTAAAGGCACATTTTGAAGTTCTGTCTTTCACGTAGGCTATTTGCAAAACTTGAGCATAAATTGTGGCACTGTCCATGTTGTCTGCATTCTAGTTGAATTTTAATACTGATATACAATCGAGATCGTTAGTCGAAAATTGCCAATTAGAACTAGCTGCCGGAACTTTCACGGTACCTTATGAACATTTTCTGATCTGACCCTCTGCATATTAGTTTTTTTGTGCACGCCACAACTAACAACAAAATACAGGAGAACCAGCTTTAATTGAGAATACATAAGCCTATTTGTATACTGAATGCAACATCTGCATATTAACTATTAATTATTGACACTATAATAAACTATAATGCTTTTCCAACATGACCGACAATTCGCTGCTAATGTAAAATGGACGGAGAATAGAAATATGTGGTCGAGATATCCATTCTCCATTTTTCTTCTAACGTCCCGGGTCTACTCCGACACGGTTGGTGAACTTCCTTCTGAAATCACATACACAATATATATTCACGTATCGCTTTTATTTGATGATGTAATTCTTTGCCTGTCGATGTAAACAAGTGTAAATAAGCTGTAATTTTGTTACGACGGTTGGATTAACTAAAGACAAACGTTGTTTGATTCACGTCTGCATGTGGAAAACAGAGGGGGTTCCGAGACATCTTCTTATTAAACTGTTTTCATATGATTGAGCACATTTAAGCTGTGAATAATCAATAGCAAATGTTGTTCACACACTATAAATACATGTATGTGGTGTTTTGCACTTTATTATCTTAAAAAGAATGTCACTCTTTGGCAAGACGTTACATGACCACGCTGTGTTAGACGAACAGACATACAAACGAACAGACGCAGGACAAGTTGCGGTGGCACTAAATGCATCATGTACGAGAAAACATAATGTTTTTTTCACAATGTATGGCGAATGCAAGTCTTACCCGGGCCTGATGTTTTTCCCATCGCCGACGTCCGGCAGCATTTCGAAGATATTTCCTTTCTTCGGCTGTTTAGCTGGCGAGGAGACGGAGCTGGCGCTGACATCGACGTTCGACGGCGTCACGGCACCCGACACCCTCTCGACCGTCACCGGCTTTTTGCGGGACGACTGCGGCTCAGACTCAGACGGTGTGGGGTCCGGGTACGGGCTGGCCCATGGCTTGTCGTCGTCCACGGTACCCGGCAATGAACTCTGCTCTGGGGAGACGTCCCTGGGCGACGGCTGCGGTGTAGCGTCGGTGATTAGGACGGCTGGAGCACCCTGGGAATGGGTCGTGGTGTGGGTCGTGGTATGGGTGGTCCGACGCTCGCTGAGCAGTGCGCCTGTGGGCGTGTCAGAGCGCTTCTTGGCGGCCGGGCTGCGAGATGGTGAAGTCTGCGTCTGGATCACTTTCCGCTTCCCGCCAGATTTTTTCCGCTTCGTCTTGCGCGTCACGACCGTCTCCTCGTCGTACGGGAACACTCGCCCTGATCTGCAGTACCATTATCAATCAATTTAAAGCATACTTATCACTGCTTAACGACGCTCGGAAGTGCCGTAGCAAATATAATCTACAAACCTAATAATATTTTTTTTACAGACGCACAAACGCCTCACACTTAAAAATCTGTAAAATGACTGACGTGCCCACTGTAGCATAATTAAGTGTCCAGTGATCGAATAGAAACGGTCTACGTGCATCACTTGCATTCCTACTTTTCTTACAGCTAACGTGTCTGCAGTGTCACATTCGTAGTTAGAATATAACGTCAAAACGAAGCCTTTGGTGTCAACTCTTGCGCCGAAGGCAACTTTCCTTATGGGGGAGATCAAGACTTCTTAATACCGGGTGGCGCAAAAAACGTCCCGAGATTTGCGTAACTATAACGGCGCGTATACTTTATGGAGATACTTTTCCTTTTGTACATTTGTAGAACAATATGTATTCTTACTTGCTTGTAAATTTTAGTGACCTCACTTATGACATTTCTGAATGCTGCTTAGTGACGTAATGAGAGTTAAAAATCCAATTATGTAGGGACAGCGTTCCATCACACCGCATCAAAGCAACTCAAAATTTCCTTCGACCCAACACGCCCTATTTCGTCAGCTCCCAAAAAGGAACACCGCATTCAACAGATTTGAATCTACTACATTACACGGTTTGGAATAATTGCAATAACTTTTTGTGAAGGAAGACGTGAACCATTTGCGAACTCAAAGATTTTCAGAATGTCATCACAGACAAATGGCATGATGTCGTCATCAGAGAGCCAGAATCGGAAAAGCCGTGTAGTCGTGGAAAAAGCGTCTAGCGGCAGTGGCAAAAGAGAATAAAGGATCTATTCAGCAATTTTTCTGCTGATTAGTTACTGATGATTTGGTCTGCTGTGACGTTTTGGCATAGCTTGCGTACGAGCGGCAACTCAAATGATGAACCATTTTCAAAAATTGCTTTATGGCATGTAACGCTATTTTGTTTGTATCACGGCTGATACAGAAGAGTTTTAAACAAAAATTCCTACACGTATTTGCTGATGTTTGGTCATTACATAAATGCTTTTGTGTTTATTTATTTTAACCGCTCGGTTGAATAACGCATGCAAATGTTCGGGACGTTTTTTTGCGCCACCCGGTATATCATGTCTGGCATGTAAAACATTACAAAATGTTTATTTTGGCGAACTATGTTGCTGAAAATTTACATATAACTATATGTTACAAAAAAAGACGGCTTCAAAGTTTTGAGATTCGGATTCTGATTGACTTAATTCCTCGCTTGCACAAATTCATGAAAATTTATTCCCAGTCAATTTAGATATACTTTCGACAGACAAAAACAATAGAGGCAAAAACACAACCCAACCTTTTGACCCCAATTAATGTAATAAACGGAAAATATTGGTAACGGACACAAAGTATTGTTGCTCGTCACATAATTATTTTTGCAACACTTCATACGGTCAGTTTCATGCAATTTTTCAAGGCTTGAAGCTCAATGCGAGACGAAAATCCGTTCATCATTATTGGTGTCTCCTTACAGTGTTGTTAGGGTTACTGCAAATACGTGTCAATTTTGAGTTGGCAAATGTCCACTCGTCATGGCTAAAGGTTGTTTATAGCTTCTTATGAAAAACCCGTTATAGAGCTACGAAACAACACCTGCCATACGGCATCACACCGCGACATAGGTAAAGAAACCCCGCTTCAACTTCAACAAGCAGACCAGCACTCAATTTACCTACCATAGAGGGATAGAAGGCTGAGTTGACCTTGATGTTGGTTATATACCGAGATGGTTTACCCCTCGGCAGACAGTCACCCATCAAGTAGCGATAGCGACCCGACCGGGAGTTGAACCTAAGACCTTTCGATCGTAAGTCCAGCATCCTAACCGTTACGTCACGAAGCCACTGCTACTATCATCTATCCATGCAGTTATCGATGATGTCGACAGAAGGACACTTACTTGCAGTATCGGTAGATGATGATGATGAGTATGATGATGACCAGCAGCAGTATGCAGCAGCCCAGTACGATCAGCAGTATGCCCCACCATCTCAACGGCGGCTCGTCTTCAAGGCTCATCTTCCATCAACGGACGCTTCATGGGCGCTGCAGCAGCTTCTGTTGCTGCTGCTGCTGCAACGCACACTATAACGTACTGAATGGGCTTATTTTTACAATCACGTGACACTGAACGATGTCGGCGCCAATCACCGACATAAAATGCGGTCGTCCGCGTCATCGTCGAGATGTTCTGACATTATCGTCAAACTTATAACATAAAGCTAGCTGACAATAAAAATCTCAGCGCAATATTTGGCCCAAAATTTCTACAGTATTTTAGTGCTTGGAGACTGCTTGCTACCATTTAGCGCGTGGCAATCGCTTTATGCCGAGTTTTATAAATTTTTTTGACAGTTGAAATTGCCAATTAGGGTTAGGTGCCAGAACATCCGTGGTAACTTATAACCATGTTTAAATCTGACCCTTTGCATTATTCGTTTTTTCTGTACATTATTACTGAAAACAAAATACATGAGAACCGGCTTTCATCGGAAAACGTCCGAAAGACTTATTTGTAACTGCCACTGCTATTTGAAATGATCACACAATTTTCGTTTTTCTGCTTTTTTCAAGTCAGATGCTCGTTTGAGACATATAAACGGATAGAGAAGCTGTAGACAGAACGTGGCTTATAGGACGGCCACATACATAATATCCTGATCATCATCAACTGTGTCAAATGTTTGGCAATAGTTGAAGGAATGTTGATTTTTTGTATATCAAATGCCCCTCTTCTGCATTGCAAAGAATCATGAGGATGTTGCTGTTAAAACAGAGCCGTGCTGCTTCGCTCCCGTGGTTACCCCATTCTGGCATTTTAGAAATTCGCATATTGTTGGAACTCTACTTAGTACGCATAACCTACTGTACAATACGAAAAAAGCAACGGCGATTTACCTGCATGTTCTGCAATTACTATGTACAAATTATCATACAGTTGCGACGAACGTTTTTTCAGCGAGCGGTATAGCCTATATTTACACTGACGACTGACTGTTTATCAACGCTCAGCCGGTTGGGAACAACACCCACAGACTGCTCCAGCCTAATTGGAGGATTTCGACCGTAAATCTGGCTACTGCTGCTGATCACGTATGCATGACGTAGTTAATTAGAGCGTATCTGCGTTGAAAATCTGGCAACGGTGCAGCTATTATTGATGCCAACGACCTACCACTGAGCTGGTACGTAACTACGCACGCCGACTGATGTTGTCCACTGCGCCAATGAACAGTCTTATTCGCCAAAACCCGGGGCAAAATAGTAAAAATAATAAATAACAACAAAAAACACAGTAATTTGATGAAAAGCGGAATCACGCCTCGTTTTCGATCGTCAGGTGGCAGCAGCAATGCGCAATTGCATGCTTTGACTGGGGTTTGACCCTCAAATCTCTCCTTCGGGTCAGACACCATATCTAGCACAATGTGCCACTGTGCCCACAAGTGTTCCCGCGAAGTGGCATCAACACGTCAAACTGTTGAGCAGGGTACATAAACGTGACATACGACAGACGGACAGACCACGCTACGGAGAAATGTGTAGCAGTAGGCGGAATCGCTGTGCACTGCAAAAATCGATTCATTCCGCTTAATAGGGTGCACAAAAAATTATAGGTCTGGTCTACAAAGCGTGAACCTATGTAATACAATCATAGCATCTTTGCGTTACGACGTTTCTTCCTTTTCTCGTCCAGAATCGAGTCTCAGTCACACCTCACACGATAGTGTGTGTTGTAAGGACGACCTCCAAAGTCTATGAAAAAAGGCAAATTTTGACCCTCAGCCAACCAAAAACCCCTGAACCGATTATCACCAAATTCGAACGGCGTGATTACGTCGTGGACCCCTACTACCAAAAAAATTGGGCTCAATCCGCCGAGGGGTTTTTGCTCCCATATAGGTGAATTATACACTCCTCCTGTTCGAAATTTACTACACTATTTTGGTTCTTGAAACCGTTAAACCGATTTTTACGGCTAATACGTCAAATGACGCGGTTCTGCGCAAGGAAGTGCCCTTTTAATGTTACGAAATAAAAATTTAATTTTTGACTTATTTATTCGAAAAATTCGAAAAAAAATTACAATGGCGCCTATGGGGAAAATGTAAAAATTATTTGAACTGTCATAACTTCCGTTGTGTGCAAGATAAAGTCGTAATTTTTGATTTCAGGATATGGATTAGGGGACGGCCTAATTAAAGGTGGCATTTATATTTACCCCAGGTTGACCCCTGTTGCCATGGCAACGAAATTTGCGACAAAATTGGCTATAACTCGGCTTGCGTAAGAGATTTTTGCGAGATTTTTGCACCTATATGAAGTTTTCGGGAATGGGCTATCGAATGCCGCCAATCGCGTTTTCCCCTGACCGACCCCCGTTGCCATGGCAACAAAATTTGAAACAAAATTGGCTATAACTTGGCTTCTGTAAGAGATTTCTGCAAGGTGTTTGCATTAATAGGGATTTTACGACGATGGGCCATCGAATGCTGCCAATCGCATTTTCCTCCGACCGACCTTCGTTGCCATGGCAACAAAATTTGGGACAAAATTGGCTATAACTCGGTTTTTGTAAAAAAAAATTGTGAAATTTTTGCCCCTATAGGGATTTTTTTTGTTGATGGGCCATCGAATGCTGCCAATCGCATTTTCCGTTAACCGACCCCCGTTGCTATGACAACGAAATTCGGGACAAAATTGGCTATAATTCGGCTTGTGTAAAAGATATCTGCGAGATTTTTTGCATATGTGAAGGAGTTTTCGAAAATGAGCCATCAAATGCTGCTAACTGAATTTTACCCCGACCGACGCTTGTTCATCATCATCGTCATCATCATATCATATATTCGTTTAATGACAGTTGACATACGACTGTCGCTGATTTATATGGATAATAGGTTACTGATTTTACCCTATAGCTGCAATATCATCATCATCAACTGAGCGAAGAGGCTTAATGAAGCTGCTAACGTGTAGCTATACAACTTAGCTGACAGTTATTGCTATCGTCATATAATAAAAACGCTCTGTATAATTTGTGGCAATATCTTGATTCTAACGGAAAATATCTCGTCAGTCAGTGATGAAAGTTTCAATCACCTGTCAAACAAAACTCAACACGCATAGCATAAAAAAAACCTGCAGGAATACTGCGAAGTGACTGCAAACTGTATTTTAAAACACGCATCATACAGGAGCTAAGCAAATGGTCGAGGTAAAAATGTAAAATAACATGATTTTCAAAAACGTGCACATGTTATAGCCACGGTGAAAGTCGAGCGCAGAAAGGAAAATTAAAGTTTTAAAATCACACTAAACATAACATTTTCAGAATAAATATAGGTCCATAGCATGCATATTAAGGCACGTCTCTTCTCTGCTGTTATCGAGTTTGTAAGTAAATATTATTATTGTACCCGGTATTTTTTTGTTTTACAGAAAGGTTAATATTTTTTACCCCAAGATGATGCAAAGCGCGTTCAGTCGCCGGAGTGTGTTGGTACTTGAAATGGAAAAACGGAAAGTTTAAACTATGCATTGCTACATTCCGCATCATCATCATCAAGACGCGAAGCGTTCAGCCGTAGCATTCCGCCGTTGCGATTTGTCGCCAAAACGAGCGATCTTCTGCCAGCTGAAGAGCGTCGGTCACTGATATTCCCGTGTCCCGGCAGATCTGGTGGATCCAAGTGATGGGAGGTCGGCCACGAGCGCGTTTCCAATCAGGAGATGGTCGGGCACTACATTCCGCGCACGCCACTAAAGCGTCGTAACAGAACAATACAATCTAACACATAATGCAAATGTATTACCATAACTGACAGCAGTAGGTCTACTTTCACTGATGGTCATCATCAGGAAGCGGTCGGCAAGTCGTCGTAACAAAAGGACTGGAGTATGAAGGACATGACAGACTGGTACCATTCGTCATACATGTGCACGCCGTCTTTGTTGAGGTCTTTGAGCGCCAGCTGCGACATTGCTAGCAGGTCGGGAAACATGATCGTCGGTCGTCGGCCGTCAGTGAATCGCTGACGCATCTTGGCGTAGAGGATGCGGTTGGATTCGTTGAGCCACTGCAGTCGTGTCAGTCGGCGTCCGTCTTGCTGCACGTAGCGCTTGTGACGCCATGATGCTGGCTTCTTGCTGTCGTCCTCGGCGTGCCGACTGGTCCAGACCACCCGCGTCGACGCCGGCACCAGCTGGTCGATGAGTCGGGCGAACTGGTCGACGTTGGCGGCGTGCTGGCTCAGTGTCATGTCGTCGTGTGTGTTGCTGAAGACCAGTAGAATGTCTGGGCGAGGGTTGGAAAAGTACTCGCCTAGCAGGAACTCTTGTGTCGTGTTTGCTCTGGTAGATTCTACACGATTCGACGCTGAACGTTGGCAGCCCGTTCTCGATGTGTACTGCGTGCACAACGTCATAAAGATGTCCTGCTATAATAGGCCTACGCTTACATTCATTCCTAAATTAAATCACGGCTGTGTTTTAATTCTTCAGGGATGTTGGTTGAGTAAAGCAAATATGTTTTATTATTTCAATAACCGAAAAAGTCTGCTAGATTACATAGCCACGTGCGACTGGCATAAATAATTCTACGATCCATAATACAAAATAAATACGGAATATTGTTTTTGTGCGGAAACAATGTACATGTAGCTAACGGTTTAAAGAATCACGTCATACAAAATGGCTTACACTATGCGTTAAGGCCTAGGTCGAGATCATAACATAAGCGGAATTGCAACATTTTTGTACCTGCACCTTGGAGTCGATAGTGAACCACGCCGTGATGTATTCGAACACGACCTCCGTGACGTTGTCGACAATACATCGCACCTGCTGAACATCGCAATGGACATCGCGCATGTCGTCGCTGAACTCCAGAGTGCAGTATCCACCACATGGACACCTGTGTTTCACCAGCACCCTACTCGACCGGTAGCTGTCGTACGTCAGCTCGGTGTGACGAACTATCGGCCCGCAAGCGATCCGCGGTCGCCGTGATTCAGAGGGTGCTTTTTTAAACAGACGACGCAGATTGAACAGGTAGCCGCGACCGTTGGAGTCGCCGATGATGGCGACGTATCGAACGCGCTGTCGACGTAGACACGTGACCAGCTCGTCTTCCGGGATCCACTTCCCGTGCGTCAGCTGACAGACTGTCGGGTGGAAGCGCTGGATGTGCCGCGTCGCGTTGCGCGTCCATGTCCCTGAGCCCGGAATGTAACCGTCCGCACGCTGACCTGCCAACCAGCGGAATCTCTCAAATCCGCACGGCGTTGACTCAGATTTATCCGCGACATCAGGTGTATCGTAGATGTGTTTCGATTGACTTTCTGTCACCGGTCGCAATTCTTCAACTACAATCGCATCTGGCCTAGAATTATTGGTCTTAGGCCGTGCTATCCAGTACACCCAGTAAACAGCGATGATCAATACGATAACACAGAATACTGTCAGTAATCTTTCGACCACTTTTCTGGATTTCGTCCATGCACTCATACTTACACTCTGTAATTCGTTCTTTCGGGTACTTGGCTCTGACCTGCAGGATCGGTAGTTCTACTCAATATTAACAGCAGCATTGTGTTCAGTAACATTTGATCACTCTCACGGGTTTCAGACTCGGTTAACCTTTGGATACTCACACGCGTACGCCTATAAACTGCATCTAAAAAAACTGTCAGTTGTTTTGCAGCACTTTAGGCTTAAGTAATAACTATAACTGTCCAGCGCTGCAGTGACTGACCTGCAGATCAGTAGCCTTAGCCTATATCGCATTAGGCCCTATTAACATCATACGTTTGACGATTCGCAATGTATTCAGTTCCGTTCTGTGTTTGCCCGGAGCAGTATAATTTGCTGGTTACTGCCAGCTGCACGGCAAGTGTGTATACCGTCATATTCATCAGTGGTTAGTATACAACGTGGGCTTAGATGCATTAAAAAGCCACTCTTTATTTGTGTTTGCAGTATTGGCGAATAAACGTACTCGTTATTGATTGATCATCACATGGGTAAGCCATGTTACCAGTGACGTCAACGAGCGTGAACGAACATGCCCTGTCTTACTGTTATTGTAATGGTGATTCCGTCTCGTTTGCGTGCTGCCGCAAATACTGTCTGGAATCTATAGACTTCTGTCTTCAGTCTCGTTGTCTCATGCGGTTTCAGTCTGTCTGCGCTGTAAATACGGCATTTGCAGCGTTTCGTGAACGACGGTTCTACTGGCAGACAAATGCTGGCGTGTCATAGAAAGCGTTGTCTTGCTGGCGCTGTCGCATAGAAAGAACGTATACATGCGACTGATCGAAGTTTGAGCCGCACATTATAACAGCCAACAAACAGCCCAATAATATCGCAATTATAGCAGCACAGCAGTAGGCTGCTGCAAACTCTGCAGATGCAGCGATATTGACAACGCAGTGAATAGACGGGGCGAGTGAAGGAAACCAAGCGCTATTGACAATGAATGACACTTGACGCTGACTTTAACTAGCACAGCGACCATGCTATAGGGAGTTGTGGTTCAGCGACAGAATACTTCTCTTGGAAAAATACGCGCGCTACTGCAGTTAGGTTTGTCGCAGACTTAGCACAACGATTGTCTCAATGCAGCTACGTATGAAGGGGAATGAGTGTGCACTTCACAGTGAGTATCACCGAAAGATTACTGATAATGCTCATTCTACTACTTATAGCTATCTACTGCGCCTACTGGGCAACACGATTTGAAACAAACTTTCAGTTAGCTGCAGTGATCGGTAAGGTATTGCGGTCGGTGAAAAAAGCTCAAGTGAATGAATCCGAGTCAACGCCGTGCGGGTTTGAGAGATTCCGCTGGTTGGCAGGTCAGCGTGCGGACGGTTACATTCCGGGCTCAGGGACATGGACGCGCAACGCGACGCGGCACATCCAGCGCTTCCACCCGACGGTCTGTCAGCTGACGCACGGGAAGTGGATCCCGGAAGACGAGCTGGTCACGTGTCTACGTCGACAGCGCGTTCGATACGTCGCAATCATCGGCGACTCCAACGGTCGCTGGTACTTACGCACTCTGCACCGACTGTTTAGCCAAGCTCCAGGCACATCGCCACGGCGCCGGATTGTCTGTGGTTCCGTCATTCGTCACAACGGACTGACTTATGAGAGTTACCGATCACCGCAGACGCTGATCAAACACAAATGCCCGTGTGGCGGATACTGCACGCTGGAGTTCACGTTGACTGGCAGCATGCGTTTTGTCCACTGCTACGTTCTGCAGGCGAGATGTACAGTCGACAACGCCACGGAGGTCGTGTTCGAATATATCACATCGTGGTTTACTATCGACCCCAAGGTGCAGGTATAGCCTGCTGCATTTTAATGCTACTGCCACTTCTAGCCCGCTTTACATGTAGCTAGTTCAATGAATGCGTACGTACTGAAAAAATTGCACAATGTTTAGAGCGATTTGATATCTGCGATCTTCTAAAATGTTAGGCAAATAAAGTGATACGGCTATGAAAGAAAACTTTCAGAGAGTAATATGATATAAAACGCGCAAAAATAAACAATGTATCTGTAGGCTTATTTGTAATCGTGACTAAACATGTTGATGTTTTTTTTCTGTGACCTATAAAACTGTCAATAAACCTCCTGCCACTTTTGGTTAATTTTCCAACTGATTTACGGAGCATCGCTCAGTTTCTCTTCGCAAAACTTGCAGCGTTCTCTGATTTTAATACCGTACTTTATTTACTTGTATAGCTTAGCCTTAGACAGCCGTGTTGATTGCGTCGATGTCATTAAAAATGCGATGGTGCTTGTGACGTTGTGTGCATGCATGCATGCAGTACACATCGAGAACGGGCTGTCAACGTTCAGCATCGAGTCGTGTAGAATCTACCAGAGCAAACACGACACAAGCGTTCCTGCTAGGCGAGTACTTTTTCAACCCTCGCCCAGACATTCTACTGGTCTTCAGCAACACACACGACGACATGACACTGAGCCAGCACGCCGCCAACGTCGACCAGTTCGCCCGACTCATCGACCAGCTGGTGCCGCCGTCGACGTGGGTGGTCTGGACCAGTCGGCACGCCGAGGACGACAGCAAGAAGCCAGCATCATGGCGTCACAAGCGCTACGTGCAGCAAGACGGACGCCAACTGACACGACTGCAGTGGCTCAACGAATCCAACCGCATCCTCTACGCCAAGATGCGTCAGCGATTCACTGACGGCCGACGACCGACGATCATGTTTCCCGACCTGCTAGCGATGTCGCAGCTGGCGCTCAAAGACCTCAACAAAGACGGCGTGCACATGTATGACGAATGGTACCAGTCTGTCATGTCTTTCATACTCCAGTCTTTTTGTCACGACGACTCGCCGACCGCTTCCTGATGATGACCATCAGTGAATGTAAGCTATACTGTAGTGCAGTCATCGTGCTTAGTGTAGTAGTCCGTGGCGAGCGACGATAACGCTGTGCTAGCGGGTCAGTGTTGGACGATGGTACTGAAGGTGACTCTTTAATCCGAAATCGGATGCACAGACTCTGCCACTGATGTGGCAGCAAGGTCTGGTTGGGGGAACACTTGTGACCGTGTGTCGACGAGCTCAACGGGCATCTGCCCATGTCAAAGGCCGACAAGTCCTCATCACACACATAACGCCACTCATCTCTGTCGGCCGCCAGTGTCTCCAACTGAACAGGCGGAAATGAGCACTTCTTCAATGTTGCCTTCAATTGACCAGAGAAGCGCTTCTTCTGACCTCCAGTAACTCGTTGTCTTTGCTGCAACTATGAGTAGGCTTATAGCGGCACGGAGTCGTTTGGACTGCAGCCGCAGTCACCGTAATACGTTTACGATAATCCTACGCCGTGTCTCAAAAGTGGCCCATCAGTATTGCACATATATCAAATACTAACTAATTTTCAAAATTATTTTACTGCCACACTGTGTTAAAAATTTACAGTAAGGCGACCATAATTATTTCATTAAACGCCAACAGTGTAGCTACATTACCCCGTGAATTTGAAATAGATGTCAAAAACTTGCGTGAATAGGCAACAGCAACAAAGCGTTGGTAAACTGAAAAGACAATCTTTACCACGATCGCGATGAATGATTTCTACGATGCCACACTGTTTACAGACCCCTATTTTTAGATGGCGTGACGGTGTTGAATGATATGTTTGTTTCTGGCCCATGGGCGGCGATCCTGGGGGCTGGGGGTCATGTTCCCTCCAATATTTGGAAAGGGAGACAACATACAGGTTGAGCCCAATAATTTGCTTTAAAACAATCAAGTTCTAGTTTTACATTTCAACTATGCATTTCAAATTAGGTGAAGGCGACATTTCTGCATACAACAGGTCAATTTTTTTCCTGCTCGCTTCGCTCGCAGATTAATGTGGGCCTAGCTCCACTTTTAAATTTGTGTCGCCATTCTTGTTTGTTTTTAGGCGTAGGCCTATTGTTTAAACTGTACTAAATGTGGTCAGTTGAATACTTAGAAAAATAGTTAAAGTTGTTGCTATCGTGTGCCATTTTAAGGCTAGGCCCTAATGCACGAAATTTGATTTTTGACTGGGGTTCTCTCCCACAACCCGCTGGGGAAGCTCACAACATTTTTCCAGTCCTTATAACTTGAATTTTGGGATTTTAAAGCAAGGAAAAAGAGGGGAAATGGTAAAAAGAAAGGGAAAATAGCTAAACAGAAAGGTAAAGATAGAAGAAACAAGAAAAAAAGAAGGAGTAAAGGAGGAGAAAAAAGGAAAGAAAATGGAAAGGAAGAAAAGGAAGGGACTCTCTGGATCTGTTTCCCCAGGAAAAAAAATCTCTGTAGTTACACCAATGCAAAAATGCATGCAATTATACACACAAAAGCTTTAACTTCTGGGGGACAACGTCCTCCAGACCCTTTTCCAGGGCTTTGTCCCTGGACCCCATTAGAAAACTTCTGTTTTTCAGACCCCGTGGGGCCCGTTGCTTTACGCCCCCTAACTTAAAATTTCCAAATAGCTCCCAAGTTCAGCGAGTTCAAGTAATGGCCAAACGTATTCATTTCATTGTAACTTATGTGTGTTTTAACACATAGTTAAAGTTAGTTTTTAGGATAGTAAGCGTTATATGGCTTCTGCCTGTGCTTACTTAGGCCACCAGTAATTCTGGTGGCCTCGGTGAATTTGGTGAATTTACATGTACCTCTACCGTTATTTTTAAGTTTTAACTCTGTACTTTAGGCGACTTTCTAAACATTTCTATGCAAAAATGGCTGCTAAATTGTCTACCCTTTTAATAAAAAGTGCTCAGCTTTTGGGACTTTGCCCCCAAACCCGCACCAGGGGCTCTGCCCCTGGACCTCGACCCCAGACCCTCTAGTCTGTTACATTACATTACATTATAGATTTTTAACGTGGCCTAAGTAAAAAAACTGCTAGGACCACAAGGTAAAAGCGCAAGTCACGACAAAAGTACAGATGGATAGGATTGGATTCAATGTTCACTGAAAATCGCCGCCCTTGTTCTGGCCTTTTTAACTTAGTAGGCCTAGTGCATTCCAGAGTGGTCAAATTATCTTCTAGACGCGCGTTTCGGTTTGCAGCTCTCACGCCTTCGGCCGTTCTCACGCTTTTATTTTTGACTTTACGTAATTATTTTTAACTAGCTGATCCTGTGAATTGAGCGGGTTTGAAGGCGCTGTTTCGAAGCTGGCAAAACTTTCAGGTTTCTGCGAAACTTGATGGACGTGGTTCTAAAAGTCTAGTTTTCTATTTCTATAAAAAGTATAGGCGGCCTAAATTACATTATCTAGGTCAGCTGAAAAACAATCGAGTCTTGACGGCTTTTCGAAAAGCCGGCGCAGGATCAATGCTTCTGATATGGAGAGAAATCTTAGGACCGCAGACGGAGAAGGCGCGCTTCCCGAATTGGGTCTGTGTCTTTACAACAGCTGCGTTAGTTGTAGAGAAATTAAGCTGTTGGCGTCCAGATTCTGCAGTGTGAAATTTAGCGATGTTGCTAAGAGATTTTGCCGGACTGCGTTAACAAAGAATGGCGTGCATAATAGTTGCGATTTTGAACTGGCATGGTTTTAGTTTGTATTATGATTATAAATCAGTCATCTAGTACCGGAAGTCAATGTAGAACAGTATTAGTTTAGTTTTTGTTGATATTCGTGTTGAAGTTATCTATTTCGGACGCCTGCTTCCGGATATCGGATTTGATGATGATGATAGTCACTATAGCTGTTTCATAACTTTATCAATCACTACTACCTACACGTTGAAAAAATAATTATTTATCTTCTAATTGATTTGATTAGCACAACATTTACTAACGTTCATAAACATCGATAGCGTATTGATGTAGGGATATTTGGTCAATATCTGATAACTATCGTATCGAATTTCGAAATTGAAATCGAAATTGTATATTGACCCATCCCCATTCGTCCTGCGAAATTAAATAGTCTATGTTTGTTATTGGTTGTTGTTTTTTGTATCATATTTGTCATTTAATTATTCGTTTTAGTGGTTAGTTTGCGCTCAGTTATGTAATTTTAGAATGGGGGACCATAACAAAATCAGGATAATTATATTTTATAACTGCACGACTTGATCTGAATATTGGATCAGTGTGACAGCATTACCCTATTCGGTTTATCACAATTCCCATAGAAGAAATCTCGAACGGCGGAAGTTCCGCCGCGCTATGTGCCGTCCATTTGCTGGAGCGGGGGAAATTAGAAGAAGACGAGAACAAATGTAAACAAACAAACCGATCCACCCTTATGTGCAGTTGCATGAAAAAAATTAGTTCCACTTAACTTGCACTTTTTCATGCCATTCAGTGCACATTTTTGTGTATTGTTAACACAGTTCACTTTGTCATTATATTTTGCTGTTTAATTACTAATATGCTATTTAGCATATATTTAGTGCTTGTTTCCGTGAGCTTCACTCGTCACAGCCATTTGCCTATGGCTCAAACTTTACGGGATCAATGATCTGTGCAGAGTTATGCACAACTGCTATCAAAATTACTACCTTTCACCACAAAACGAATGTGATGAATTGTTTCACTAGAACATAATAATGATTCGGAAAGTGCACTTCAGTAATAAATTATTCAAAACTGCACAGCCCTAATGCAGCGAATTACTTTAGTGCACACACGATATCATTGCGCTTCGCTACAGTGAATCATGGCAGATTATAACAATTTTTGATTTAAAATTTCAGTCGCTGTATGACAAATTCGATTAAAAACAAGTGGCGTATGTTTCTTGCAGGTTTGTTCATCACAATGCCATATAAGCATTTGCAGTCACTGCAAAACTTGATTGCAAACCACCTATAGTAATGAATAGGTCCCGTGATCTTCACTTGTCCCAAAATTAGGGCTAAGGTTAGGGATATGGATAGGATTAGGGTTAGGATCAGGGTTAGGTTTAGGGTTAGGGTCCGTTAATTCTATTTTTAATTTGGCAAACTAATAGAAGCAACGCAAAATATGCTACTTTCATTTCAGGGAAAATGGATACCTGTAATGCCCAATGCCGCCAGGCCGCTGACATCCTGTCATCGTCACTGTCAAGAGCCGAGCTGGTCTCACGACACTGCAGTCACTGACACTTCCAGACTTACCTCATCGGCAGTTGACAGCCTGGCGAACTGACAATAGTAATTTTGGTCACCAATCTTTCAGTTCGCCGAACTGACCGTAGCACTGAGCGTTAGGGTCAGGGTTAAGGTTAGGGTTAGCGTTAACAATAATAATATAATAATTTGAGTGCGGGTGAATTAACGCACAAGTATTATTCCGCTGCTCTAGCAAATGGACAGCACTTAGCGCGGCAGATTTTCTGCCGTTGTAGCATTGTGCATTCCCATAATGTATTGGTCGGTGCAGGAGTTCCGTTTCTGTTTTAGATGCATGTTGGGAATTATGACATGATGAGAGGAGTGTCCGAAGACGTATCCACCAAGCACTACAATTGCTATCATGCATCTGAAACGGAACCGATAAGATAAACCAATAGATAAAATGTGTAGTCATTTGCTGATGTCAACTTACAACATAAATAGTTCTGTTTAATTAATGTGTCAGTTAACACATTAACGTGCAATTATAATAATTAATTGCATGCATTAGTGCGATTACAAAAATAGTTACTTGACAGTTCTATTACTAAGTTCATTTTCATCTTCCAGCACTACTATAAAGTGCGTAGTCATAACTTTGCATGTGGCGATTATGACTGGTAAGTTAAAGCTAATTTTTGCACCAGACTCTTGTTGTCATTGTGAATTAATGAACTCATCACAAGCATATATTGCACTCAATTCTTGTTTTTACGGTTATACTGTTTGAGTTTGCCTGCTATTTGTTGACTGTATGCCGTTTATTATATTTTTTTCTATTTCTTATTGCAGAAAAATGCCGGCAAAAATTTTTGTGGGAAATCTTCCACCTGGAGTTACGGGTGATGATGTCGGTCGATTGTTTGAGCCATATGGAACCGTAACCGAGAGCGATGTTCTTGGAAACTTTGGATTTGTGGTGAGTTTCAACGTGGTTTTTCAGTGTTGCATATAGACTGATGTCTTTGCCATGTTGGGCATCATAATGATTTTATATCCATTCCGCATCTTTTGTCTTGTTCCTTTACATGCAGCTGAAGTTAATAATGGATGCTGCTTTTATTTTTTTGGCATTGTGTTATGTTGATAATTTTTATATTCTTTACATTCCATTTCTGCTCAGATTATGTGCATTTCTTGAACTTGTGAGCTGTCAGTTCTCAGTTGTTGAATAATTTTGAATTGCCAGTTATCTTGCTTGTTAGGCATTGATTTATTTATTACAGGGTACATGATGGCTTACAGTGCTTTCATAGTATTACTATAGGCAACAGGAAAGGCATGCGACCTGAGAACTGGAATGGCACAACAGGGGGCAACAATCCCCAATTTGCTTTCTGGAGATTGGCTAAATTTAGAATGACTAAGGAAAAATCAGCTACTTGAGTAGAAAAACCATGTGTGCATATGTGTGTTGTGTGATTATAGCATATGGAAGATGAAGATGAAGCAAAAAATGCCATTGCACATGTAAATGGTTATAAATTGGATGGAGTGTCTATCAGAGTGGAGGTAAATGGTGGTGAAAATGGTTTTCCAATTTAGCATCAAGCCATTTGTTCTTCGTATTCATTCAGACACGTTATCATCCCGACCGTATTTATTAATTTTAGCGATTAACAAGTTGTATACTTTGTGTATTTGTTGCAAATCCAATCTCCATCCATCTTCCAGTTCTGATTCATTATACTTGGTTAGCAGTACTACAATAAAGATCTGTAAAAAGATCTGCCAGAACAATTCTAAAAGCAGGTGCCTATCTTACATATCTTGGAAAATCTTGACATTTCAAAATCATGTTTTCGAGGCCTGAAAAATCATGGAATAAGTCATCGGTCATGGACAGTTCATGGAAAATAAAACCAATTGTTGCCACGTTTTATACTACCCATCTACATGTTTTTGGCCTTTATATACATTACGATGAAGTCTACCATCTACTTTAATGTGTTATTCTCCTTTGTATATTTAACCGTGATTATCTCCACCAATGGAACAAAGTGAATTGGTGGAGATTATGAGATTGGCTATTCTGTCCTTGCATCCGTCCACGTGTGTGTCTGTGTACACGATAACAGCACAAGCAGCACGCCGGCTATTACATTAACCTCTTTCCCTTGCAGCAAAGCGGCTCTTCCTTCTGCCTCTACTTTTGGCAGGAATGGTGGCACCTTCCTGTGAAAACTTTTGCATTGGCGCAGATATGCACTCTCACGAGCACCTTCTAGTTAACTATATTCTGTAATGTACTATTGATGTAGCAGATGTGTATGAAAGCCTGATTTGTTTGATATCCACTCGATTAGATAGTCTTCCAAAGTCAAGGAAAATGGACATACAAAGTTATGAAAATGCACACAAAACATCCCGGAAAGTCATGGACAGCCACTTTCAATGTTCTTTGTGCAACGTGTGAAAGTTTACTTTTGTGGACTGGTCTAATTTGAGGTAACGCCAGAAAGATAAACCAGCTGAACAAAAACTGTTTGCATGTGTGTGGACCAGTTGTTATTGTGTTGTTACAGCTGTCGACAGTTGCTACTCAAGGAAAGAAACGATCTAGCCGGCAAGTTCTTGCTGTCTGTATCTTTCGCAGCATTAATGAAATCGTTCCTTTTTGTGATTTGTGCAGTTTTATTCCCATATGTTTTACCTTCAAGCTTGACTGTCAATCTCAATGATGTGGAATGCATTATCGCCAGTTTGATGAGTAACTGATATTGATTACTAGAGCTGCGAAGGCATTAATTTTTTTAATGCATTAACGCAGTGCGTTAGTTTTTTTAATGCATTAATTAACGCGTAAATTAACGCACCCAGTCCCGTCGAGAGGGAGAGTAGGGGGATAAGTTATCACAGGCCTCGCGACGTATGAGGGGCCCTGCCTGTCTAATATAGAAAGTTAGAAACACATTTTTAAACGTATAATC
>Ga0209367_1001625_pt1 | contig 28140 bp, 16 predicted proteins | sample WorMetLIZISLAND2_FD_187412 | JGI IMG/M metagenome (GOLD analysis project Ga0209367, IMG submission 187412) | Marine gutless worms symbiont microbial communities from Max Planck institute for Marine Microbiology, Germany - Olavius geniculatus... ...
TTGTTTGAGTTCTTGGGCCGTAGGTACATGACCTCCACCTTGCTTCCACCTCCCTCTACGGGCAGCCTGGGGGCCGGCCATCAATATAGTGCTTAGCCTTAGATGTAAAAAAACATTTTTAATGTATTTTTTTATAAAAGTTTAAAAACATGTTTTTATGTTTGTTATTTTTTATGTTTTTAAAAATTATTTTTCAATGTTTTTTAATATTTTTTATGTTTTTAAAAATATTTTTTCATGTTTTTTGTGCTTTTTAATGTCGTGTTTTTTGTTCTTGTTAAAACATAAATGTACAAAATTAAAAATATAATTTATTTCTTATAAGCAAATTGCGTTCAGCTGTTTTTGATCTGTACATTCAGTAAATTCCGGTCTTTAGTCTTTACAAATGGTAGGTTTTTGTTTTTGATTATCTGAGTTAGATATTCTTTGTGGCGAAAAAGTAGCGATTGGAAACATCTGCACTCTGCAGTTTAATGTTTTTTTTATAATGTTGTTTAATAATGTTTTTATAAACGTTTAAAAAACATGTTTTTAATGTTTTTTTTAATTTGCAAATCAATGTTTTAACATCTATGTGCTTAGCGCAGCGTGTAGTACTTCATGGCGCCATCTGCCATGGCGCAAATTACGGCCACTTAAAGGTCTTCCCGCTCGTAGGGCAAAAACTCTGCTAGTAAGTAAAAATGTAATTCTTAATGATTTATCACTATCGAAGCAAAACGACGAAGAACTGACCGTTGTTAGTGGCCAGAGGGGCGAGGATGCTATCAGAGATGGTTGATAAGATCAGTTCAGCTTTAGACAGCAGCAGAGCTTTCAGTTTGTCTAGAGAAATATCTCTGGCGCTGCGTCCACTTGGCGCCGCTTCTGCTGCTTCTGCGTTCTTCTTGCTATCTACATTCATTTGTTTATTCATGGATACATCCATTTTCTCCTTTACTCTTTTACTCATTCACGCAAACACTTATTCGTTCATTAAGGCTTTCAGTTTTTTTCAGGATTTCTCGGAAAATGACTATGGAACTTCCCAGCAACGTCCTCAATATTTTGCAAAAATTTTAATCTTACGTCCTTCTAAAGTTGTTTGAGTACAGGGTATGCCAAAAATGACCAAACTTGTTTTTTGTCAAAACTTCATCAAATCTTCACCAAATTTGATAATTTTGGCAAACGGATAGCCAAGACCCAATAGCTGGTTTTAAAGACCAATTAGTTTTAAGGCAAGGGAGGTAAAGGCAAGAAATGGGGAAACAAAGGGAAGAAAAAGAAGGGAGAATGAGGGGAAAATATGCGGCGTAAATGTGAAATTGCGGTTAGATCTATATAAAACTGCAAAAATCTTGATCATCAGTATGTGATAACGCGTTCAGTAAAGGGTTGTTCGCCGTGGATCTCTGCTTGGTCGATGTTGAATGCCAAATACAAATAGACCCTTTTCTGAACAATTGCATCTGGCCCAGTTTGGTCTTAATCCGGCCCTGAGTATCAAACAATTCTAGGCCTATAAACCATTTAGTCGGCACTAGTGTGACAAGCACATTAGAGGTTAATTTAACGATATGCGCTATATAATTTTACATTTTACTTACTTATTTTACTTAGATACCACGTTATAGCCTATTCTGTATTTATATTTTCTAAATTTCATTGTCATGGCAACGAGGGTCGGTCATGCTAGAAGAACTCCATTGATACAAGAACTTTGAGATTATTTGTTTGTTATTTGCATTATTTGTTATGAAATCTAGCTATAGCATATTTACACGCTGGTTGCTAAGGAAAGTGTTGCTTAGCAACCGTTGCTATGCGATTAAAATTTATAATGGGATTAAAATTTATAATAGTACTATATCTAAAAACGTTCATAATGTTATTTTGGACATTTGTGCAAAGTTTGGTGCTATTAGCACCAATTTTTGCACCAATCGCCCTGACTGTAGGTAAGTTTTATGACGTATTGGCAGCCATGTTGGATTTTCACTTTTCCGAAAATTTTAAAGTTTGGCACCATATCCAGAATAAATCCACATATCATTGTGGGCTTATTCTGAAAATTTAATGCTTTTATCCACAAAATGCACGATTTTGTGTTTTTTGATAGTTAAGCAAGTGGACTAATGGTCGGTTCTCACCTACTAAACAGCTGAGTCGCGTTGGCGTCGTAGGTGTAAACTGGCCATAAAGGTTATGATTAGGTGAGCTGATAGGCCAGTAGGCTGCAGTTTAAACTATCAGCCTATGAGTTTATGAAAAGATGTACAATATCCGGCTGTTCACAGTGAAACAGTAAATCAAAAATACCGTCAGACTTCTGCTTGGCGCCCGGGCTTGCGGTTCCTTTCTGATCGGATTTCTTTTTTCCTGACGGTTCAGCATTATCAACAGACGTCCTACAGCATAACAGATTTTGCATTATGGCCATTTCACATCTACGAGACTGACGCAAATTGAGTCGCGTTGACGTCGTAAGTGTGAAGAGGCCATTAGTAATTACTGTAGCAAACGGCGGTTAGCAAAGCTGCAGGCTGCTGTAACAAGCATAGAAAACTAACTTACAAAACCTTCCACAAGAGTATTCACATTATTTTTAAGACCTTAATCCTACATTCTTTCCATGTTTTCTTAAGTCAACCAGTTCAGGCACGGTAATCGAAAGAGGTTGCACAAATGTTCTATTTTACACGTAGTTACGGTCAATCTTCAACATGTGTTCAATTAGACTGAATGTTCTACAGCACAATGTGTGCAAAAGTTTTATTTTGCACGTAACCAGGGTGGCCTTATTCAGAGTGTAACAGTGTCACTGTGGCAACGTTCACTCAACTACCACTGTTTCAAACGTTACCTTATCCTGCGTTATGTTACTGATATCAATAGAAATGAAACGTCAACTGTTATTCAAACTTATTTCACAGAAATATATCAGCTTTCAAAATACAGGTCTAGAGAAGAATGGAAAAGATCAGTTGGGCGGATAAAAAACGACAGACGAAAAACTGCAAAAAGTCCACGAAAACAGAAAAATCTTGAATACAGAGCAGCACTACAAACTCAAATGGACAAGTGCTAAACAACATCGCAAATAAAACAGCATAAATACAAAAGCCGAAAATAAAAGCAGCAGACAAAAAAACAGACCACTGTAATAAAACTGCCATTTGTCAGAAAAATAAAAGAAAAACGGCGCAATACATCAGTAACAAACTAACACGATGGGCAGGTTGCTGTAGTTAGGTAGAAGTTGAATGGAGTCTGCAATCTTAAGCAGCAGATGTGCCTGAGCCATGCTCAGTCTACACGTCAGATGGGCCCCATACAGTGCCGCCAATGTACTGGACAGACGCCGCTCCATCACTCGCTCCAATAGCTGCAACATTTCAGCATAGTCTACCGTAGGCTAAAGGTTAAAGATTATGTATAAATCTCCATCTCAGTGCTACGGAGCATCACCTGCCATATGGAATCACACAGTGTTACCTGCCACGGGTGAACGCGCCCGCCTTAGCCCCAGCCCAAAAAACCAGTACTCGATTTATCTACTACAAAAGGACAGAAGCTTGAGTTGGCCTTGATGGTTGATTATATACCTCGACGGTTATATACCAATTCACGTAACAACCACTACTTTATAGCAAACCGATTGGGTACTTACTGAGATACCATTTGATGAAAAACGTAACTTACACATCCAGCCACTTAATCACCCAACTAGCTCAATCTGACACCACAGTTTTCCCCACAAACAGCACAGCAGTGTAAAACTTGACCGTGCTTCCCAAGACATAACATAACAAAGAAACACATCACGTGATGTGTTTCTTTGTTATGTTATGTCTTGGGAAGCACGGTCAAGTCGGTCACTGGCTCGCGATCTGCAAGCTATAAGAAACCCTAAAATTCAGGCAGTGTCCGTGGTTGTCTTCATCTGTTGATCTGTCTTACAGCTAGCGAGCTTGTCGTCTACCAGCTTGTTACTAACAACTAACAATTACGTTTTGCCTCATCTTCACAATCTTTAACTCTTCATGGCTGATTGTTGGCCACAACCGAGTGACCCGACTGTCTACCGTCGACGACTGAGTTATTCCGGTCACCGATGCTCGAGTCTGAAACGTCACCTCTGCACCCTCTGTAGCTGTCTTCCAGTTCACACCTTTACAGATCTAAAGACTCATCTGTTCCGCATCACCTATCTTACTCCTTCGATGCCCTATAGTGAGGCCCATTGCCTTGGACACTCTAATCTTGGTAATGAGGCGTTGGACTTACAAGCGTGTGGTTAGTACTTGAACGGGTGACTGTCTGTACATTGGTAAACTATCTCGATATATAGCCAACATCAAGATCAACTCAGTTTCCCATCCCTCCAGGATAGGTAAATCGAATACCAGCCGGTCTGACTGCTGAAGTTATGGTGGGGCGCGTTCAGCTAAGACAGGTGGCAGGTAACACGGTGTGATCTTATATGGCAGGTGACGCTCCGTATCTCTAAGATGGGTTTCATATAAAAAAGCTTACCATATAGCTTAGTTGTGATTAAAGTGCTCGAGGATTAGCCTGTTTTGTGAACTGTGTTACAAGTAGTTAAGCTTCTGTCTGTCTGTCTGTCCACGTTTCTTTTTTCTTTTCTTTCAGAGATTTGCGTAAGGGTTGGTTTGCAACCTACAATATCTCAATAAAGTGTTGCCAGTTAACCAATCGTTTATGCTACTTACTTAAATTGCTTACTAGCTACCCTTAATGCTATTGCTACTGAGTATTTAAGTCCCATAAGCAAGGCACTGACCGTCATGTTTGTTTCCTCAACAAGCGGCAGCGCAGTGTTGAAGGGCGCCGGCTCGGCAGTTGGGGCAGGCAGTTCGCCGGTAGACCTGAAGCCAGTGGTCAGAGGCTGCGGCAGCCTGCCACCAGTCATTAAAACATGCAGGAGATGGATGGCGTCGGAAAACAATGAGGCATCGGTGAGAGCTTGAAGTCGAGTTATGCGACAGTCTACGGTCCAGACGACATCCCGACAGACGCACGTGGACCAGTATTGGTACAGCGTCAACAGAGGCAGTACCTACATGCGGACAGACGACATGGTCAACTAATCAATTGACAGATCAATCCATCTCAATCAATCAGAGTTGCCCTTATGCCAGAGATACTAGCTATTACGAAGTCTAATAGAAAATTGTTAATGTTGTTTGGTCCCTTCTCCCATTTTGCTCCAATTATTCTTATGACCACAACGACAAACTGTTCATAACTGATACCCAGAATTCATCATCATCCGAAGATTCCAAGCCAACATCTGTTAAAACTCGAGGTGTTTCATTTTCTTACTGCTGGAATATTTACCTTCCTGTCCTAGCTCTGCTATTTAATAAGCACACAATGTTGATCGATTTGCTGTTTAATTTATTGATTTTAAACAAAACAACCAATAACCACAAAGACAGAATGCGACTGAAAGCAAAATTCGAAAGAAAAAAACAGTCAAAAATACAAAAAATGGTGCAAGTGAATGCGTGCCTATGCTTTGTACAAAGCACACAGACGATAATGCCGTCACAAAAATGATTGACTATAAACTTACAAAAAGCGGATGTTTTGCAGTCAGCAGATCTTCAATGACGAACCTCACAGCAGCTACGACCGTCCGACCATCAGCACGAAACCTGCAAACATAACAGCGCAAAAGACATCAACACACGATTCAAACTGATCAAGTGATAAATGTGTAAATCCCAAGAAGCACATATTATATAGGCCTAACGTGGAGACATTAGGCCAACTATTCACATTCACTATTGGCAGCACAGATTGTAAGGAGTCAATAGCTCTTTATGAAAACCCATCTCAGAGCTACGGAACGTCACCTGCCATATGGGATCACAATCATCACCTGCCACCCGACACAGGGAAACGTGCTCTGCCTTAAGCCCAGCCAAGCACACCAGTGCTTTATTCACGTACCTTGTAGAGATGCAAGGCTAAGTTGACTTCAGTGGTCCAACCCCATCATGAGTTGAACCCACAGCCTCGCAATCATAAGTCCGACGCCCTACCGGTACACTACCAAGCCACCCTGTGCAACGTGGGAAGCGCGAGCTTACCTTTCAGAGAGTAAGTCGACACCGGGAACGAGACAGGGCATGTCACAGCCGTCGCCGACGTCATACGATGCATATGCACGGTCACTGCGAGGGTGTGGTAGTGAACTGCGGAACAGTGCCTGCTTAACATAATTTACATCACATAGTACATCGAATATGCACAACCACGGAGTTAGTATGGCAGTAAAGAGTAGCCTAATGGGGTGTTTACACGATCCAGCAAACGTCCAGCAAACTTCCAGCAAATGTATTCGAAATATGCGTGCTAATGCTGGACGTTTGCTGGATCGTGTAAACACCCTATAAAGCACGCCTGTAGCTACACACCCATGTGATGAATATTCATGACCACGCCCACATCATAGTATGATGCATATCCACAACCATACTGAAGGTGTGTAAGTGATGTGCAAAGAAACCAGCCACGGAACGTCAGTTACGTCACCTGCCATATGGAATCATGCAGTATTACCCGCCTCGTCACATAGGTAACTGCGCCCTGCCTTAATCCTAACCAAACAGCCAAACAGGCAAATTAACCTACTCCAGACGGATAGAAGACTGAGTTAATCTCGTGTTCGGTGTTGGTTATATCCCGAGATGGCTTACCTGTGTACAGAGTCACCCATTCAAGAACAAACCACTGGACAACGACCCGAGTCAGACTAATTAATTAATTAATTAAGCCTATCGTCCTAACTGTACAAGCCATCAAGTCAGTTCACGTCATCTCACATATTTCACAAGCCACAGATTATTCCTAGTTGTTTAAAAATCCAGTGAGTTAGCCAGTGAGTTTTATGAAGCCTTGCATACCTTGAAGCAACGTGCAGAGAGATAGCAATATTCTCTACGCAGGCCACAGTCCGTTGGAACGGCATACCTAAAGCACGTACAAGCGCTTATAAAATCAATTCACCACTGAAAAAAGTGCACAGAAATACACAGAAAAATATCAACACAGTCACTCAATGTTATAAACATTAATTTGCTTAATTAAATTAACTACATTTGGTAATTCAATCAACTAGATGCTTTAACAAAATCAGCTGACAGACAGCAAACTGCGACCAACTAAAATCCGGCAAAACAACTAAAATATATTCTGACTGAATTGATTGGTGGGCTATGTGGCCACAACTATAGAATGTCTTGCACATAAACTTGCTAATATCAATGTTAAAGGCAAGTGATAATTTCATCTATTATGGCACAGCCATTCTAATAGGCTGCATCACAGATATTGCCTATCCGTCTGCCCGTAGCGAACGGCCTCCTAACTCGAACACAAAAAGACGTTGAGAAAATGAAATTGATGTGAACGTTCCCCCAGGAAATGAGTAACTGGCATACCAATATTGTCGACTCAAAATGCAGACGGCCGCAAAAAAATTCAGTACTGAACTTATTTGTTAAACAGACAGCGAAATAACTGTGCTGTTAACACGGCGATTACGTACTGCGCTATGTTGGAACAGATAACGCCGGCGAGCAGACAGCCCCACAGACCACATATGTTAAGTAACTCGGCTGACAAGTCAAAGTCCCTGGACACCAAGCTCTTTGATGACAAACTCTGACACCAATCATACACTGCATTCCCAACGCCTAGCAGCGTGTCAACCGCTTCAGTCCAGCACTTCGTTGCTGCCCTGCATCAGGCAATAACAGACGTCAGTCAGCGAAAAGCATCAGAGGTGAATGTCTATTCAAAAAGCACGATAAAAATGCACCACTGCATTCTAAGAAAAAAATCGTACATAAAAACGTAAACTCCTGAATTATATGTAGAAAATCATCAAAATAGACGTATAAACTTAATTTAATTGTTTTTGTTGACGTTTTGGCAACCGCTGCTGCCTTCCTCGGAACGACTGTCCGCCAGGTGTCGCTAAGGTAGACAGATGTAATTTATGTATAATTTATATACAGTTTTAGCCTCTACGAGTTTATTCGAAGACAAACACGTAAAGTCCTCCCCAAGCCAAGAAATCCACGGAGCATCACCGATTTCCATTTACTTTAACCCTCAGCCAGACACCAGCATACACTGCAAGACCAAGGATACAGGACTAATGCATCGCGCGATGTGCCTGCTTTATACGTCCAGCTTTCGCTTATACTCACTGAGCCTAGCCATGAAAAGATGGCCAGGTCGAGTTGATGTGGGTATAATTAGGATAAAAAATTGTTGGCCGCTTATCTATGGTGGCGTCCGTCCGTAAGATGTGAGAAACTGCGTGTTACGTCAGTGGCTGGCAGCACTACATTAAATTAAACAAAAAAAACCTGATAATAAAATAATGCCATTAGTGAACCATACCTGACATTCCTGACGGAATACTGAACATTTCCCATCTCACGCAGAGCTTCAGCCTTCAAGCCATGCTTTTCTTTTGCACCCAATATATCTGCGACCATAAGCAGCAACAGGTTCACAAATACACCGGCATCACAACTAAATACGGGAAAATTAGAATTAAGCAGCAGGCCTACAAATAATACGGAGCCTAGCGGTCCAGCACATTATATAGGCCTGCATTCATCGATGGTAGTGCGCAAATGTTGTGCGCTAAAAACTGATCCTGCACTGAACAAAATCTCAGCATATTATAAAGTAGAAGCCCCAAAGTGCGATGCCATGCGTCAGTGGCATAGCCAACATCTCAATGTAGTGGATGCATTTACAGGTGGGGTGTAGAAAAGGGTGACTACTCCCCATCAGGGAAGAAGTCTGGGCAGGGGCTGTGCCCCCTTCGCAAAAAATATTCTATTTTTTATGTGTGTAAAATAGCGTTTTGGTACATTATTGACACTATTTTAATCAACTGAGTAGGCTTCTAGGGAGGTAGAGGGCACGTGCCCCTAGTGCCCCCACCCCTCTATGGCTACGCCAGTGCCAAGCGTAACACTGAATGCATTTTTTTGCTAAACTATGAACTTAATAAATAATAACACATATTTATTATGCACGAAAGTACGTAATGTTAAAGCAATGAGTAGCAGAAAAGCAGCAAACAAACCGATTGTTTTCTCGTAGGACGAGATGACAGTAGCAATGTCTGCCTTTGTAAGCATCGCGCTTTGAATGTCTTCGTCAGAGTCAAAGTTGAATGATGTCAGATCTCGAGGAATGACTGACGGAGCTTGACCTTTGACCTCTGGCTCAGCATCCACCGACCCCTCACACGGCTCCAACCCTGAAACAGCCACAAATAACACATTCAGAGTTACCTAACAGAAGGTCGGTTCCACTATTCTTTCATAAATGCATCAAATATTGACCTATTTTAAGAATTTTTCATCGACGTAGCTGCAGGAAATTTGCAGTAAAGTAATTAACCACGAAAGACCCCATTGCAGTCCAAATGCGTTGCTACACTACCTTGTAAAATCTAGTCAGCTTTAAAATAAGTGAGTTACAAGGAGGAGAGACGTGCAGTATTCCGTAGCTCCTCACATATTTCACGACTGGTTTAAAATGCTTAGCATGAGATCTATCTTTTCAAGCTCGGCAAGTTTATCACTGATTTGGCCAGTAAAATTTTTTAAAATCATTGCTAATATTTGACAAAGTTATAAATGTATAAATGTTAGAAGTTTACTTTTTAACGAGTTACTTGTTAATAAAAGCGATTAATGAAAAGCTAAAATGTGACTTCTGACCACTCAGAAAGCTGCATAGGCCTAGGCCTAATTATGTGTTATATGACGCGACAAGAGACACAAAAATATGGCATGCATGGTACTCAAAAACTCACAAGCAGCAAACTTAGTTAAGCATATAAAGCCTAAACAGAAAAAGTAACAAATAGAAGAACTTTTCTTGCAACCAGCAAAAAGTGTCCACAGGCAGTTTACCAGTGTCAGGCAGTTTGGTGGAGCCTGCCAGGTAAAGAGCAAGGAGTTGACGGCTGTTGCGCAGAGACCTTGCTGTATAAGCCGAGTCGCTAAGAGCACTGCGTAACGCCTGAAGACTGTAAGCAACGTCCAATGGCACCGAACATAACTGTAGAGCGCGAATGGCTGAATGAGATACAATTATTACACAGCTTTTATCAGCATCATCATCATCAATTACACAGTTAACAGTAAACCAAAATATGCGTAAAAAAGCTAATAAAAGAAAATACATTGGGAGCAATCTTCTTAGTATTTAGAGGCTAAAAAAGATATAAAACGCTAAAATTGAACAAATCTCATACTTGACAGGAAACAGCTTTAAAATGGAACAAGAAAATCATCAAATGGAAAAGCCTGTCGGAAAGTACGCTAAGTATGGCCATCAAATGCAAATGTAATGGGATTGCGAAAAATGCCAGACCTAATTTTTTAGTTGATTCTCCACTCGCTAAATTTTGGCTTCGTCCGCCTACTTCATATGTTGTTTTGTGTCATAGCTCACAAAAGCCAATATAAAACAAAGCTGCCAAAAGCCTAATTTGCAAATCGTCCCAGAAATTTTGCTAGGATTTTCCCAAGATCTTGCTAAGTTCATCCAAAGTTCATCTTACGTCAACACTCAACAATTTAAAAATAATAAGTTTTTTTCGTAAACTCTATGTTTTTCTTAAGATTTCTGTGTGTCTGACTCATTTGCAAAATTCCTGTAAACTACAATTCGGCAGATTTTCCATCAAATTTACTTACTTAATTACTTAAGTTCGACTTACAAACTTCTGAAAATTAAGACAAAGTTTAGCAGGTCATAATACGGGAATACGCAGTGCTGAGTTGAGGTGGGTCCGTGGAAGAAGCTACAGGTGCGTCAGACGGTGGTTGATCGGACACTTTGTCAACATGTCGCTGTAACTGTATAAAGTCAGCCAAGGTGCTGACCGCTACACCATCATCGTTCACAGCTCGGACATAGTGGGGCTGCGCAGTTGGGGTGCCCCCGTGCTCCGTGATTCGCTTCACCAGTTGGTGCTGAGCGTTAACTATCAGTGGACTCAACAGCTCCGTGTAACGGCCTCTATACAGACAAAAAAAAATATCAAGGCAGAAAGTCACTTCACCCAGTCGGAATCGCTTTCAAAGTTTAAAAAAGTTAAAGGTCATCTTCAGCTCCTATTGGTAATCCATCTCACTACTGCAGAGCATCACCTGCCATATGCAACCAAACTGTAGGGTTGGCTACCACCCAGCAGAGTGCACCCCGCCTTAGGCTGCATTCACAGAGACACGAGTACGAGTCCTGGTTTCCGTTTATGGCCCGCAGAAGCATCACTCGTACGAGTGGAACATTCATGGTCACATGTGCGAGCACACAACTGAGCGCGCGTCGACCATATTGAATTAAATTGAATCGAAGAAATGCTTTGCCAATAAAACAACAATATTCCACTACAAAGTTAATATTTTTACAAACCGCACATCTCTAACGATGAACAATTTCATGATGACGTAGTTCTGACGTCAAATATTCGCAACGGTCTTTATAAATTATATTAATGCTATTTACGAGTAGTGTCACATGTAAACGTTTTCAGTTACCGATGTGCCAAATTTCACTTTAAAAGACAAATTCACATGACTAAGGCGGCACAGTGCAGAATACGTCGGCACATATATTAATTTTCTAGTTCATTCAAGCCTTAATTCAGTGTAATATAACTGTATTCTCACGCCACTAAAACATTACAAAAACTTTCTCATTTATTTGCTTATTATTCATCATCACCTCCAAATGTCAATGTGGTCAATTAAAACACCATTGGTTTAATTAAAAACGATCATACCGCGTGACGGCTTGAAAGCGTAAAGCAATGTCGACAAGTTTCTCCCAGTGCTGCTGATGATGCAGAAGCTCGGTTGCCATGACGACGAGACGCTGGAGATGACGCACGTCCATGGCGGTGATGTCGTCGTGCGGAAAGTCAAACCAAACGCCAGCGCCACCGCTTTCACTGGCTAGACCGCCCAGCCACGACTGAGTCATACCGGCACTGGACATCTGTGCCTACATAATAACACATCCATTAACTCAGCCTAGACGCCCCAACCAGAGGCCAGCTTCACCCACAAAGCCATGACTGACCATGGAGTCCACTACCCATGTCTGTAATAAGTACATGCACTGTAGCTACATCACTGCCACGTAAAATTTAGGAATGGGCAAATAAGATGTGAAACCATTCCAGTCAATAAGAAGTCTGCTGGTATATCCAAAAGGCAAGTGCAGACAACAAGATATCCGTGAATGTGTGTACAAAATAACATGTTTAAACTAAAACAAAACCTATATTGGAAAAATAAACAAAGCTTTTGGAGTATGGCTGCAGAAAATCTTACAATGTTACCAAATTAACCCTTTCACCAAATATAGACACTAAATAAGCTTAAATAGAGCAATACAGTGTATCTGTATGAGATATAGATAGGCATACTTGATGCGTTTAGCCAAATTAAATCAAATTTGCACCAGAGAAATGTCTTTTTACATACTGCAATAAATTTTCTAAAATAAACTAAAATCGAAGCAGCAGAGGCAGAGAACCTGAAACAAGTCATTAAGCTGGTCCTCGGTCTGCGCGAGCATGTCGACGAGGCAGTCAGCGACGACGTACAGCGGGTGACAGAGTACCGACTTGAGTTCGTCAGAAGACAGAATGTCTCCACCATCGTTACCGGTCTTGTCCGGGATGTGAGAGATGACGCGCGCCAGCTGAACCGCGTTCCACACGTCACGTGACACGTTCTGTAGCAACGTCCAGTGCCGGCCGCGGTGTGACAGCACCTTTAATCACCACAACACCTAAACTGCTGTAATTTCAAATGTAATTTACAACTTAATTTTATTTAAAATCTTACTTAAATCACTGATCCATAGTTTTTCTACATTTCAGAGCTACAGTTTTTGAAACATCTTAGAAAAACCTTAGCAGAATTTTCTGTTTAAAAAACTGAGAGTAAGTTCACATTTTGTAGATATCTTACAATTCAAACACCTGGGAAAATCTTAGGAAAATATTTAAGAAAGCACTAACATCGACTTTTCAAAAAGCGCAAACAATACTATCAACAACTCAGATAGGAAATGCTCTTAGGAAATGTCAAAATAACCACCAAATGAGAACAAATGAAGAAATTAACAAACGGGCAAGACTTTTATTGCAACTTATTAAGATGGCCATGCAGGATAGTAAATACTCATTTCTTACCGCAGCTCTTGAGAGGTAGGCAAACGTCTGCTGGAGTAAAGAAATAACGACAGCTTTATTGACGGGCACAGGCGCAGACTGGACGGCCGCTTTTCCTTTAGACTTTCCTTCCGGCGCAGGCTTGGCCGTGACAGGTGCTGCTGACATCACTGACAACAATGACCAATCAGAAACATTCATTTGCTGACTTATTTTCACTATACAAATTTGCACCCTATCACAAATTTTCACAATCTCCACCAAAGAAAGTATTGTTTTTACCTGCATCCGTTTGTCCGTTTGTCTGTCCGCAACTGTTACGAACTTACGAATAGATCTTCATAAAATTCATGTGTCATGGCAGAGTAAACATCCAGTAAGATAAAAAAAATAATAAAATCTGAAAAACTACAAATTGTGAAAAACTATCACAAAGCTACAGCCTGTCACTGCCTTAATATCAGACAGACAGGCTGTATTTACCTACCCAGAAAAAATGGAAAGCTAAGCTAACCGTGGTGTTGGTTATATACCAAAATTGTTCACCTGTCTGCAGTCACCCATCCATGACAGCGAGCCGACCGGAAGTCGAACCCAAGATCTCTTGATCAAAAGTCTGACACCCTACCCATTATGCCACCACGCAACCTACTCATCCATCATCACTGTGTTGGTATATAACAACCCAGCAATTAGTGCATGATGAGCTTCACTGGCTTAATGTCACCAATCGAGTGCAATTCAAGCTCGCAGTGCTCATGTATCGATGTCTTCGTGGAACTGCTCCGCCGTACTTGATGGACAGTTGTACACTCACAGCAGACGTCACTGGCCGTCAACATCTGCGTTCTGCCACTCAGCGGAAGTTGGTCGTACCGCGCTATCGACTGAACAGTTTCGGTCGTCGGTGCTTTTCTGTGGCGGGCCCGTCGACTTGGAATTCGCTGCCAGACAGTCTTCGTGACCCATAACTGAGTCTCGATACTTTCAAACGTCAGCTGAAGACATACATTTTTGCGAAATATTGATGACAAAATGTGTTAAGCGCATTAGAGATCTTTTTGAGCATGTGCTATATAAATTTACACTTTACTTACTTACTTACTTACGGTGCATGATTATTTACAGGCAATTATGACCAAGCTCTTTAGAAGCAAAACCACCAAATTTTTGTCTTGAGACTGGTCAACAATATCAAAAGCATACCTGAGAGCGTGGCGGCAGCGATCTCAATGGCGGACAGCGGTACAGCTGACACTGGCGGTGGCGACTGCTGTCTCTGTTTTTGTTGCTTCCCCTTCTGCTTGCCCTGTTGCTTGCCCTGCTGCTGCTGCTGCTGCTCTTGTACCGGCTCGGTGGGCGTGGTCTCAGCGGCAGGTGCTTGCACGGGCAGCGGAGCGTGCAACTGGCCGCTGTGATTGGCTATCAGAGTCGACGCCGTCTCCAGACTGAACCAATCACGATCCAGAAACATGGTCCTAACCCAAAAACACACAAACAGCTGAAGATGTGTACAAAGTAATAAAAATAAGTTTGCATTGTACACGCCTTAACATTTTCGTATTTTCAACAACTTACTACAGTGTATGTTTAATTTAAAAAAAAAAAAACTTTATTCATTGGAATAATTGTAGAAACGACACAGAGAAAAAATAACTTTTAAAACTTACGCTTAACTAATAGCGAGAGTTATCAATTCAACATGGCCAAACAGAATTGAACTATGGAGATGCATAAGCTTAGACCTACAGCTATTGCAGATATTAGCCTACAGACCAGCAGAATAATTGTTGTAAAAAAATTGTAAAAATTTTTTAAATCTGACAAAGTACCAATATTATTATTAAAAATAAACAAACACTACTATTATTATCATTATCAAAAAAAGGATCAGCAGCAACACTCAAAGTATTCACCGGTATAGAAACGTGTTGACAATCAAGCCAGAGGACTCAAGTCTAGTCAGCAGAGCACCAAGCTGACTTAAACCTTGAACTGCGTTTAGCTGCAATAACATTATCATACACAACACTAAATTTCACACCAACCAATCAAAATGTCACAGATTTTACTGGACGTCCATCACCAGTGGCGCCATGACATGCAGGAGAAACTGACGCCCTAGAATTTAGGCTATCAAAAATGTTCTTGTTGCTGTAAAAAATTCCCTTCCGAAAACACGACATAAGGAACTAAAAATCATCAATTTTGAGATACTTTGAAATATTGAAATTTTAAGCACCTGTTTTTCAAAAAAATGCAAGTTCCAGCACCTCATTTCTTAACCTATGACGTCATCATGTTAACTGCAGTAAGTTTACTAGTTAAACAAATAATAATCAAATGTAAGCCTAATAGTTAATTCCTTCATGCTGCTAATTATATGACGCAAAAGCAACGTTTGTATTTCTAGATGAAAATAAAATAAACAGCAAAACAAACAAACAAAAAACAACCTGGCTTCTCCACGGGCGTTCGTCCGCTGCTACAGCCCTGTTTGAGCACCGCTGAATGTAGTTTCGATACTTCTCCAAAAACACTGTCTTCAGCACATTCCGTGCCTTGTCACAAAACAAGGAAACAAATTCAGCATAAACTCAAACTTTATTTTTAAAAAGGAGCATCACGTGCCATATGGGACTATACCTGCCACTCGACATAGGTGAACGCACCCTGCCTCAACACTAGCACAGCAAACCGATTCATTTACCAAGAGGGATGGAAGGTTGAGTTGGTTACATACCAAGATAGTTTACATGTCTATCATTAAATTTTCCACCACACCCAAAATGCGTTGCTACCTTACCTTGTGAAACATAAGCGCTGTATACTAGCATGTTTTGGATACAATGAACCAGTTTTGCTCAGTTACAAACTACCGACATTGTGCATGGCAGGCAGCAATTGTGGTAAGATAATTAAAACAAGTTACCAAGTTTCATCGATTTAAACTCCATGATTGACGAATATCACATCGGTGTAGTCACCCATCTAAGCACTAGATAGTGTCCCAACTGGAAGTCAAACCACGATCTCTTGGTCCAACCTCTTAACCATTACACCACCAAGCGACCGGAGTCAGGAACACATTGGGCGACTTCACTTTTTGACTTAGACGTTCGCTGAGACTTTCGCTGAGCCTAAACTTCGGTCTAAGTACCTACTTAAGCCAAAAAGTAAAGTGATTTTGCTGAGACTTTCGCTAAGCCTAAACTTACCTACTTAGACTGAAGTTTGGACTCAGCAAAAGTCTCAGCGATTCACTGAGTCCAAAAGTACCTACTTAGACCAAAGTTGAGCCCAACTAACCTAGCTAAAGTCGGTTCAATTTGCATGGAAAAGATAGCTTTAGCCCTTAGGGCTTAACTTTTGCTGAGCCTGAATCCACTTCAACTTTTGACTTTAGCTGAGCGAAAACATGGCGACTATTTACAGTCCTATGCGTACGGATAGTTTAGTAAATTAAAGCAGTCTAGTATCAAAAATAAACGCTGTAATGAATATGCAATGACGTCAGATGTTACGTAATTACGTTATTTGCGTGCGCGGCGCAATTAAATAAGCAAGTCCAAGCGTAAATGGTTGATTTATTTCCTGTTAGGTTTACCGGTTTTCCGCCATTTTTAATCGTTTTGGTCTAAGTCAGTAGACTTAGACCAAAGTTTAGTTGAACTGTGGTCTAAGTACAGACTTTAGCGTTCAGCTTTAGCTTTCGCTCAGCGAAAAGGCTCAGCGAAAGTCTAAGTCAAAAAGTGAAGTCGCCCATTGAATCGATAACGTACCCTGCTTTCTTTATCGAGCTCAGGCAGCTGATCTGCAAGCACCTACAACAAAATTCAGCAATGCACACTCGTACAGATCAAAACTGATGTAAAAGAATAAATGTTTATCGATTACCGACATCTGCAAGCAGCATTTTTCCACCAATAAAAAAGCCAAATTATAAATTATTGGAAATAACAAAAAATTATACTTTCTTTTATATTGGTTGTCGACAAATTGCAATCTGTCAAGTTAAACATTTTACTTTAAACCACAATATACATATATAATACAGTACTTCTTAATGAAAAAGCAAAAACAGAGAAATGTCCAACTATTTGACAGAAAAGCTACTAATTCTGGGTTCAAGTGCAGCATTTCTGGATGTGCATCAATCTGCAGTTGCTGCTTCAGAAACGAGACGCGCAACCTAAGTATGATAACACACTGCACGACACTAACGACTAAAGCATTAAATGGAGAAAAAACCCATCACAAAGCTAATGAGCATCACCTGCCATATGGGATAACATGGTGTTACCTGCTACGTGACACAGGTCAATGGGCCCCACCAAAACCCCAGCCAAAAAGGCTGGTACTCAATTTACCTATACCGGATGGATGAAAGGCTGAGTTGACATTGACAGTTGGATATAGTCGCACATGGTTTGTAAACCTGCCCAGACACTGGAATGTTTGAATTGTGAAAAATCAGCTGCGGGGTTGAACTTTTCGACGGCTGGAGACCGACCAAAATTGTAATGTAAATAGTATGTATATAGCATATAGCTGACCCCCTGTACATAATTTGACAGTGTGTTAGGGTGGTTGAAAAAACAGTTGGGGGTTCAACCCCCCGACCTCCCTCTCTGGCAATTCAAACACTGCCAGACAGTTAACCATATAAGTATTAAAGTGCAGAACAAAGTTATTAGTTGAAACCAACACAAAGGCCCTAGCATGAAAAAGTTTCTTCCAACAATAACTTGAACAAAAAACAAACCTTTTTGTCTTTCTTGCCGCCAGACTGTGCTTCAGGCGGCCCAGGCTTATTTGTTTTGCCCTGCTTGCAAACACAACTATCATATTTAGAACACATTGCACATACTAAAAGCACGCTGCTTTGGCTTTCTGCATATCTCTCAAGCCTTATTAGTTTCCACAACCCTAGACACTCTACGTAGCCTAGTGCACTACTGATATCAATATTAAATTTGATATTAAAATTACAATTACATCCAGTGTTATTTATCAAGTGTTTTGTGAATGATATTTTACGTAAAAACATGTACAAGAGAAACGAAATAAATGATAACTGAAACGTGTGTTAGTGCAAAAGTGGTAACAACTGATAAAACTAGCCGAGAGACCTTTGCTGTGGGCTGATCTTTACTGTACTCGATCATAGCGGCTTGAAAAGTTTTTCCATCATCACCGCCGGTGATTAAAGCCTGGTTGAGGTTGCCAATAGCAATTTTCGTCCCATACAATGCTTCATTTCGTCTGCATATACATGAACATTGGTGACAAATCAACGATATGGTACTGGAGTCAGGCAACGAACACAAGTTGGACTGGAGTCCTCATTTTTAGGACTTGAACTCAGACTCGAAGCGACTGGATTTAGACTCAGCTTGATTTTACCTATGAAACTCAGGGCCACCAATTGTATTTTTGCTTTGCCTCAGTGCCACTATAACTTGTACAAACGTTCGTTTGTATTGCGATATTTGTTTGGTGACACATATTAGACTTTGCATGTAGATCTGTTGTAGCTCTACCGTATTTCATTTCATTTTCTTTTCTTTTTTTGTTCCCTTTTTTTTTCTTTTCTTTTTTTTCTTATCAATATTGTAAATATTATGCTCTGTTATGTTCTGTTTTTGCAATGGCGTTTGACCGTTGTTTAATAAAAGATTACTTACTTACTTAGTTCTGTGTGACTTGGAAGTAGCTGCATCGTAATATATTTTTTGCATTCTAACTAATCATTTGTTAACATACAATTGTTGGCTACATTTCTAACGTTCTATCGTGTTGTTGATTCTTGCCAGGTGATCAAATTGTGAAACAGAATTTTGTCAAACATTCTATCTCGTTGAAATCACTGGAATCGAACTCGGGCCTGGACAAGCTGGATTCGACTACATCGCTGTGTAAACACATGCTACACACGCGAGACAAATACCGCAAAACTTAACACAGAAGCCCCTAAACCCTTGACATCTACTAGTACAGATTGCCCTGACTGCATCCAATATCCGGCATTTATTCAGGACCCAGTTTCTATAAGTATGACACCTTGGTCCCCAAGCCTACCAGTACTTTGACGTATTTTCCAAAAAAAATCAGCAAACTGTCATCTCCTACATGTCGCGTAGGCTATACCAGTATCCTAGTCAAACCGGCCTGTATCTGGGACATGGCTTATATCCCAGAACCCAGCTTATATCCAGGCTCCGACATTCAGGACACAAATTCCATTCAAAGTTATATGATAAGCACTAATCATCGTGTTACTTACTTAACAAGCACCTGCTCGGCATCGACGCACCACGTGACCACGAGTTCGGCGTTGCCTTCTGCAAGACCTTTGCGAGCGACCAGCACAAAAAACTCGAGATAACGAGGTCGACGTTTGAACTTCTTTACCTCGTTGAACGACACGGCGCTCGGCAGGTAGGAGATAAAGCTGTGCAGAACGCTCATGTCTTCGTTGCCTGTGAGCTGGGCAGATGCTGCAAGCATGCCATAGAAAAACAGCCACTGACGTGTAATAAAGCCCAAACACACTGCAGACGGTGACAAATCATAAAATCATAAAGTTTCAGTGAAAGTCGCTGATAAAAAATCATGAAAGTCGTGGACACAAACCATGTTGACATGTCGAGATGTTTGCGACAAAGTCCGTGACAAGTCCACGACAAACCCGTTTGTGTCGCTACAATGGAATTTAGTCCGTTACAATGCACGGATCAAGTTGGCGACAAAGTCTGCAGACGTGATTTGTGTCACAGACTTTCATGACTTGTGTCTGCGACTTTCTCCGCGAGGAAGTTTCGTCTAAAGTCGCAAAGGCCAGCCTGAGACCAGGCTGGTAAAGTGGTCTTAATAGAAAAAAATATTCCTGGATTATTAATAATCTCTGTAATCTCAAAATTCAGTGACTTTGCACTATCCCTTCTGTCATAATGTTTCTTACAGCTTGGCTGTTTCTTTTTCAGCGTTATAAAAATGGCATGCCTCTTATGATGCAATTTGTCCACTAAAGCATAAAAACAATCTGGCACAAACTAGCCCAGTAACGCAACGATCGAAAGTAAATTTGTTATCAAATAACAAATTATAAAACGAACTCGAAGAAAGTAGGCCCTATATATCAAAGCAAACTACAAATTCACTTTAGTGGTAGCAAACGGTTGCAGTAGCAATAGCATTAGCAACAGCAATCTCTGCACTTAAGCTAGGCTTAAACAAAAGTTCAGAAAAATTCCCTAACATCTGTGACATGACATGACAGTCTACCCTGTTTGCCAGATTTCTGAACCGACTGTTCGAGAGCGGCCAGTTCCGTATTCTTCGGCTGTAGTTTGGCGGCCGACGAGCTGATATCCACTACTTCTTTGTCGTCGGTCGCCGTGTCCGTATCCACTGCCTCGTCTGCTGTGGGTGAACGGTCGGTCTTGGGGTCATAGGTAGGAGACAGCAGCTTACGTGCAATCTCATTGAATTGTTCTGATAAGCCAGACTCACCCCATAATCTCAGCACCTACGATACACAATCAGCATAGTGGCCTAAAACTTTAAATTTTACGAGTTTTAATTTTTTTTTCAAAAATCATAAAATGTTACGAACTTTAGATGTTCTGATAAGGATGTGCAAAAACGAATGTTAAATTTTTACGAATTTAAAAATCGTAGGTCACGAATTCTCAGCCTTTGATCCTTATCACCCTGTACCTGCCCCTTCCCTTTAAAACAAAGGACAAGCCTAGTCTAAAATATTTCTGCTACAGGCCTAATTATTAATATATCTGCTGCACAGTATTTAGGAAAATGCAGAATATTTTCAGAGCGCCCAAATAAGTGTGCAGGTTATCAATCAACAACGTTCTTTTCTCCTAATATAAATAGTAAGTAGGGTCCGTAAATTAGATAAGGTGCAGTATCTCTAATCTACAGCGTGCAACAACAAAACATCGAAACACGAAAAATGCAGACAGAAAAAAAGCGAAACCTTGGCCAGATGATATGAACAGCAGGCTATCATGTGGAACAGACTCTCAACGGTTGCGGAACTTCGTCGCTGACCGCTTGGAATCTCTTGCAACGCGGCCATGCAGCGCTCCAGTATCTGTGACAATGAACAAAGTCAAGTAATAGGGTGTTTACACGATGAAGCAAACATGAAGCAAATGTATTGAATATACACGTGCACGACGTGTACTCTAAGTTTGCTTCATCGTGTAAACATCCCATAAGTAACACCCCATTGTTAAGTTGCACAAATCCATTAAATTTGGCTCTTAGGCAGCGCATCACGTAAACACAAATAACTGTCGAATTTTAATAAGCATTTGTTCCCTGTGAACAAATCTCCAGAAATGCAGTTGGTAAGATATACCAGGCTTAGAGTAGCCTTAATTGACAGCATACATAGCCTAAAGATAACGACAGTCAATCGCATTATCCAGAAAACATAAATATTTTAGTCCATCTAGTCTATAAAACCAAATAAAAAATACAAATTTTATGACAGTACATATTCAGAGCTGCATTATATATGTGAACAGTGGCTCTGAATACGTGGGAGAATAATGGACAAAGTGAACAAAAGAAAACGCACGTTATTAAATAACTACATTGCACTACCCAGTGTAGTAAATTGGTGTTGTTCAAATTTATAACCCTTTAATATAATGTCCTAATAATATATCACACAATGCGACAAATACCTGAATGACAGGCAGTGAGGGTAGTTTGAAGTGCAGTAGGGGGGCCAGCAAACCGTAGCACTGGACTACAGCCTGTAGCAGTAGACTGGAGTCATTCAAATATTCCGCCAGCTCCATAGCAACTAACAGCTTCTCACAAAGCCGCAGTCGAGCCACCTACAACACCAGCTCGATCAAATCAGAGTTGCAATAAAAAGTCGTTTTTTAAAGCCCAACCTGAGGGGTTTATTTATTCGTTTTTTGGTATTTTTGGCCGAACTTACCAACGGTCGTGCCTATGGCACCATACAACATCGTTTGTCGTCTGTAACGGTAGCTACAACTCGAAATGAAATATTACAAGAAGCCCAGTTGTAGCTAGGATAGCCGACCGTATTTGTTGTCAGTAACCTTCAAGGTCATCCAAGGTCGACGATTTGTATCTAATTTGAAAGAGCGTATGCCAGTTCCTATTAGTGATTAATAGTAACCTTAGCCCTATCTCTCAGTCTTTCCGAGATACGGCCACTTATAGCTTGAAACTTTCCATTGAAAACTGCGGCCAAACCGATACGGACGGAGACATGGCTAATATTGACAGCCTATATGAAGTCGCCAGAGCCCTATCAGATGGTACCATCGCCGACCCCGTACGAGTTACCGTTTAGCCACAATACCGCACGATGGGTATACCATAGTGCGTTATGACCCTTCAAGAACATGCAAAGTCAACGATTTGCACGTCATTTGAAAGCCAACATGTGACTTCCTCATTAGTGATCAGTAGCAACCTAGGCCCTATCTCGCACCGTTTAGCCACAATACATCCATGACAAACAGACGGGCGACGACAACTATGCTAATAAATCGACTGTTACTTAAGTACGGTCAGCGAAAATCGACGAATCTTCCCATCCCGTGGCGGAACTGGGATTTTTGTCTAATACAATGTAACACTATCTGAGTCACACGAGCGTCCGTGTCAAACGGCATCTAATTCCATCCAGCGGCTTCAGCAAGATGCACTGATGCACGATATGATGGACGGAAAGACTGCGAGACCACGCCACAGTAACATGTGTCGCAATAGCCAGCTAACAGCGGTGATGTTTCACTAGCAATAGTCTGAAACCTGTTTAGCAGCAATGGCGGGTCCATGTTCACACAGGGCGTCACAGTATAACTGATCATCTCTCAGCGTCACGTTGACTCCAGCGAACAAACTGAGCAAGAACGAGCGAAGCATTAGCTGCGACGACTTAGCCAATACTTCAGTGTGCAGCCTGCAAACATACAGGGTGCGGCAAAAAAGTGGACACCTAAAGTTTTTCGCTGTTTTCTCAGCAACCGTTTATAATTTTAAATCGAAATTTTACGGTTTTATTGAGTAAAACCTTCTACATCTAAGTGCCAAGTAACACGCGACTCCGTTGAAAGTTGTAGACTTTTTAACTTGACCGCCTAACGATTTTTCAGCGTTACATAATGTTCAAGATAAAATGCTTTTTAATTTTCAAAAACCGGTTACCACGTTACTGCCGATGACGTCACAGTGACGTTTTGACAAACTGTAAGTTATTTTGTTTATAAATTGTCACTTAATTATCGTTCTTTTAAAGCAATCGCCGGCTGCCCACCGGGTTCATCTTCCAGCAAGACGGCTCGCCAGCACACACATCGCGCAGCGCACGGAACGGGCTGCAGGCCAACTGTCCAGATTTCATCACAAAGGATCAGAGGCCTCCAAATTCGCCGAATATAAGCCCAATGGACTATCGCGTGTAGGGTGCAATGTTCAAGGCTTACTCGAAGCTTAGAACAAAGCCGAAAACAATCGCCAAAGTCAAGGAAGCACTTCAGGTTATCTGGGGCAACCTGCCACAAGGACCGATCCACAAAGCTGTGAAAGACTTATCAAATTAAGCGACTGAAGGCTTGTGTCGGGAGCTGGTGGTAAACACTTCAAACTTTCACGCTGACAACGAAATTCTGACATCTGATTATTAGTTAACTGTGTTGTTTCAACGATGTTATTGCATTGGTGTGGTAATTTAAACATTTTTAACGCTGGAAGTCTATAGCTTCGTCGTTTTTCAACAGAATCGCATGTTACTTGGCAGTCAGATGTAGATGGTTTTACGCAATAACATTGTTAAATATTTATTTAAAATTCCAAACGGTTGCTGAGAAAATGGCAAAAAAACTTTAAGAGTCCACTTTTTGCCTCATCCCGTAGACATAAACCTTACAGTCACTTTGAGGCGCGTACAAAGTGACAAAAGTCAACGTAATGCAGCAAAATATTCAACACGAAGCAGAAAATACCGCACAGGCATTGTTGAAAATTTAGTTAACTTTACATAAATAACAGAATTATTAAAATCTGTTAAAAACTGACGAAGTTATCGATATCAGTTTAGCGTAGCCCTATCATACTTCTTTTTAAAACACAGCATAAAAGACAATTATACAGCGACACTGGCCTGTATAGTACTACAGAGAATTCAATACACGGATGCCAGTATTTTCGAGCGTCCGCCTGGGCAGTCGACACGTTCATCGACTTCCGACTTCGTGACGTCATCGGAACTTACTGGAGCAACTGCTACGGTCACTTATGCTTCTGCAACTACTGTCGCGACGAAATCGGTCAGTACACCCGTGCTTCGACCGACAATAACACTTCAGTCCACTACTCCGACACGTCCGGGCACACCACCACGTTACGACATGATCGACGAAGCTGGAGCCGGGGCACGACCGCGAAGGACGACTATACAGCTCCGCCCAGTGCGACTACAAGTGCGACTACATATTATCAGCTGCCGGTCCGCCAGGTACGACGACAGTCACTGTTACCGGCGAAGGCGATTCAGCATTCGTGCCGCCATCTTTCCGGGGCACGGACTCCGAAGACGCTGAGGCATGGCTGCTTTGCTTCGAAAGTACGCCGTGTACCGTGGAATTTCCGATGCCGATAAACTGCACCTGGTGGCTGTACTGGTGCGTGACGCTGCCAGCGATTGGTACGACAACTTGGACAACGCGGTCAAGGCCGACTGGACAGCACTGAAGGACGCCTTCAAACAACGTTTCCAGGACACGGAGATTCTACGTCGGCGCAACGCTAGTGAACTGTGGCAACGTGTTCAGGGGCAGTCAGAGAGCGTCGACGATTACATAACCGCAATCCGTAAACTGGCAAAATCCGTTGGCGTCGCTGGAGAACAAGAACGCTACGCCATCTAACGAGGTTTGCGTCCTCAGTTGCTGGTGCACGTGATACAGGCACAGCCGACGACGGTGGACGACGTGCTGAGGGCCGCTCGTGTCCCGAAGCCGCACAACTGGTCACGACGTCGGGCGATATATCACTTGACAATGTGGTCGGAATATCTCAGGAACCAGTCAAGATATCGAAAATCGGAAACGAACTTGATCCACAGCGATCCCTGTGGGCTTCTGCAAAAAATTGGTAAACTTTGGTTGACTAACAAAAAAGTTAACGCACAGATGTTGACCCACTTTAAGTCGACAATGCGCCTTCTGCGTATGCATTTGAGTTCGGGGGGCGTGACTTTGCTACCGGAGGAATTTTAACCCGCTAAATGTTTCCCCCAATCGGACTTATGGCGCCGGGCGGACTCACATTGAGCTTTGCCCAAATTTCTAGCATTTGTTTTTTAATTACTGTTCAACTGACTAAAACCGTTGACCTGTACAGAGTCAGAGTGAATTCGCCGCAGTGCGGAATCTTCGTGATCCAGCCAATCTCTGGACAAACACGCTGGTCGATGAAATGATTCCACAGTTCAGCAAATGTGCGCTTCACAACATCACGACATCCAACCTGATATGAAACCTGCGCACATCGCAACCAGGCCCGTCGAGAGCCACAGCGGGGCCCGGGAAACATTCTTGTGGGGCCCCCAAACATTTTCATGGGGCCCCTCTGGGAGAAAATTTTTGAATTTTTCTTTTCAGAATGGTACATTCTGGCGTACTTTATATTCCGGCCGACGGCGGGGCCCCCAAACGTCGCGGGGCCCGGGGTAGCTAACCCCCAACCCCACCCTCTCGACGGGCCTGATCGTAACGTAACCACAGCGTAACTAAACTCGTCTAGAGGTTAAAGATCGCGCATAGTTCTTTACAGGAAACCAATAGCAAAGCTGCGTTAACCCAGTCAGACTGATCTATGAAGCCCAGAGGGATAGAAAGCTGAGTTGACCTTGATGTTGGCTATATACCGAGATTGTTTACTTGTCCACAGACAGTCACCAATCCAAGTAGTAATCACTTAATAGCGACCCGTCCGCGAGTCAAACCCACGACCTCATGATACTAAGTCCGATACTTTACCGTTACGCCACGAAGCACTGTTTTAAGTACGCCACCGTGTAACTTGGCACAAAGTTATCTGCATCTGCACCATGACTCATAAAGCATGCCAACAAATTGCGCTCATTTTTGGTCGATTTTTACAATTCAGTTAATGGAACACTTTGCAGATGTTCTGCCACAAAAATGTCACTAAATTTCCCATCACGCTTTCAACGCACATCTCTAACCCTGCACAGAATTTCGTTAAAATTGGTTATTAATCAGTTGTGTAAATTGGCTGAAAAAAACTGACTGACATCAAAAGCACGATCTTATACTTCCTTGCAGTGACACGTGACTTTCTCACACTTGCAGTTGTAAACGTTTGCCAATAACTTAACGTGTGTACAAACTGTGGAACGCCAATCTCCAGCAAAGTGTCATCATCATTGCCAGTGGCACTGGAAACAACTGGCGCCATGAGTGTCAGCACCAACGAGTTCATGGCACACGTCAGAAGACGCTTGACTCAGGTGACGACTGATCCGCGAGAAATAAACTTTATTGTTGCGGCGCTGGTCAGTTGCTGTCCAACGCTTCAACGGGGTTTGCCCAACTGACACGTTCCCAATTTCCAAATATAGCCTACACATCATTGCCATTACGGACACGAATTTTCGTAGTTTTATATATCAGCCCTTGAACGCTAAAAAATCAATTAATATCCTTATTGTTTCACTTTGGTTAAGTAACAAGACAAAAATACATCAGTTAGTTAAAAACCTGGCAGAGATAGCTAAGAGCCAGAACCACGTTGGACGGCGCAGTAGCAAGAATCGGTTTAGTCGAAGTGCCAATGGAGCCACCAATCAGCTGACCGTCAATGGTATATGCAGCCACGGCGAACACGTATTTCTCATTGGCAGTCAAGCCGTTCACGTAAAACTTGCATGCATGGATAGGAAGCTGATAAAAAAGTACAGTACACAATACTGTATAGCACAAAGTTTAAATTACCAACGATATGGGGGTTTGAGAGTGAACCGCGCAGTTATTTTAATGACCCCAACTCTCCGCTGGATTATGTAATGGGGTAAGATCGAATTTAATCCCGATTAGATGCTGTTTGGTGAAACGAGAGAACCTCAAATGAATGTTCCGACATTGACGTACAGAAACTTGTCATGAATTCAGCGTATAAACTGTACGCAATATACTCGATTTACCCACCCCAGAAGAATGAAAAGCTTAGTTGATCTTGGTGGATGGTTACGGAGAAACACGGTTTACCTGTCCATAGAGAGTCATCCATCCAAACAGTAACCACTTGATAGCATCCCGCTGGGTGAGTGAAACCATAATCGTATCACAGGCTGAACGGTAGTTCAAGCCCTGTGTTAACGGCGACTTCTCTTTCTTATGGGAAAACCAAAAATTCGACCCCCCACAGAATCAAAACCCCTGACCCGATTGAGATAAAATATGGCAGGGTTGATTATGTCGGCGAGGGGACCTGTCATGCAAAATTTTATGCAAATCCCTCCAAGGGGGGCTTCCCGGCAAATGGGTGAAATACACGCAAAAATTTTTGTAGCTATATACCTTTTTTTTCAGAAACTCACCTACAGGTCAGACCCTTCAACCGATTTTTGCGCGCTATGGCTCAAACGACGCGGTCTCGCGCAAGGATGTGCCTTTTGGGGGTTAAAAAATTCGAAATTAATATTTAACGTATTTATTCAAAAAATGCAAAAAAATTACAATGGGGCCTATGAGGAAAATTAAACATATATTAAAACGGTCATAACTTTGGCTGTGTATAAGATAGAGTCGTAATTTTTGGTTCTAGGTATGGTTTTCGGGGATGGCGAATCT
>Ga0209367_1001626_pt1 | contig 28135 bp, 4 predicted proteins | sample WorMetLIZISLAND2_FD_187412 | JGI IMG/M metagenome (GOLD analysis project Ga0209367, IMG submission 187412) | Marine gutless worms symbiont microbial communities from Max Planck institute for Marine Microbiology, Germany - Olavius geniculatus... ...
CGCTTAGTAAGTCGGATTTGAGTTCAATTGACTTTGCATTTAATAGGTTTTTATGAAATTATTTAGGACGAATAACATTGAAATTGTTAAGAGTATCCAATCGTACCTTGGTATATCCTTACCCAGCGTTTTCCTGGGTAATAAATCGGTAAAGTTTGAACTGAGTTTCGGGTTTTTCGCTCGTTAGTTAAGGTATGCTACCTAGTGTTCTGATAGAGAAACGTTGTTATAAATTTAAACCGGTCAATTTGAAATGGACGTTTGATCACTCAGTATTTGTCAGTTCGTTGATATGTGTTTTTTTTCTTTTTTTTCTCTCATTGTTTGTATTGTAAATATGTTGTAATTGCTACCATCTGTTGTGGTGAATAAAGATGTTCATTGCAAAAAGCTATATTGCCACCATGAGTTGTTCGTTCGTCGGTCCGTCCGTCTGTAAGACCATTTGTATAATTTTGATGTTTTGTGGTCGTACAAGGTGAGTTTACTTGAAAAGTAGGCCTATACGTTTACACAAATTAGAAAGAAATAGTCGGAGAGCGCAAACTGCTACCGCCGCTGTCATTTTCCGTGGTGTTCGCCAGGTGGCAGCATTGTCCCAGACGGAGGTGTCTAATATTGCGATGGTGAAGAATCATCCAGTCCTATCATCGATCCAGACGTTGATCTGGATCATCACGAAAATCTAATCACCTCTAAGTTGGGCAAAGTTTATACTTCCCTGAAAATTTCAGCCAAATCGGCCTTTAACTTTTTGCGTAATCTTGCCAACAAACAGACAGATAAAATAAACGCCTGGTATCGAGTCTACAGATCAGCGCATACTGCTTGGGGTCAGAGAAACTTTTCCGAATTTGGGAGTAAAATGTATCGTTCGCGATATATTTGCTATATATTAACATCCATTTCTTATATGCAATCAGCATAACGCGTGACATCATTCCACGTACCTGTATGGACTAACGCCGATGTGTTATTTGGTAGTGCAACGATTACAACGTTGGACTTGTGATCGCGAAGTCGTTGGTTCGACTCACGGTCGGGTGGCTATCAAGTGGTTACGACTTGGATGGGTGACTGTATGCGGGCAAGTGAACCAGCTCGGTGTGTATTAACCAACACAAAAGTCAACTCAGCCTTTCATCCCTCCAACGTAGGCAAATCTCGACTATCCGCCTGTCTGGCTGGGGTTATGGCGGGACGCGTTCACCTGTGTCGGATAGAAGTTTACACTGTGTGATCCCATATGGCAGGTGACGCTCCGCAGCTCTTAGATGGGTTTCCCACAAAGGGCCATAGTCTACCATTTAACTGGTCGTGCAGTCGCACATTGCAAAGACTGAGATAGAGTCTGTAGTTCCTCTGCCATCATTCATCACCCTATCGGTCAACGCGTGCCGAATTCAGCCGACCGCGACGCTCTAGTGCCAGGCAGACGCTTCTCTATATCTCATTGCTCACACCACAGTCATCTGTCCAGATGCGGCGACACGCGTTTAATTAGAACCCAAACGACGTCGCCACATTATTAGTCGCTTTTGTCCATAGTCCACACAGTAGGACTGGCCGCGGTCTAATGGCCATGCACGAATTACCCGATTGTAATTGGCTGGCGGTCGGATGGCGTTTATTACGAGGTATACAATGACACCACGGGGCACCTGTTTTCTCGCTCTGCGTGTGGCATCAAATTACGTCATTCACTCGCTCTACGCAGCTTTCACCCTTGTTTGAGCTCAAAGGACAATATACAACTACAAATCAAAATTACCTCCGACATATGCGTCATTTTTAGGAAGTTTTTGATTTCCGCTGATTAAAAATTGGCACGCTTGTCAATTCTACTGAAAAGAAAGTTTACAGCAATTTATTTTATCTTTTGCATCTTTGCTGTTGCGCCGCATAATAATGCTCGGAAGTCTGCAGGTAAGATATACCTTTATGATGTAGGCCTATTGACGAAATGATCATGTATAGACGGACTACTGTCAATCGGAAAACGTGAGGTGCGAGCAGCGAGCAGTGTCGGATGGATTTCTATTCTCATGCTGTCACTCACCGCTGACTAACATGCATGACTCAACAGCTGACTGATCAAAGCTGACGTGACTTGTTCATGCAGCGGTGTGACTTCACGTTAAACCTCTCACGTCTCAATGACTCCAAGGTCACATGACACGTTGAAATGTAGTACCGGAAATCCATAGAGGCGATCGATATGTAGGTCATGGCTCCCATCTATACCATTGCTGCATTGCTTTTTATTGTTTGATTCTCGGTATCCCATTTCAGCCTAACTGTGCTCATTTTCGCGTTCCGTGAGCTAGATCAAACTGGCAGCTTGTCTCTGACAGACTGTAAGCAAGGCATTGTCGCAGAACTTCTGCAAGATGTTTAATGTGCATTTTGTTACATTTTTTTGCAAATGCTTTACTTTGTATTTATATGCAACCTAAAAACTACAGGCTAACTTTGTGAAACGCGCTATACCCCGTTTACGCTCGTACACTAAATGAAGCAAACATAAAGCAAACGTATTCAATATACACGTGCACGACGTGTGCTCTATGTTGGTTTCTTGTTTGCTTCATGTCTGCTTCATCGTGTAAACGGGGACGGTATTAATCAGACAGGCAGGCACTCTGCTGTAAGTAAACTGTTAGACACACCGAAATATAACAAACAACACTTATCCGACTTTTTGTTGCTGACTTTTTTGTGACCTCGAATAATCTGGTCGGTTGAGGTTTGAGCAATGAAAGAGTAATCTAGCCTGCATGTACTTTTGACATATCACGTGCACTGCAAGGTGTGTGTTGAGACTAAGTGTCAAAGAAATTTGGCTGGTATAATAGTAGACCTATTGTTTGTCTCTTTCAATTTGTGTGTGCACTAAAACTTATTTTCCTCATTTTACGTTCTGCTGATCTTTGTGGTAACATGGGCGTGGAGATGTCTAATGATATAGATGTAGGCCTATTTAGTGTTTTGGTTAGTTCTCATATTTCATGATAGCCGACCGCACTCTGTCCAAAAGCAGTGTTTAAATTGCCGGTGGAGTTGGGGGGGTTAACCCCTCTCCTAACTCTTCTCTTAACCCCCCCAACACACTGTCGAATGATGTTTTGGGGAGTCAGCTATATACTATATGCATACGATTTACATCACAATTTTGGTCCGTCTCCGACCGTCAAAAAGTTTACCCCCTAGCTATTTTTTCACAATTCAAACACTGTCAAAAAGCTACGTCTCACGCCATTTTCGCATCAGCCAGAGCGTACATCTCCAAAAAGTTTCTGCTTCGGCATCACTTGTTAACTGAGACAGGGCGGCTCCAACGGAATGGTAAGCCGCGCGTGACTGCTGAGTTATGTTTATTCATGAGGGCGCCGTGACGCTGGACGCTGATTGGTCGTCGTGGTACGCACGCGAACAGCACGCGACCGGCGACGTCTGTTTAGCAATAAAGCTGCAAAGTCGGCGTGACAATGGATAGACCAGGGGCGGAGTACCAGCATGGCCTGCGAATGTGAAGGCTTTACCGTGTGAAGGACCGCAGCCGCCGGCGCGAGGTTACGACGTGGGGAGGGGGAGAGACGGACGGCGGGAGAATAGAAAAAGACGCGCCGGGCTGTGCGTCGAGCGATGAGACGTCATTTATTTTCCGTCGTCGTCGTGAGAGTTGTCTGAGGTGTACTCTCCCGTGGGAACGTTCCAGCTCCGCTCATCTCAAGCTGCAGTGATACTAGTGAGCACATCTCTAGTTGTGTCGTTCTGCAGACGCTTGTGAGACTGAGATATTTATCGTAGCGACCTCGACTATGTCGGACCCTGCTCGCTGTACGGGCGCTGAGGTGGAACTATCAGACTTGTTTCGTCTGGCGGTGCCTTTCGTCTTCCAGCTGGATGGCGTGTCCGCCGTCAGTCCAGCTGACGTCCGACGTGCTGCCGTAGACCGTAGAACTCATCGCCGGACGGCGTCGTCAGCCACGGCAAGTCGTCCGCCCGGCTCCGGGGCAAGACGGAACGAGCGCGAGCGTAACCGCGTGCGCCAGGTCAACGCCGGCTTCGACCGACTACGTGATCACGTGCCGCAGGGTCGCCGGAACCGGAAACTGAGCAAGGTGGACACACTGCGAGCTGCGGTCGAGTACATCGCCCACCTACAGGCAATCCTCGGTGGCCACCCCGACGACAGTCTGTCCCCGACTTCCGCCATCGCCGACGTCGAGAACTACCTCGACTCCGCCCCTGCCACCGCCGAAAGTGACGTCATCAGCAGCTGGTACCTAAACGCGCGCTGCGCACCTGTCGACTCGGCGTCGTCTCTGACGCAGCTATTGGTCAGTCCGGCCGATGACTTCACGAGGGCACTGCAAGGTGGTGCCGGAAATGGTTCGTCGTCTGTGGTGGTTGATGGTCGACTGACGGTGGACGTGGGTCACGTGACGTCGTCTGTTCGTTCCAGCAGTACGGCCGCCAGTGCGGACCACTCCACGCCCGAGTCACTCGACCATGACGTGACGTCATCGTCCGATGATGCCGAACAGCTGCTGGACTTCGGACTGTGGTTCAGTTAGAACTGACTCCTCGTTTCGCATCATCCTGCTTCTGCATGCCGCCGTTGCCTTACTGGTGATAACACACTACAGTAGGCCTATACACTGGCTTCTCATTCGTGTTGATTTTGACTTTATAACTTTTGATAGCTTATTATCGCTTTCTAGCCTGTCTTCTTATGTTTGCGTTAATCGTTGCTATAAATATTTCTCTATTGATAACAATTTTCCACAGAGTTCATGCAAACTAAACGGCCATACGCGCGCTGGCATTTTTAATGATAATGTGCGATAACTGTGGTAAATCAACAACATGTCTTGCTTATGCTAGTCTGCATGTTGTAATGTGAGCAATTTTTGTGTACCAGTGGAAAACAAATGAAAAAAAAACCCAGTATTTTGGCGACTGCGTGAGAACGTTTTTTGTAAAGTTTCGTTATTACTATTATTGCGATTTTATGTGTAATTGCATTAGAAAGATTGAATAAGGAGGGCGGGATAAGAATATTATGTAGGCTACAGTGTCATCAGCAGCAGTAAATAAGCGGGCAGCTGTTAGTTCGACACGGTTATTGCATGTTCTACAAAAGCACAGGCAGAGATACAATGACATGCAGGTGCACCCAACGTGAGAATGACGTGTGCCGTGATGTAACCGCCATTGTGTGTTCTGTTAACATCTTTCTGTGCTGTTCGAACTACAGGTACTTACCGATAAGTGAGAAAACAATATCAACGCCAAAACATTAAAATCCGTGTATTTCTTTATCCATGTGCATAGTTATCTATTTCATTAGTTTCGTGGTCTCGTAAAATGAAATGAAGATGAAGCAAATTTTGCCAGGCAGTGGTTTAAAGTTAATCTTTGCTTGCTGCATAGCACCGACTTATCGTGCATATGGGGCTCTGTACTAATAGCGTCACATTTTGCACTTCCGCGTATACTATTATCACGATGCGAATTAATGGCGGCCGTTTGCAAAGGCATGGAGGGTTTACCATTGATGTATTGCGCGTCCGTCATTAACCATAGTGCACTAGCGCAGTGGTCGCTTCCTTTGAATTTTTGAAATATCCGCGCCGCTGACCGATGCCGCGCACGCGACCTCCGACATAGTGGCACCCCCATCTCACCCCTCCCGTCTTCCCGCGACGCTATTGTGCTCGGGAACGAATTATTATTCGACGCGTCAGCATTAGGATGCCTTGACAGCGTGCCTGCGCACTGCGCGCAGCAACTCAAGAGCTCGCACGACCGCGTGAAATATACGGGGCGCCTCGCAACGTCGGCGCTATGAAAAGGCGTGTCTGATTATTTATGACAAAGGGGGCGGACAATGTTTCCAAGCACTCGATCTGAAACCCCACTCCCGGTTAAACTGAAATTCGATGCCGGTTTATTTTCGCGCACTGTTGTGTAGTTATTTATTTGTTTGACAACATTCTAGCCGTGAAATTCAGTGGCGACGTTGTTAGTTTATTCTGACATGGTCGTAGCTTTAGTTTTGATTTGTGCATTTTCCAGGAAGTAATAAGCGCGTCCACTAAGCCTAGCTTAATACTAAGATCGAGAGTATGTGAAAACAACTGTATGAACTTTGCTGTAATTTGCAACTTCACGAATATTTCTAATGATTTATCTAGACTTGGAAACGGGACAGAAGTGGTAAAATATAAGCCGCAAATATGTTTTAGCTCAAGTTGAACAATTTTCGAGCCGACTCTAAAAAGCCGAACAATTTTTACTTCAAATGCCAGAAATGTAAGATGTCCACTAGTCTAATAACTTATCGTTTTGTTATTTCGCGGTTTAACGATAAACAGTGGTTTACGAATTGTAGTTATAGGTATGCGTACACGTATAAATTGCATATACAAAAAACTCTGTATTTCTTTCACAAAAAATATCGATTTAGATTCGAGGATGAAAGTGTTATAATGTCCGGCAGCGTGAATGTAAAAACCTCTGCAAACAGTGATGTTTATTCTAGCCGACCAGCATCATGCCGGCACCACCTACCTGTGATGTGATACCTCCCACCGTGAAATAATGATGACCCTCCACAGCACGAGACGCACCTATACACACCCGCATGCAACTATTTTCCATCGCGCGTAATTACAGGCGTTTCGTCGTCGTCTAAATTTATTGGGCGTTTACATTTTACAGCGACCCTTTTCTCGACACCACTCACCCACCCCTATCCGTTAGCGAATTAATGGGACGCAGCTAGGGGCCTGGGCGATATCGAACCTGCGATTGCCGTGTATAAGCTTACCGGAACATCGCCACTGAACTGTGACGGATGTCGCTGCACGTCAATGTCACTGTTTTCTGCACGCTGACACGTACTTTTTATTTGCTCAATAAAACGCAACAATACGGTTTACGCGAGAAAAAAAGTGCTGGTTTCGTCAGAGCACTCACAAGCAACCTTAGAACGAATCCTAACAACAAGTGACAGAACAATGTACACAGGCATGTACACTTTTATAAAATCATTTACTGGTAAGAAAACACCTAAAATGTAGTAAAAATAACTGCTTAAATTAGTTTACGTGCGTATATTGAAAAACGATGTGGATCACCGACCAAAACTCACTAGCACTTCCGTTAGCAATTGGCCTAACAGTAACGGTGATCTAATACGGTGATCATCGTTTTGCAGCTGAAAGTTGCTTGTCGTGTTTCTATTTCATATTTTTTTAAAATTGTCTACGCCACTGAAGGGTCGCACTAGATTTCAGGCTCGCCCCTGTGATTGATGTCAACTGCAAGCGTTCTGTGGTTTCTTGTTTATGAACAACGTATGCTGCAGCTAATTTGGATAACCTTATTTACGTATCGCGTGATATGAAAAGGTAGATTTATTTATTACAAAACTGAGCCAACTGAATTAGACACAGAACAGTAGTGTTACAAAATTTTGCGAAAAACAACAGCAACAGTAATTTGACGATTTTACTTACACTGACAGTGTATGTGCTAATATCATTATTGCTTGTACATCTATAGCTTCAAAATAAGTCATTTGATTATTATTTGTAGGTGCAAGTTTTGCGTCAGAAGAAGCGTTTCGTGTCAGTTGGTCCAACGAGTGGCCGCAGCTGCAACTGAATGGCGGCGCAAAGGCGTTCAATGTAACAATCATCACTTGCAATAACAATCCATTTGTCGTTTGTACATAGCCATTTATAATACGACCGTAATTATTAACTGTGTTATATACAAAAGTGTACAGCAACAGCTAACAAGTATTTTTCTAACGTTTTGAGTATTATATGGGCCTAAGCCAATGAATTTAAGTAAATATTGTCAAGTTTTTTTTAAAAATTCGTTGGACACTTATACAAGTTGTGATATAGCACGACGTACGCGTTCTAGGAGTTATTATGTCGTCTGATTTGAGTCTTGAGAAACATGTCTCAGCCGTCAGTGCTACCTGCTTCTTTCATCTCAGACAGATTCGTCGTGTCCGGCAGTCGTTGGTTGTCGGGTCGGCAAAAACCATAGTGCAAGCATTTGTGACATCTCGCGTCGACTACTGTAACGCTGTGCTGGCTGAGTCGCCGAGAGTCATAACAGACAAGTTGCAGAGAGTGATGAATTCAGCTGCCCGCGTCGTCACTAACACTCGAAAGTACGACAGTGGTTTGTCGCGACTAATGCATGACGAGCTCCACTGGCTTGATGTCACCGATCGAGTACGGTTTAAGCTCGCAGTGTTCATGTATCGGTGTATCCATGGAACTGCTCCGCCGTCTTGATGGACAGTTGTACACTCACAGCAGAAGTCACTGGCCGTCAACATCTGCGTTCTGCCACTCAGCGGAAGTTGGTCGTACCGTGCTATCGATTGAACAGTTTCGGTCGTCGGCGCTTTTCTGTGGCGGGCCCGTCGACTTGGAATTCGCTGCCAGACAGTCTTTGTGACCCAGAACTGAGTCTCAATACTTTCAAACGTCAGCTGAAAATATACATTTTTGCGAAATATTTATGACAAAATGTATTCAGCGCATTAGATATCTTTTTGAGTATGCGCTATATAAATTTACACTTTATCTACTTACTTACTTATGCAAAACATTTTTGCGAGTGTTCTATTTTACACAGATTTATACGTACGTACTGTACACTCGCCATTAATTGCAGCAAGCATGTTACCGTAGAAAGAGCATTCTTTGTTTGAGTGCCGCTTAACATGTTTGCCGTTTTCTTAAGACATTATGTTTAATTTAAATCTTTAACTTTTTCTAACATATTCGAATGATTATGTAAACGTTTCGATAGTTTTTGTACGACAATATTATTGTTTATTTCGTGCAACGTAGGCCTAATTATTAACATAAAACAAAATGCATGCCTCTATGTGTTTTTTTCACAACACAATGGTGCTGATGCTTTGTGTTTGGACTGCTGACATTCCAACATTAGGCCTACATTAAATAGCAGTTTATTTAATGCGATAGTAATCGTCCAGTATAACAACCAATACAAGAAAAGCCCAGCTAACGCAAAGGGAAACGCGCAACAGCGATGCACGTGTGAAAGCCCGGTGCGAACGAAATCTAAGTTCACAACGATGTTTTATTTAGACTCAACGGCGGATGACGCCTAGCGCCATATCCAGTGCATGAATTTCAGTATTGCGCGCCACGTCCAATGCATGAATTCCACCATCGCAAATTTTCCCACAAAACCCCTATTATAGCGTTTAAGGTCATCCAAGGTCATAGAATTTGGTGGCAATCGAGAGCCAGTGTACGACTTTTTATTAGTGATTAATAGTAACCTAGGCCCTATCTCGCACCGTTATTGAGATACAGCGACGTATTGGCTAAAACTCGCAAATTTTTTTACCCCGTCTCATTTAACGCCCTTGTCCAGGGTGACCGCCTTCAAATTTTTGGAAAAGCTTTACGGTTCCTAAAACTAGAGTCTTCCAGGCAGCCGAAGGTAAAGATTTGGTGATCATAGCTTGCACTTTTTTTGATTGATCCACCCGTGTGACAAACAGACGGACAGACGGACGACAAACATAATTGCGATGGCTAAGACGCGCTACAGCAGTACCTGCTGTCACGCGTAAAAACCCTCGTTCAGTTAAGGCTGAGTAGGGCTACTGCTCGCGGGCATCATTCAGATAAAAAACGCGCAAAAAGCCTATATTACCTTGACTTTTAATTTATGACCTAGATATTTAATAAGCTTCTAAAAATTGTCCAATACATGTTTATGCAGCTGCAAGTAGCCGCAGTATCATGAACACACAAAAATATTAAAAAAAATCATGACTTTTGGCCTATCTTGATATTCAATAGATTGTCATGCAAAATTTCATTAAGCTAAGTGTGGCGGTATACAAGTTATTGTGCTAAAACAGAAAAACAAACAAAAACTTAGTGACTATGCTTAAAAACCATACTGCTGTCGCTTTCGCGGGCAGTAAAAAGTAAACCAGGTCAGGACGCTCCGTACTTTCGGTTGCAGATCCGGTTCGTTAAGTTATTGCATTATGCGTATTATTGTTCGTATATTGAGGTTTAACATCGAAAAAACGTTTAGAATTTTGCTACGTTTTCACGAGTGAATGTAGGCCTATTTCGATGCATGTTGGTGATGAGCAATTAGGGTTTAGTAAGTAAGCAAGTAAGTCAGTAAATTGGAAAAACGTATAAGGTCAAAAAGTTCTCAACAGCCACTTTATCTGCTAATGTCGCTTTGCCTTTGATGGCTTGGAGGCTGGAATGCTCCCAGTGCAGTCCATCGCTGGACAGGAGTGCTAAAGACCAGGTTTACTTTGCTGCCAAGCAGCAGGCAAAACGACAGACTCTTACATAATAACATTACAGCAAATGATAACGCAATGTCATAAGAACTATATTTACAATGAGAACTAAAAAACAAACACTAACTGTAAAAACTGAGTAGACAAAAAGCTCAGCTGTCACTAAGCAGAGCCGACCATTTCTGAGATACGGCGACTATTAGGTTGAAAACTTGCATTGAAAATTGCGGCCAAACCGCTGCACATGTAGACATGGTTACAATTGACAGTCTATTGGGACTCGTCGTCCTTGTCCAATGACACCATTGACGATTGCCTACGACTTACCGTTCAGCCACAATACCGCACGATTGGCACGGCAAAGTGCGTAGTGACCAAGGTCATCCAAGGTTAATGATTTTTGTGTCATGTGAACAAGCGTATGCGATTTCATAATAGCGATTAACAACGCACATTTTTTCTAGTTCTTCCATTCAGCTCCAGATTCTAAAGTATTTCCTCCATTGCATCCCCCAAATTTTGCACGCAGAGAGCCTCTACAAAGGACTAATTATTCTGTGAAAAGTTTTTCCCCTAAGACCTACTCGTTAGGGTATATTCGTTACGTAGGCTACATACATACAGACAAACGGTCGGCCCAAAAATGAGACAAACACACAACAGTAACAGACTAAATACGAGGTACGCGGTAGAAACAAATTAAACACGATGAAGAAATGAAGAATAGTAGGCCTATGGGAACGATTTAATTGGTTGCTACTCGATACATGTATGCATGCACGGGCCAGAGTTGTACACCAAACAATGGCGTTAAATCTATTGGCATAGACAGCGATGACGATGAACCCATGCTGGTTGGATCTTATCGACGTTTTGATAAATCTGTCTACAGCGACAGACGCATAGATCACGCCATCGAACGGCGCGTTACCTGGCCAGGTAACACGAGCGTGGACACGTGATGGTTGTTTATGTTCTGCTATTTAACATGTCGACGACGAGTTTGACAGGTTTATTTATTGTGACCATGTGTCGACATCCAGAAGCCTCTGCACGCGCGGTTTAGTGACAATAGAAATACACAACGTATTGGGACAACCTGGTGACACTCAATTTAAATGCCAACAGTGAAAGCAGAATTTTTATTTTTTACTGTTGTATCGATAAACTGTAAAAAAATTAAATTTGTTCTGCTTAGTTTAGTCAAATCTTACGGTGGTAGACGTCTAAGCTGTATCTTCACGTCTCTCTTTTTTCCCGATTTCTATTCTTTTACGCTTGCTTTCTTGCCCTCTCACGTTTTTATCCGGTTAGAGCTAGGGTGTGAGAGCAGTGTAATTAAACTGCCAAATGCAAATGGATATGCGTGTTGATGTACAAGATGTACAGATTATGAGAGTTTTTTTCTGACGACATCGCAGTCGAGGATTTCACGTTGTAGGTGAAAAATTTTCACATGTGAGGTGACGAATCTCATAATGCCGACATCACTACATCAGGTTGAATTTTAAAGACTAATATGCCGACAATTTCATATGGTACCCCTTTGCTGTTCATTCCAAAGCCAAGTGCCAAGTCGTTTGACTCCGAACCTAACCTAAGTACCAACGTGTATTACAATCTCTTGGACTGGGACAATACGGCAAAACTGCTACTGCTATAGGTAGCAGTTCACAGACAGGACCTTTAATCAAGACGTCTCCGTTGATCTATTGTATACATTTAATGTCAACCGTAAAATGAACGGCGTCGTTTGAAGTCTGCGTAGCGGCCGCAGTAACTTTTATATGCATATAAAATTGTAAGTTATAATTCATGCCTCTTTGATCGCGGGAATGACTACAATACGTGAAAGTACAATGAACAAAAACACGCAAGAAAAACTGAGTTGTCACAATAATGGACAAATATATATAGACGTTAAACTGAATAATATTGAGCCTTCTGTATGCTAGGTACACGAATCGCAGATTTGTTACATTACTTCTTCACATTCTACAGGGTGGGCCAAGAAACGTGCCACTTTACTTTTGTTCACGTCTTCGCCAATTATTGACCGATTATTTTGCTCCAATGGTAAAAACTTTGGTTCGCTACTGACAAATTTTTGAAGTTTTACAGTTGCAGCCACAAAAACATCCAAAGCGATGGCATTTACGTGTCTATGGGGATAGTTGGAATTTTACGCGTTCAAGCAAGACTGTGCACTAGCACACAGAGCTTGCAAAATGGTTGCATTTTTGGATCGCAAGATGCCTGATTTCATGTCCCCATGTTGCTTAGTGCTGACACAATAACGATTTTTCATTAGCGAACCAGATTAAACTCACCATCGAAGCAAAGTAGCAACTGACAGCACCAGTTGAGACTATCCAGTTTGTACCCGTGACACACTATGACGTCAGCATTACGTCAGGACTAGCAAAAATATTTAATCAACTGCCATATTTTGTTGCAATATTTTGAATTAGAATTTCTTCAGCTACAACTGGTACAAATTTGGAGTTAATTGATCCATATTTGAGTGAATTATGAAAAAAACAAAAAGGGATCCTTTTTATGAAACACAGTGTAGAGAAGTAACAGCGTAGTGTATAATATAGACACTTGTAGACGGCGCCAAAATACAAAAATAGCAGTCCAGCACTGAATAAGCAGACCTAGTCATCTGTACTGTAATGATTGCATTGTCCAGAAAATACGACAAAAAGGTCATTTTTCAGTTTGTTCTTGAACGTGTTCCCCGATGAGCCAAGTCTCACGGAGCAGCCCACTCTTCCACGCAGCGCCAGTTTACACTTAATAGTTAGTTATCAGGTAGGTATTAATTTTTGTTCATTGTTGGTAGTCCTAGCGTTCCTAGCTGTCGTCGTAACCACGGTCTTTAAACGATCGCACTAAGTTTTCGGTTTCTTTGTGCATATATAAGCTTTTTTCTATTGTGCACATGCGTTGTGCACAGTTGTAATAAAGCGAATTTATCATCATCATTATTACTGACAGTACTGACATTATCATCAGTCAAACAGCGACGTTCGCATGTTTGAGTTCGCAGGTTAATATCTAAACATTACCAAAAGATTATTTTGATACTGTCGTTAGCCTACTGTGTGCGAATGGCAACTGCAGTGTAGGCCTACGATATAGACGAACAAGGCCTGAAAGTATGTAAGCTTCCGGTTGCAGTCGGCCGAAAAGTAGGTAGAAACGAGAAAAATATTTTTTCTGAATATATTTTTTCGTGACATTTCTGTAATATTACAGAACAGCTTATGAAAACAAAATCGCACGTAGTAAACTGTAGTAGCGAACTGTAGTAAAAGTACTGCAGCATGACAGATTACGATGCAGACAGTTTTGTTTCAGTAAAACGTTGAAAGCAAATAAAAAAACCCAGCTATCGCTAGGAAAAGCCGACCGTATACCGCCTACATCCGAAGCCCAGCGTCTGACTTCCAGTCACAGAGAGAAAGCGATTTTCAGGTGACACAGTCCCGTGTACTTTGATAACGGAAGACTGTCTCAAAAGCTACAATAAACGCTAGTAAAACATATATAGCACGTAGTCATTTTGCCAGGTGGTATAAATAGCTACAGATAAATAAGCAAAAGATATCGGACGCAGGTTTTGCAAATATTTTTCACAGTAAAAACGCCTTGCTCAGGAAGAAACGCTACAGCCATCCAATCTGACAGGGTTTATGCCACTTCCTATTAGTAATTAATAGTAATCTAGGCCGTATCTCTCACCGTTTCTGAGATATGGCCAGTTTTCCGTTGAAAAACGCACATTTTCTACCCCCTTCGCTTCATTCAACCCTCAATTTAAAAATGCTTCTCTTGGAGTAAATGGCTGAAACTTTGCATGCCCAAGTGTAAGACACATAACATATAAGACATAACACATAAGACACATATCCGTTAGCCACAATACATCCGTTACAGACGGACAGACAGACGGACGACAACCATGACAACAACTCGACCGTTACTTAAGTACGGTCGGCTAAAAACTGCGCCAATATTTTTCATGGTCAGTGAAATGTTTAGTCAGAGACGGAAGGCAACCGGAAGCACAATTTTTTTCGTACTCTTAACTAAAAATAACAAAGACAAAAGACGTGCGTATAAAGAGATGTTTCATATACAGCCAGCAAAATATGCACATATTCTGCCGTGCAGAACGCAGCACTAGTATACAATGTGTACATAACCAGCACGTGCAGTCGAATGAAAACAAGTTTACAAACACAAAAATTATACATCGTTGTAGGTCTACAGACGAAGTAGTTACTGTCTGGGTTACCGTATATCAGATAGGTTAGACGATCAGTGCGGTGCAAAATGTTAAAATAGCGCATAAAAACTGCACGACAGACACACTAATTATGTCACGTATATTTCAGTCATTTACAACTGTTTTACTCATCGAAAGACCGAAATAAACCACTAAGAACACGACTGTACCATTACTGCTAACAATAGTAGCAGTATCGTAATAATTAATAATTAATGCGAGTAATAATAATGCAGTTTGTGCTATTGGGCGCAAAAAAATAATATCACAATCGCTGTCAACCAGGATCTGCGCGATAAAAAACAACAATATGAACGGTGGAAGTGTCGCAAAATATCGAAACATCGCCGCGACGAAAACATCAATCGTCGATCTAATTATCATCAAAACATTCGGCGAATATCATGAAAACAAACGGATTAGATCTAGTCAAGTCAGAAGTAAAACAGTTAACTAATTATAGCTATCAAAGTACATTTTTTCGACCGGTATTCGGATCTACAAAACAAAGCAAGAGCACTAGAATACCAGTCGTATTAGCACCTACGAAGCAACAATTAATGGTACGGTATCGTCAATACCCCATGACACCGGCGTTGCAAACAGTAAATAACAATGCTCTACTCTCGTGGTCATTTCTACAATATATTATCGCAAGCACAGTCGTGTTAGAAAGGAGCCCCACGAATAGGCTCGAATGCAAAGAAATCGCATTTCTGCAGTTAAAGATTCCACTCGTTTGTACACAACCAGGTGCCCCAGATTGAATGAACGCTGGGGCAACTAGCACCTCAGACAACTAAGCATATCGTCGCCGTCAAGTTGATCCACGGTTTAGTCAGAGACAAGCAAACGTAAAATTCAGAATGACAACATTGTCGACGAGCACGGAAGACTGTCGAACGACGGGACATCAACTCAGTTCTAAGTGTCGGTCGGCCTTGTCGAAATCACGAATGTTTTCTCGCCGCCTGCGAGACTGAACATTCACCAGTAAACATAACGACATTCCACGATAATATTAAACCGTACTTAACTATACAACGCGTGTTCAAAATGACAGCGTAATTATAACCGTGATAAAAAGTTTTTACAATCCTTAAAATTTTATCCGTACCAGTAACTTACTATATTTTATGAAAATTTCGTGAATTTGGTTCAGCTATAGTAGTTCCGTTTCTATGCTACGTTATTAAAGTACTAAAAGGACCCAACACGCAGCTGATTTTCAGAGGTATGAAATTTTACAACTTACAAACCGGATATTTTAATACCAAGAAGCCTTATGATATTAGATAAATCATGTACGACCGTTTAACCACCAAAAATGACGATGTTAAAATTATTTGACTTTCTTAATGCCAGCATTGTTACTGTGGTTATCTGCAAATATCCTGCGATAATAAAAAAATATTACGAGATACTATAGTTATAGTGAAAAAATCATAGCGACAATCATACAGAACTATTATAGCAAAGTGCGCAAACACTAACGACGCGTGTTACACCCGTGAAACCAACACCACGACGGACGGAGGAAAGACTAACGTGATAAGTCTAAAGCAAGACACAAGCGTGAAAGTTCGGCGAGGAAACATAGCACAGAGAAGCCTTACTGCATTCGTCCTACACCGAAAAACCTATAAAAAGTCAAATATAGCATGACATCTATCTAACATGACGGCGCCAGAAATAGTTTAATAACGTTCCCAGTCACCGAAACTGCTGCAGCAAAAATCCCCGCCACTTTCTTGAAACTGCGCCTATAAAATTGGGACCCAATGAAATGGCACAAAAAACGTAACCATAAGATGGTAAAGTCGTAAAAATGATGTGATCTGAGGCTACTTGGACTAAAATTTGAGTACTCAAAATTTGCAGTACTTCTGGAAATTCAAGAGCAATGTCCCAGACTCCCTGACGTTATTGAATCAAGACAACGGGTCGTCCAAATAAAACTTCAGCGTTTGGGTGCTGTGGCAGATATTGAAAGAAAAATATAACATGCAGCAGTCTTCCTCTGTGATCATGCCACAAACTCTATATACAATGGAAGATAATCTTCCACAAAAGAAGCTCTTCTATAACGAATCTGGAAACAACAAATCCTGCGCGCCGAATAAATTGGAACACCAGCAAGCATATAGGCGCGATCGTTTCAGTGGCGATCAGGGCGCACAACGACCCGTTTGACTAGAGTCTTTCGCTGGCGAGTTCGCACAATGCGCCGCTCAATGACGCGTCCGTCTGGAAGAGTTTCGCGCACCACCTCGACGTCAGTGTCGACATGCGGCTGTGCAGTGTCCGTGTGCACGCCAACCACGTGGCCCAGGCCGGAGACATCAGCGTCAGGCACGACTGCGGCGGCACTGGTGAGCTCTGACAGCTGGCCGCCGTCGCCGCTTTCGACGTCGTCGGTCGGCAGTTCAATCGTTTCTGTGTGCTCGACCACGCGTCCGTCTGGCTGACGTCTGCGCACGCGACGGGTCGCCACACGCCGTACACTAGTCCTGATCACGCGCCGACGTACGATCGACCCGTCCGGCTGACGTATCTCCTCGTAGTCTGACTGTGACGGGAACTGCGGACCGAATGGCGGCACGCATTGTTCTTCGACGTCCCCGGCGTGGTGAGTCGCGTCTCGCTCCAACATGCTCGGACGCTCGGCCGACGGTTCCAGACACACGGCGTCTGGGTGGGCGTAAACTGGCGCACCGACTGACAGAGACATCGGAGTCTGATCTGAAGACTGGCCGCAGACTTCCACCGCAGCCAGAAACAGCGACGATGACGTCACTAACGGAGAACAACTGATCTCCTCCTGCATTGCGGATAGTACGGCGCTCTCGCTGCCAATCTTTAGCTGTGAGATAGGCTGCTGCTCGCTGGTCCCTACTGCTGTGTGCAGGGGAGAAATGTTGGAGGCGGCGAATGACGGAGTATCGGTAGAGATAGAGACGGATGCGTCCTTGTAAATTTCACTCCAGTAAGATTCGCCTGCCAACTGCGCCGATGTCAACTCGCGGAAGTCTCTTGCAGGAACTGCTGCGATGTCGGACAGCGTGTAATCGTTTTCTGACGTTGGCGTCGGCTCAAAAGACGTGAAATGTTCTACGTCTTTGCACGTCTCCCCAGCATGTTCTGGCGCGAGTTCATCACTCTTAGGTGACGGGTGGTCACTGACAAGAGAACTGACTAGAAAATGCCAGTCACCGGAGACCAAACCAGGATCCTCCTTTCCCCTATGAGTAAACTGTGCCAAAAAATATCCCGCTTCGTCGTCAGTATCAGGCTCACAGATCATGCTAGACTCGACCGTGGCCGTATCAGACTGACGGTCACGTTCTTCAGAAGGCAAGTCTATCAGCTGAAATCCGAAACTATCACGATCGCTGTCCTCCAGTCTGTCGTCGAATGCAGCACGATCGACGTGAAAATCTGAAAAAATTAAGAAGAAAATGAAAGCATCAGAACCGAAGACCAATACAGATAAGTTAGCCGTTACAACGTCTGCATGTTTTCGGATTTCGCAATGTAATTCGTACAAATTCGTGCATGCAAAATACCTTGCAGGTCTGTACCGAAAGGTAGATGAAAATAGCAGGCTTCATTAATGCAACACGAGACGCTAAACAATTTGTTCGTGTGAATTTTGCTATTAACGTTTTGTGCACTGCAGACGTTGTTCGTGAAAATCGCCGACAACATGCTATAAGCACACTAATGGAAATAGAATACAAAATCTCAGTGAAAATTAAAAAAGTATTAAATCGAGCCAAGGAAAAGCGTTAAATTTGTAAGCCAAAATGATCAAAAACATAAACTACGTTGGACGTACAGGAAGTTGTCAACATGGGTTTCTCGGTAGACGTGTCATCTGCTGAGCTGTCGTAGACGAATTCTTCACTTAGTCCGGGAACTTCCTTGATATCTTTGTCCTCCGTGATTTTCACGTCGAATCCAGCACCACGTTCTTTTTCTACGACGCACCACTCATCGGATGTCACGGTTTCCGCATCTTCATCGTCTTTTCTATTCAGATCACGATGTTTGCGGTTCACCTCTAATGTTGGTGACTCAGATTCTGCAAAACCTACGAGCATGCTCATTTCTAAATCTTCTTCCATAAGATGTCTCATATGATTTCGTTCACTGGAACTTTCACAGAACTTTGTCGCCGATGTCGGTGTTAATACCTTTTCACCTAGATCGGAACTGGTGTCTACGGAACGATCATCAGCTTCGTATTTCCATATCGCTAACCAACCTATCTCAGATTCTGCTCCCGGCAACTCTTGCGATCCGACGCGATTTTCCATTGTCAGCTGAGAAGAAACATCTAACATTTCCGGTAAATAAATATCAGCGTGTTGAATCTCGGCAGAATACTTTACAATCTTTTCTTCATGCCGCATCTCAATACCAGATAACTGTGTTACGCATGACAGGTCACCCTCCTGAATACCTGCTTGCTTGTCGGCGATAGTCCCAACACTGACTTTTCCTTCGTCGGATTCTACCGCGGGTAGTAACGTCAGCAAACGTTCTCTGGGTAATTCGACCACATCGACAGTCGTAATTTCCGGTAACTCCAGGTGAACTACGAATTCGTCAAAAGCGTCTGGGGCCGCCATCTCCAGAACTCCACATTCACACTCAGGCAGCTTCATCGTTGCTTCGACAAGATGTCCGACTTCACACATCTCTAACTGCACTGCGTCCACTTCCGCTACTTTCAGATAGTACGTTGCTAGTTGTGATTCTGGTAGTTCGTGGACTACTGGCTCCACGCAAAAGACAACGCGTGTTGCATTCACGTCGGCTTGCGCTAACGGCTGCTGCCGGATGTAACCGATGTCTGCTGTTGACGTTAACTCGGACAGCACCGGCAAGTAAACTGGTTCTGCTTCAAAATTCTCTGGCGACAGTTTGTCGGAACAAACTGCAAACGACATCGCCCGCACAGCGCCTGTCTTCCCGTCACCGTCATAATGACATTCCTTAGGCAGTTCTGCGGCAGCGACATTTTCACTAAGTACCGACTCGGCTGGCTGTTCCTCGAACCTCTGTGGTGCTACTACCTCCACTGTCTCTCCCTGCCGTGTAGACACGGTCTTCGTGAATTCGAAACTAACTCTACATGACTCTTCTTTTTCAGCATTAAGACTGTGTTCCTTCTCTTCCGTTATATCTTGACACTCGTCGTCCCTCTGGTCTTCTTGCTGTAAGACAGCACGCTCTTCACTCACGCCCGTTCTGGATATCTGAACTTCCAATACGGATTCGTCGCCACGTTCTGACGGCTGTTGGACGGCTACCTCTTGCGTCGGCAGCTTACCATCAACCACGGCGACACGTTGTTCATCTGCGGAAACCGACTCCTCGTAAAAGATGCGTTCCACTAATGGCGACTGTTCTGAGCCGCCGTCTTCATTATGCTTCATCGACTGTGCCGTAGGCCGATAAGTTGTTTCTCGCCATTCTGCACGATCGACGCTATCCTCCGATTCTGACACCGCTAAAGTATGAAAACGTGCAATCGAAGATTCTTCTTCGTCTGCTTCTAAACATTCACCGTGGCGATTATCGAGATTAATGCGCTGTTCCGCCATAAAATAATCTTGGACGGCTGCAGTATCTCTCGATTGTATTGAATGACTGATGGTCGTTTGTTTTCCAACTGCGTGAGAGTCGACGTCGTCAAAACATGCTTGCTGCGACGACGCTTGAAATAAACTAGAATCGAAAGCTTCAGGTTTGGAGAAAGCATCTTGCAGACTCACGACACCGTCACGAAAATCTAAACGAAAGCGTTAGAATAATAAGGCGAAATCATAATGACAAAAGTGAAGCCAAACACTACGTGTTAACAGCACCTGATTAACATCATCACACTGGTGTTAACAAAAGTAATTTAACGCAAAACGTCAACATAACACTCTTTACGTATATCATAGTTCGTATAGTGCCCCGTGCAATCCTCAGTTACGAATTATTAAACCGCTTTTTATACATGGTAAACTATTATAGTTAAGCCGAATAAAACAATAATTATTTTTGCATGGCTTAAACTCTTGAAGTTTTCGAAACCAGCGTGATATGTAAATCAGATGCTGCTTGTGAAAAAAGATCCTCAGCGAGATGCCGAATACTATACAGAAAAATCGAAAATAGAGCATCACCGGTTACATGCAGAAACTGTGTAATATGACAGATAATGTCTAATAAAGCATTATGGTGTTATGAAGCATTAAACACGTGTTGGAATAAGATCACATGCTCTGGTCGCTTCGGCAGCATTCAAATACGAGAAATTTAAATCCGTTAGACACTATAAAAATAAACAAGTTCCGACAGCCAGTTACAATCAACTTAAAGACAATAATTTCAGAATTAAGCTCGGTTGTAAGTAGCGGCTTTAACCGTACCAAGAGTAAACAGATCTACGCAACTAAATTTTAAAAAAATGAAATAGAAATAAAGCACAGAAATGAAAAGACACAGCACACAGTGAAAGAAAACGGCAAATTGATAATTACTTACCAACAGCGGACTTCCTATCATCTTCGCTAGGAACGCCGCTACTCAACAGCGACCGCGTCGCACCTTAACACAGCGCTTTGTTAATCAGTCACAACAACGGTTAAACTACACTGTGTCCCAAAAAGCATCCCCGACATTTTCGACTGTAACTTGAAAACCAATTATCTGATTTTGATAATTTTTGGTACAAACATTTCTGACACAACTGGCCATCAAATGACCTTTCCCACCTCACACAACGTTTGTTTCTGCACTACCTGGGGAAAGCACAACCAGCGACATATCACTTTTTTATCAAATGCGATATGATTGCTTAATTAACATTTGTTTACATTTCTGACACTTTGGCTCATATTTCATCCAGTTGTTTATTTTTCAACTGCCTGCAGCAAAACTGCTTGAAGCGTTGGCCCACTATGCGAACACAGGCAAGGAGACGCTTTCTCCATTCATTGACAGCAGTATCGATATTGTTCTGCTCCAGACCAATTCAGCTATACCAGTCGCTTATTGACTTCACAAACATTCATAAACTTTATCTGGTAGAACACACTGCTGCATGAGAGTCAAACCTGTTGGGGACCACATATTAGGATAGATGGAATTTATTGACGTTTTTTTCATTTTTTAAAAACACGTATTATGTTTGGTCTGCTTACCTTAGGTAGTGCAAAGTTCAGACGTTAGGTGAGGTGAAAACTAAAACACTTATTCAATAGCCAGTTGTGTCAGAAATACTTCTGCTAAAATCATCAAAAATCTGCTAATCCTTATTCAAGTTATGATCGATAATGTCGGAGATGTTTTTTTTAGATTTTCTGTTTATTTCAACACATAATTTGCTTGATTAAAGCTCGACTAAACGATTTTGACTTGGTTCGGTTTACAGCTGTGTTTTAACAGGTTTTATTGTGTTGTCTTATTTGTATGTTTTTTTCTTTTTTGGGGGTCCATGTAAGAGGCTCTTGCAGCCCTTTGTGCCTTTGTTCAAGCCTTTTCATTACTCATTTTTCAACGTTTTTGTATCTGCTTGTCTAAATAAATGATTTGATTTGATTTGATCTGTTTTTATAGGTAGTGCAGAAGCATACATTGGATGAGGTGGAAAACCGAACGGTCAGTTGATGGCAAGTTGTGTCAGGAATATTCGGACCAAAAATTATCAAAATTCAATAATTGGTTTTCAATTTACAGTTGAAAATGTCGGGGATGCTTTTTGGGACACAGTGTAGAACATACAGTACACAGAAACTCACTTCAGAAACTCCTAACAACTGTCTCAATTTTAAATATTTTTGCCAAAATGCAGTGCTACATTCACAAAGTTACGGCTATGGAAAGCATTGCTTTAACGCTGCTAAATAATAATAATAATAATAACATACGAGGGTCGTTCGATAAATAAGTTACAAAACAGCGCCATTCCGAAATATACGTTTTGTAGGGAATTTTAATCTGAGTACCAGCTGTGAGTTTTATTACGATGACATCACTGTGACGTCAGTTATAAACATTAAATACGGCAACGTTGCCACTGAAATCGTACCGCAACAAACAGCGTGCTGTTATTGCTTTTCTGTAGGCAAAAATGTGCAAATCATATTCACTCCGAGATGCATTCAGTCTATGGCGACAAGTGTTTTACGAAGAAAACAGTAGGCCTACACGTTTGATGTAAGAAAATTGTAGGTGGGCAAAAACTTGCATCAGATGCCGAGGTGCAATCAGTCGTTCTTCAGTGGCCCGGACAGCAGCCGTCATCGTTCTTTGCATTGGGCATTCAGAAGCTTGTTGACCAACTCGACAATGGTTGAACAAACTCAAACGATAAGTTGAAAAATAAAACAATAAAATTTAATATTTTAAGAGGTGACATTAACTTGTTGACCTTCATTCATTTTTTCTCGTTTCTTTGCTGTTTGTCACTTGCGAGTTTTACAGGACTGCTGGTGGAGAAAATAATACACAAATAGACTGTGTTTTATGGACAGATGACGTCACAGTAATGATTTCATTATCATAATAATGTTTTCACGTGTTCACAATAAAATTCCTCCAAAACGTATATTTTGGATTTTTTCATATTTCGAAAATTAACAGAATGGCGCCGTTTTGTAACTTATTTATCGAACGACCCTCGTAATCACTTGTAAGGCGCGCAATGCCAGCGAGCTGAATCTGAGTGTGCATTAGGTCTAATGTTCATGAATCGTTTTTGCTGCATTTACAAAGCCCGACTGAGCAGACGACAAGCATATGCTTCCAAACAATCTAAGGCCTCTGAGCTCAGAATATTTACACTCTTTGAAACACTGAATAAATAGCCTACTAAATCTATATAAATGATAAATCATGCGAGTGAGCGTTATACTGGCAATAGTGCCCTGTCTACATCGATGAAGACCGACAAGCTATGTGTCATATATATGCTATAAAATTAATGCAGCTTAGCGCCATCAAACGCTTCTGTATCTTCGCACTCCATGGCGCTATGCAAATCTTGTATTATTATTTTCAACTCTTGTAGGCTGTTTATATACTTAAGTCAGGTGTAAAACTGTTTAAGTGAATCGCTGCAGCAGTCGTACATACCTGCTGAAGGCGTTGGGGAGCCAATTGACCTCAAGTTGTCAAACACTTCATCCTCGTCGCTTGCGCCTCCCTCGACGAAGAGCCTCGTTCCAGCGACGACGAGTCTATCGGTCGTCAGCTGTTGACTGTGCCTTGTAATCGTCCGCTTCTGCAGGCGCGTGCCGTCAGCTAGCGTGTCCTCGCTCTGTTGTACTTCAGTGCTCAGCTCCGGGTCCGTGACGCTACGGTCAGCGTAGCGCGTCACCAGGCGGCACGTATCGTCCGCCGAGAACGATCCAACCGGCGACAGAGCAGCCGGACCGACGTCGTCAAACGGACTGTCATCATCATCCAGTCCTTCAAGCACCACGCGCTTCGTGACCGTCTGCCGACAGCGCGTGCTCAGCACTCGACGTCGCACGATCGTTCCGTCTGGAAGTACGTCTTCGTACTCGTTCAGTTCCGTCTCGACGTTCGGCTCGCCTTCCACCGTGCTCGTGTACACTGTGATGCCGGCCACTTCCATTCCAAGCTCTCCGAAGTCGCTGACGCTGGAGCCGCGGCTGATGGCAACGTCTGATTCATCGTCCTCATCCTCCTCGTCTCTGTCCGTTTCGACGCTGGTCTCGATTATCTCCCCATCTTCGCCGACAGACCTCACCAATTTCGTTCGGCGGTGTCCAGTCGTTGTAATCTCGAAGCCATAACCGAAAGATTCTTCTTCCTCAACACTGAAGCCATAATCCTCCTCGTCGTGTTTTTCGCTGTCTGTTTTGATCTTCTCCACGACGAACCACTCATCGGAAGTTGACTGTTCCATTTCTTCTTCGGCTTCAAGTTGATGAGACATTCCTTCATACCGAGACTCCCATTCTGTCTCTGCGGAGTCAACTGTCTTTTCGAACACTTCGTCGGCAGACTCCAGTACTGATGTGATCGGCTCGAGTTGTTTTTCCACGTAACTGGTGACCGTGGTAATCGACACTGTTGATTCAACTGTTTCATCAATCTGCTCTGTTTCGTGCTTTTCCACACCGGGTTCAACAACGTTCTGCGCCTCTGGGAATTCCTGCGCGGTAAGGTCTTTGGCTTCTAAACCTGTAACTATTTCAATTTCCTTTACTTGCTCTTCTTCTTCCTCTAGTGCTAGTTTTTGATACAAGTCTACCTGCTCAAACGTCACGTACGACGTGGTATTGGCAACTTCCTCCATCGTTTCATCAGCAATCACCTCGCTGGCTTTCACAACAGTTGAGGTTGTGGGACATTCCACTACGTCCGCTATATCTTTGTGCCGCGTGGACACAATCTTCCTGACCCCGAATGACTCCTCTTCTTCAACATTTAAACCATATTCCTCCTCTGCTTTGGTATCGGCTGCAGTTATCTCTTCAGCCAACTCGGTAAAGGCTGCAGTTGTCTGATCTACTTGCCATTCTTCCAGTTCCTGATTTTCTAGGGTCACTGACGGCAACGTTGCCAATTTGATCTCTGCATCTTGCTGAGAGATGTCAATGACAGTTACTAATTCGTCGGCATAGGTATTGACTGCTGTTTCTTCCTCAGGCATTCCGATTTCGACTGTCTCCTGAATTTCAACAGATGCTGACAACTCAATGTAAGAGTCAGTGATATTGAACGAAAACTCATCTTGACCGACCTCAGTTGTCAGCTCTTGTTTCAGCATGCCTTCTGCGGCTGCAACATCACGTTCTGCAGGTTCAAACTCTATTTCGGCGTCCTGCCTATACGCTGTATCCGAAACCTCTTCAAACTCTGACGCTGTCTCCAACATAGCTTCACCGCTAGTTAACTTAATTTCATCGTGATCAACGTCCACGGTTTTCTGTGCAGTTAATGCAGGTGGCTCTTCGTTTATAGCAACAAATGGTTCCTGAATTTCAACAGTTACAGCAGACGGGACTTCTGGTGATTGAGACAATTCTATGAAAGGATCTACATCGAGATCTTTTCTTGTCTCAGCTAATACTGGCATATGCTCTTCAGTAAGTTCATGCACTGTGTCTGCGTTAAGTTCATCCCGCTGCACTTCTACCACGTATGCTGCTTCTGCTGGTTTCTCAACATCACCAACAAGTACTAAGGCATTCTCTGTTTCTTCTTCAGATGCTGACAACTCAACGTAAGAGTCAGCGATATTGAACGAAAGTTCATCTTGACCGACCTCAGTTGACCTCTGCTCTTGTTCCGGCATGCCTTCCGCGGTTGCAACATCAAGTTCTGCATGTTCAAACTCCATTTCTGCGTCCTGCCTATACGCTGTATCCGAAACCTCTTCAAACTCTGACGCTGCCTCCAAAATAGCTTCACCTCTAGTCAACCTAATTTCATCGTGATCAAAGTCCACGGTTTCCTGTGCAGTTAATGCGGGTGGCTCTTCGTTTATAGCAACAAATGGTTCCTGAATTTCAACAGTTACAGCAGTCGGGACTTCTCGTGGCTGAGGCAATTCTACGAAAGAATCTACATCGACATCGTTTGTTGTCTCAGCTAATACTGGCATTTGCTCTTCAGTAAGTTCATGCACTGTATCTGCGTGAAGTTCATCACGCTCTACTTCTACCACATATGTTGCTTCTGTCGGTTTCTCAACCTCATTAGCTGGCACTGGTGCACTCTCTCCTTCTTCTTTAGGTGCTGACAACTCGACGAAAGAGTCACCAATGTCCAAAGAATGTTCAACTTGACAGATCTCAGTTATCGGCTCCTGTTGCAGCGTTGGTGACTCTCTCTCTTTTTCTGTAGTTGCACCAGCAACTTGTCCTGGTTCATACTTTATCACTTCATCTTTCACGTACGCAGCTTCTGAAACTTCCTCAAACTCTGACGGTTCCTCCAAAATAGACTCACTTTCAGTTAGCTTCACCTCGCTGTGATATGCTTCCATAGTCGCCTGCGCAGTATCATGTATTTTGGTCTCGCGTATTTCGTCCGGAATGGCTACTACTTTAGTCTTAGGAACAATCTCCACATAAACGGCTTCCTCGGACACCGCAGTTTTTGTAGCGATTTCTGTGTCAATCTGTATTTCATGTGGAGCAGATTCCACTGCTAGAGCAGGATATGCGACGTCGCGAATAACAGTAGTTTTTTCTGCTACACTTACTTCAGTCTCCGCCACTGATTCTTCATCAATTCCAGCAGCTGTGTCAATAGTTATTTCATCGCGCCGTGCTTCCACTGGCGTCGGCTCAGCAGAAGCACTTACAGAAATGTCAGGTTTCTCTATTTCGACAACGTACAAAATAGCACTGTCTGTTTCATGTGCAGCACCTTGTAACTCGACGAATGTATCATCGATATTGAATGACAACTCATCCTGACGTATCTCTATCATGGGCTCTTTTTGCAACACTGGTGATTCTTCTAGTTCTTCTTGTGCAGTAAAAGCAACAAGTTGTTCATGCTCATATGTCAACTCTTCATCCTTGACATATGCGGCCGCGGATACTTGGTCAAGCTCTGGCAGTTCTTCCACAATAGTCTCACCAACTGTTACCTTCGTTTCATCCTGATAGGCTTCCATAGTTTCCTGTTTAGTCAAAGAAGAGCGCTTAACAAGAGGCTCGTCGTATATTTTGGTCTCCATTTTTTCTTCCTCAATGTTCGCTGCTTCAGTCTCAGGGACAGTCTCTGAACGAACGTCATCCTCGAAAACTGTTTCAGCAACGTCCAGATAAACTTCCCTGTGAGATACTTCGATCGTATCTTGTTTTGTAAAAACAGAGAACCGATGGACATGTATACTCGGCTCTTGTTGCACCACTGGTGATGTTCTCTCCCCTTTTGTGGTTGTATCAGCAAGTTGTGGAAGCTCATATTTAATTTCTTCGTCATTAGCATATAAAGCCGCCGAAACCTGGTCAAGGCGTGACGGTTCCTCCACAATAGTTTCGCTGACATTTAGCCGCAGCTCATCGTGATAGGCTTCCATAGTCTCCTGCTTAGTCAACACAAAGTGCTTAGCATGAGGCACGTCACGCATATTTGAATCAACTTTTTTCTTAATCGTCGGAACTTCTATCTCAGGAACAGTTTTCACAAGAACATTGTCCGCAGGTTCTGGTATCGGTGCAGGTTTCATCAGAGTCAATACCTCATCTTTCACTGCAGCTTCCTCAAACTCAACCACTTCCGTTTCTCCAGGAATGTCCGCCAAACTACTTTCAATTAGGTGCATTTCCTCACTTTCTGAACTTGGTAACAGAGCTTCGACGGCAGCTGTTGCAATGGCGGCTCTGTCGACAACATGCTCCTCCTTTTCAGCAATATCTGGCACTATTTCAACATTTGCTTCTGGAAATTCTGATTCATAGAATTCCAGTGTGAACCGTCTTGTCATCGACGGCAGCAGT